>Ga0065721_10050011_pt1 | contig 24223 bp, 30 predicted proteins | sample Mesricmetagenome_FD_59108 | JGI IMG/M metagenome (GOLD analysis project Ga0065721, IMG submission 59108) | Mesophilic microbial community from rice straw/compost enrichment Sample: eDNA_1 v2 (version 2) | ecosystem: Engineered > Solid waste > Grass > Composting > Bioreactor | place: USA: Davis...
CGCTTGTTTGCTGTGCAATTTTTTCCGAGATTTAAACAAAAACGAAACGACACAGGACGTCGTCCCATGCCGCTTCGTTTAACATCTGTAATCGCACCCTTGTCTTGGAGCTAAACTAAATGACATTGCCTTAACGGGTGCCTTTCGCCATAATTTCGACCGATTCTACCGTGCCTACACCACGCGGGCTTCTATTGTTTCTTCACAACAGGTATCCAAAGCTCGTTCTTGTTAGCCTCAGGCGGCAAATAGTTCTCGATGGCGGGCAAGTACGCCAGATCGTATGCCGATACGGGTACCCACTCCGTATACAGACGTCTCCAAGTTTCCCCGATCTGCTCCGGTGGTCCCTCGGCGTCGAATACGGCCCAAGTCGCTGCCGGAAAATCCAGTTCGACCATGCCTTCCGGAGCCGCTTGATCGGATACGATCGCGAAGTAATAGTCGAAAAACTCGTTTTGGCCCCAAGCTCCGTTCGCGCAGACGCCTAAGATCCCGTTGACCTTGCACTTGGCATCGCGTATGCCCAATAGCTTGTCGAAGAACCCTTCTTGCCAGAGCTTCCCCCACATGTCCGCGACCACGTCGGTGTTGGCCGCCTCCTCCGTACGAAAGCTTTCCTTCACCCCGACAATTTTGAAGCCGCCCAATTCCTCGATCCTGTAATTCATCGCTTCAACCCCTTTAATCGTGAGTTGAAAGGACATTCGCGGAAAGGCCTTGAGTTTCGTCCCCGCGCTGCGAGCCGCTGTCGGCGTCGTGCCGTGCAGCTGCTGGAAAGCGCGGGCGAACGCTTCGGGCGAGTCGTAGCCGAACTTCAGCGCCAGATCGATGACCTTGATATCGCTGTTCTGAAGCTCGAATGCGGCTAACGTAAGCCTCCGCCGTCTTATATATTCCGACAGCGTAACGTCCGTCATGAAGGAAAACATTCGCATAAAATGATACTCCGAGCAGCATGCGATTCTCGCAGCCTCCGAGTAATCAATGTCCTCCATCATCCGGCGTTCGATATAGTCGATCGCTCCGTTCATTCTCGAGACCCAATCCATTCGCGCGACCTCCTTTCTTCCCTCAATATAGGCGTTGGTAAAGGCGGCTGCCGTGCATTTCCTGCACGATAGTGCTAGCTCACCTTGATCTTAACCGTTTGTCCCTCGCTCGAGTTCGGACCGACATACAGCGTGAAGTCGCCCGGCTCGACCGTCCGTTTCATGTTCTTGTCGATGATCGCCAAGCTGTCCGCGCTTACATGGAACGTCACGTCCGCGGTCTCTCCCGGTGCCAACCGGACTTTGCGGAAGCCGATCAGCTTCTTCAGCGGTTGAGTCACGCTGGCGACCTCATCGCGCACGTAAAGCTGCACGGTCTCCTCGCCGGCGCGATCCCCGGTATTCTTTACCTTCACCGACAGCTCCAACCTCCCGTCCGCGTTCATCGACGTGCGGTCCGTCGTAACGGAGCCGTATTCGAACCGCGTATAGCTTAAGCCGTAGCCGAACGGATACAGCGGCTCGGTCGTCGAGTCGATATAGTAGGACGAGTAGACGCCAGCAGGCGGTCGGCCTGTTTTCTTGCGGTAGTAGTAGATCGGCACTTGTCCGACATTGTGCGGGAACGTAACCGGCAAGCGGCCGCTCGGATTATAGTCGCCGAACAGGACGTCGGCGATCGCGTTGCCGTTCTGCACGCCGAGATGCCACGCTTGGACGATCGCCGAAGCGTACTCTTGCAACCACGGCAGCGCGAGCGGGCGGCCGCTTAGCAGCACGGCTACTATAGGCTTGCCCGCCGCAGCTACAGCCTCCACCAGCCTGCGCTGCGCGCCCGGCAGATCGAGCGAGGTGCGGGAACGCGATTCGCCGCTCATCTCAAGCGCTTCGCCGAGCGCCAGAACGACGACGTCCGCTTGCTTAGCGGCAGCGACTGCCGCTTCGAATCCGCTTACGTCCTCGGAGTCGATCGCGCAGCCTTCCGAATATTGCACTCTCGCGCTAGCTCCAGCCGCTTGTCGAAGCCCTGCCAGCAAGCTTACAACATCTGATGGATTGCCGTCGAACGCCCAGCAGCCGAGCGGATCCTTATCATTGTCCGCAAGCGGACCGATTACCGCGATCGTAACGTCATCCTTACGCAAAGGCAGCACTTGCCCTTCGTTGCGCAGCAGGACGATCGATTCTCTAGCCGATTCATGAGCGAGCTCGGTGAACGAAGCGCGCGCAGAAGCGGACTCCTCCGGCGTTGGAATTCGTACATAAGGCTGCTCGATCAAGCCGAGCTTGATCTTCACCGCGAGAATGCGGCGCACCGACTCGTCGATGACGCTCTCCGGTACGCGGCCTTCGCGTACGAGCTTCGGCAGATGCCTCATGTAGAAGCCCGAGTGCATGTCCATATCGCAGCCGGCCAGCACGCTCATCTCGGCGGCTTCCTCTTCGCTGCCGGCCACGCCGTGCACGAGCAGCTCTTGAAGCGCGTTGTAATCGCTCGCCACGATGCCTTCGAAGCCCCATTCGTCGCGCAGTATCGTGCGCAGCAAGTAAGCGTTGGCGCATGCCGGGATTCCGTTCACTTCGTTGAACGAAGCCATAAGGCTAAGCGCACCCGCATCCACTGCTTCGCGGAACGGCGGAAGGATCACCTCGCGGAGCACCCTGTCCGATAGATCGACCGTGTTGTAATCGCGTCCGGCTTCCGCCAGTCCGTATCCGGCATAATGCTTAGGACAGCTGGCCGTGCTTTGGCCTGCGCCGTCCGCCACCTGCGAGCCTTCTACCCAAGCCCTCGCGTATTCGGACGCGAGCAGCGGGTCTTCTCCGATGCTCTCGGCGATGCGTCCCCACCTAGGGTCTCGGCTAATATCGATCATCGGCGCGAACACCCACGCGACGCCGTCGGCCATCGATTCACGGGACGCTGCTGCCGACGTGCGGCGCGCGATATCCGGGTTCCACGCGGACGCCTGAGCCAGCGGGATCGGGAACACCGTCTTATACCCGTGAATGACGTCGCGTCCGATCAACAGCGGGATGCGATGCTTCGTCTGGTCTTGGATCAGCTTCTGCAGCTCATTCGCTTCCTCGGCGCCGGACAAGTTGAAGATCGATCCGACGCGGCCTTGCCGAATTTCCTCCCGCAGCACATCGCGCTGGGATACGCCCGTCTCCGGGTTGATCGGGTTGAAGCCCCAATCGTATTGCGTCATTTGCCCGACTTTCTCTTCCAGCGACATGCGCGATATAAGCCAATTCGCCTGACGGACGATATCCTCCGTCGTCCATTGGCGCGGCGACGCTTGCGTCATGAACAATATGCCTCCTCATTAAGACAAAGATGTTGCCTTAATTATAAACGGAGACTAACGATTCTTACATAAACAATATGGTCGAAAGCCTCAACGATCTAATTGATATCCCTTCCATCTTACCCGCCGACGACAGACCATTTGACTTTTCTCAAGGCGTCCATAAGCTCCGGCCCGACGCACAGGTTCTGCTCGACAAGCTGATGCGGCGTAAGCGCCATCCACTGATTCAGAGAAACATCCTCGAATCGGTCGCTCTTGAACATCTCAAGGAACCACAAGCTGTCATTGCCCGTGTTCTGAATGTAGTGACCGTACGCGAACGGCACGTATCCGACGTCTCCAGCACGGTAATCGAATGTCCGCGCGTCCCCGTTGCCGGCGAACACCGTCATCCGCCTGTGCCCGTAATATAAATATGGGCAAAAGCGTTCTGCGGCACGCCAAAGTTCAGTGCCAGCACGTCCTTCGGCGTATGCGCGAACCAATCGGAGATCGACAGCGTATTTAGATCCGAGAAGCTGCCATCGTCGAACACGAGCAGGAACTCGCAGCCCTCCTCCAGCCCTTGAATCGAATGAGGAATGCCAGGGGGAAAGAACCATAGATCGCCTACGCCGACGTCTGCAATGAAGTTCCTCCCGTTCTGGTCGACCGCCGTAATGCGCGCCCGGCCCACGAGCATAATCGCCCACTCCGCTTGCTGATGCCAGTGCAGCTCGCGTACGCCGCCCGGCGTCAACGCCATGTTCACTCCGGCCAGAGTCGTGGCGATCGGCAGCTCCCTCACCGTAATCTCGCGCGACCAGCCACCGTGATTCAACTGCATATGCGTGTCCGAAAAAGAAAATTTCAGGTTCGGGAGCGTCCCTGCGTCGGTGACAGGCGGTACGAGCAGATCGGGATTTTCCAAGTCCCTCATCACGTCCCGCGGGCCCAGATCCCACCAGCCGGCCCCATCGCTTCTTATCGGCTGCGGAATCGCTCCGTTAGCGGCTTGATTGCGAAAACTATTTTCCACCCGACAAACACCTCCTTCATCCCATCACTACTAAACCTATGTCGAAGCCTCGTCCTGCCATAACAACAAAAAAGCGCCCGACTTGGGCGCTTAAATTTGGAAGCAATGATGGAGTGGAACACTCTTAGAAGCGACCGATGGCGATGAACAAGGCTAACGCCAGCAGGACGATATTCATTCCGACCGCTTGCTTCTCTTGTCTCTTGGCGTGATTCGCGGCGGCGAGAAGCATGATGATGACCAGTCCGACAGCCGCAATTGGAGTAAGCACAGGCGCAACATCGATAGCCCAAGGCAGGATCAAGCCGATGACAGCCAGCAGCTCCACCCAGCCGATGAAGTTAACCGTACCTTTAGAAAAGTCTTGAGCCCAAGGCATGCTCGCCTTTACCTTCTCGTATTGGAACGCCTTCAACATGCCCGTCATGAAGAATGCGGCTCCTACAGCGATCTGCACAATCCATAAAGCAATATTCATATGGATGTCCCCCTTGGCCTTATGCTTCGTGCCCCTTCTGGATTACTTCAGTAACCGACTCAGCGCCTCGTTAATCGGCGTCAGCGGACGACCCAGCAGCTTCTCGAAATCGTTGCTCTCGATCGCGAGCGAGCCCGCGCGAATGCCTTGCTGAATGCCGACGACGATCGGAATGGCGAAGTCCGGCACGCCCGCTTGCTTCATGATGTCAGCATATGTCGCGTCATCGACCTGCTGAACGGAAACTTCCCTGCCCAACACGCCGCCGATAGCGGCAGCCAATTGTTCCTGCGTCAGCAATGGACCCGACAGCTCGTATACGGTATTCTCGTGACCGTCTCCGGCCAGTACAGCCGCCGCGGCTTCCGCGTATTCTTGGTGCAGCGCCCATCCGACTTTCCCCTCGCCTGCGGACGTTACCCATGGAGCCCCGGCGATCACGCCTTGGATGCCCGGCAGCTCGTTCTCTAAGTACCAGTTGTTCCTCAAGAACGAATAAGGAATGCCCGTTTGCTTAATCGCCTTCTCTGCTGCCTGATGCGGAGGAGCGAATAGGATCGTGCTGTCCGTTGCACCTGCCAAGCTCGTATAGGCGATGAATCCGACCTTCGCGCGGGCAGCCGCCTCGATCGCGTTCGTATGCTGGCGAATTCTCGTCTCCGTGTCTCCGTCCGTCGAGATGATCAATAGCCGGTCGATCCCCGCGAAGGCCGAATCCAATGTGGCCGGCTGATCGAAATCTCCTTGCCGCACCTCTACGCCAAGCTCCCGCAGCCGGTCCGCTTTGTCCGGATTACGAACGCTAACCGCGATCTGGTCCGCCGGGACGGATTTCAATAACGCGTCTACCACTTCCGAGCCTAGCTTGCCCGTTGCGCCTGTCACTAGCATTTTCATCGATTAATCCTCCCTAGCATGAGTTATAACAATGACGGTTACAACAAGTGGCAAAATAAAAGCTCCGTAGAGCTTTCATCGAGAGAACTTAACAAGCAGCTGCGCGATCGTCGTCTGTGCCAGCCTCTGTTCCATGAGCGCTTGCGCCTGCTCCAATTCCGTCCGGAGGACGTGCTCGATGTTCTGCCCGACCGGGCAATCGATATTGGAGTTCTCATGAATGCGGAACAGATGATCGTCCTCGGCTGCGTTCACCGCGCGATAGACGTCGAGCAACGTAATCCTCTCGGGAGCTTGGCGTAAGGATGCTCCCCCGACGCCCGGACGGACGTCCACCAGCCCAGCCTTCTTCAGCATCCCGATAATTCTGCGAATGACGACCGGATTCGTGTTGACGCTGCCCGCTATGTAGTCTCCGGTACACTCCGCGGGATTCGTCGCGATAAGGGAAAGAGCGTGAACCGCTATAGAAAAGCGCGTGCTGATCTGCTTCAGTTGTCTCACCACCGTTGTAACCATTGTAGTTACTACTAAAGGCTATGTCAATGCGCAAAGGCGCCCGGAATAGGCGCCTTCGTGCGTCGAGAGCTTTAGCGTCCGCGATGCTTCGCCTTCGCTTTCTGTACCTTCAGTTCTCTTTTCCGCGCCTCAAGCTCTTCCCGCCGTTGCTTCGACAGGCTTTGCCGGACGCGTTGTCTGCTCTCGTGCTCCAGCTTTAAAGCTTCTTGCGCGTAAGTGGTTATTCCCTTCCTGCTTACTTCCGCCGCTGCCATTCGAGCAAGCCTCTTCGGATTCACCTTCGCGCGCTTTACGCTCTTAACCTCCGCCTGCTCCGAGACCTGGTTGATAAGCTCCCCCATCATCGTGCGGACGAACCGGAGAATTTCCTCGTCCTGAGGCTCGGAACCGAATACGAACCTGGCTGCCCTTAGCTTGCCTTCGTTCTGGTCCTCTAGGACGCCGACCCAATACTGACCGTCATGATACACCGTAAGCTTCATATCCGTCTTATCCCCCTCATTCACTTCGAAACGACGGACATCCCGAGGGGGGAAGGTTACTGACACGCCGCTCGCGGCGGCATAGCGGCATGCGCCTGGACTACCAACCAGGCCGTGTTTTTACGTTTCGCGATCATTGTAACATGCTCTCGACGAACGTTACACCGATTCTATCCTAAATAGGCTTTGACCTTGCGAGCGGCCTCCGCTACCGTATCCGCCTCGATCCGCACTCTCTCGCCTTCGTACTGACTCATGGCATGCTCGTAGCGCGGATCATAATAATGCTCGAGCAGAAGCTTGACCGCATCGCCGAACCGATCCTCCGTCAGGTGCTGCATGATCTCCGCGGCAATCGGCGTATGGATTCGTTTTCTGATCTGCCCGAAAGCCCGTATAAGCTCCTCCTTGTGCAGCTCCGGTTTATATTCTTCGACGATGTGACGGACCCTCTCCTCGATCGGCAATTGAATGAACAGCTGTGTCCCCGCTTCCTTCTTGACGATCATGGACTCGGGCAGCACGGCTTTGCCGATGCGCTTGCTCTCGCCTTCCATCAACACATAGGGAGCCTGCTGCAGCTTGAGCAAATCGGCTAAGAGAAGAGATTCGAACGTCTTCTGATTGTTCGCTTGCAGCCCTACTTGTCCGAAAATAGATCCTCTATGACCGGCCATTCCTTCGAAATCGAGCACCGGATAGCCATCCTGCTTCAGCTCGTTCAGAATGGCGGTTTTGCCGGTTCCCGTATGTCCGAGCAGGACGATGGCCCGCGGCTGGAAGTCGATATGCGACAGCGTCTCGACGACCCACTTCCGATAGGCGCGGAATCCGCCCGTTAATCGGTACACGCGGATGCCCATTAACGACAGCACCGTTGCTGTCGTCTTGCTGCGCATGCCGCCGCGCCAGCAGAACACTGCCTTCGGACCCTTGAGTTGCTCGAACGACTTGATGAACGCCGGCAGCTTCGCCGAGACGAGCTCCAGCCCTTTATCTTTAGCCGCCTGAACGCTGACCTGCTTATAGATCGTACCGACTTCGGCGCGCTCCGCGTCGTTGAACAACGGGATATTCAAGCTGCCGGGAATGGTCGAATCCGCATATTCCGACTCGGAACGCACGTCGATGACCGTCATATCCTTCTGATCCCGCAGCGCCAACAGCTCTTCCACTTCGATATCTTGGAACAATGCGATTCGCCCCTTACTCTATGACCGTTCGGTTACTGTACGACGATACGTCCCGGATGATCGGTCACCGTCTCCCCGATGATCGCAGCTTCGACTCCCGATTGCTTCAGCTTGCTAAGCAGCTCTTCAGCCTGACCTCCCTCTACCGATATCAGCAACCCGCCCGAGGTTACCGCATCGCATAAGATCCACTGCCCGACCTGATCTAGATGCTCAGGGAACGTAATGGAATCCTGAACATGCGCGAAATTGTTCTTCGTTCCCCCGGGAACGAAGCCATCCTCAGCTAACTCTCTTACGCGCGGCAATATAGGAACATCCTTCGCGTTAATGCGAATCCCGACCCCGCTTCCCTTGGCCATCTCAAGCGCATGTCCCAGGAGCCCGAAGCCCGTTACGTCCGTGCAAGCATGCACGTCATAAGGCTCCATCGTCTCTGCCGCTTTCTTATTCAGCGTCGCCATTACTTCGGTTACGCGCTGAATCTCGTCCGCGGACAGCTTATCCTTCTTAATGGACGTCGTCAGAATGCCTACCCCGATCGGCTTCGTTAGGATCAGCTTATCGCCGGCAACGGAGCTTGCGTTCGTCCTCACTTTGTTCGGATGAACGAGACCCGTGACGGCTAGGCCGAACTTCGGCTCGTTATCGTCAATCGAATGACCGCCGACCAGCGTCACGCCCGCTTCCTGCATCTTGTCTCCCGCTCCGCGCATAATATCCGCCAGCACCTGCTTATCCAGCGTCTTGATCGGGAACGCGACGATGTTAAGCGCCGTCAGCGGCTTGCCGCCCATCGCGTAGATGTCGCTGATCGCATTGGCTGCGGCCACTTGTCCGAACGAATACGGGTCGTCGACGATCGGGGTGAAGAAATCGACAGTCTGAACGATAGCCAGATTGTCGGTTAGCTTGTAGACGCCTGCATCATCGCTAGTATCTATTCCGACCAAGAGGTTGGGATCCGGTGTCGGCGCCGGCAAAGAGCGAATGACTTGGGTGAGGTCGCCGGGGCCGATTTTGCAGCCGCAGCCTCCTTTCGAAGAGAATGAAGTTAATTTGATCGGTTGAGCGTTCGGCATAGTTAGAATTCCTCTCTGTATAGATTGAACACAAAGGGCACCCGATCGGGTGCCCTTAAGGCCCAGCCTCTATCGGCCTGCCAGTGCTATTGCTTCGCCGCAAGCCAATCCGCCAATGCTTTGATCTCGTCATCGGTTAGACGTCCTTTGAAAGGCGGCATGCCGCCTCCGCCATTGGTGATCTGCGCAGCGATCTGCTCCGCGCTCATATCCGCGCCGACATGCTGCAAATTCGTTTTGCCGCCCATTTTGCCCGACAGGTCAGCCCCATGGCATGCGATACAGCTTTGCTGGTATACCGCTTCCACGTTCGCCGCTTGAACTCCCTCATCTCCCGCAGGCGACGGCGTCACGGCGCCCGTCGGGGAAGGAGACGGCGCGACATTGTTATTGTTGTTGTTGCCGCAAGCGGACAACATCGCAATCAGAAGCAAGCTCGTACAAGTTATCGTTGATCGTTTCAATCGAAGACCCTCCCTACAAGAGCATGCCGTTAAGTTATGCATTTCTTCGTACCCTCATACGGTGGATGGACAATGGAATCCGTCTGAAGGATGATGACATTTTATCTGTGTATAGTATATACTGTTTACATGATCCACAATTTCGAATGGAGTGATGCTTGGTGAATCGAAGTGCTATTGAAGTTGTAAATCTGCGCAAAAGCTTCGGCAGTCAGATCGTGCTTGACGGAATCAGCTTAACGGTGCGGAAAGGAACGATCTACGCTCTGCTCGGACCGAACGGTGCCGGCAAAACGACGCTGATTCACATCCTGTCGACGCTGAACGCGCCCGATAGCGGTACCGCGCGAATCGAAGGCAACGACGTCGTCCAAGACAGAGATGCGGTTCGGCTGGCGATCAGCTTGACCGGACAATTCGCTGCGGTGGACGAAGTGCTGACCGGGCGGGAGAACATCATGATGATGGCCCGTCTGTCGGGGCTATCTCCCGCGGAAGCCCGCATTCGGACGAACGAGCTGCTTCGGCAGTTCAAGCTTGAGGAGGCTTCGGGTAAACGCGCGAGAACGTACTCCGGCGGTATGCGCCGCAGGCTGGACCTTGCCGTGAGCCTGGTCGTCGACAAGCCGGTGCTGTTCCTCGACGAGCCGACGACCGGACTCGATACGATCAGCCGCCGCGCGCTGTGGGAGATCATCCTGCAGCTGAAGGAGCAAGGGCGAACGATCTTCCTGACGACGCAATATCTAGAGGAGGCCGATCAGCTCGCGGACGAGATTGCGGTCCTGAGCAACGGACGAATCGTGGCGTCCGGCACGGCCAAGGAACTGAAGGCGCGCATCGGCGGCGAGGTGATCGAGCTTCGGAACGCGCAGGACGAAGTCGTTCGCGCGATTCCGACGAGCGGCGACGTCCAAGATGTTCGGCGTGCCCTGAACGAGCTCTCGTCCTCTTGCCCGCCGGACACGAGAGTCGTCATTCGCAAGCCGAGCATGGACGACGTATTCGTTGCCTTAACGACCAATCAGAACGCTAAGGAGGCTACTCTTGCATGAATAATTCCCAATCAACGGCACAACCGGCTAGCTTCGTAACGACGAACGCCGTATTCATCGGCCGCAGCATCCGCCACAGCTTGCGCAACGTCGAATCGCTCATGATGGCGATCATCCTGCCGATTATGCTCATGCTTATGTTCACCTACGTATTCGGAGGCGCGATCGATCCTAGCGGTGACTACGTGAATTATGTCGTGCCGGGCATCATTCTGCTATGCGCCGGCTTCGGTTCGTCCAGTACGGCCGTCGATGTCGCGACGGACATGAGCAACGGCATCATCGACCGATTCCGGACGATGCCGATCCGCAGCGTAAGCGTCGTAACCGGCCACGTCGTCGCCAGTCTCGCCCGCAATCTGCTTGCCACATGCATCGTGATCGGAGTCGCCTTGCTCGTAGGCTTCCGCCCCGATGCAGGCATCGCGGAATGGCTTGGCGCGCTAGGTATCGTCGTCCTGTTCATTCTCGCCTTCACGTGGCTGTTCGCCGCCATCGGTATCGTAACCGGCAGCCCTTCCGCCGCCAGCGGCTACGGCTTCATTCTGTTGTTCGTCCCGTATCTGTCCAGCGCGTTCGTACCGACGAGCACGATGCCGTCTTGGCTGCAGGGAGTCGCTGAGCATCAGCCGATTACGCCGGTCATCGAGACGATCCGAGCGCTTCTTACCGGCACGCCGGTGGACGATAACGGCTGGTGGGCGCTCCTATGGTGTTCGGTCATCTTAGCCGGCGCGCTTGCTTGGTGCGCGATCGCTTTCCGCCGAAGAGGCGGACGGAGATAACCATATAAAAAGCGTCTTAGCCTATTGCTGGCTAAGACGCTTTTTGTCGTTCACGTAATGCTCGATCCCGTCCAATATTCTCTCTAGCCCGAACTCGAGGTCATTGCTGATCGGATTCTCGACTTCCTCCGTATAAGTGCCGGACTGAATGAGAGGGTGCAAGCTCGGAAACCGCTCAGGCGACACTAGCTGCCGAAGCGCATCTCCGTAGCTGAAGCCGGAGAATGCTTCGGGATCGATGCCCGCACGAATCGCGCTGGCCATGTCCCGGGAGATCAATCCGACCGACCGAGAGTAGCTGCTGACCAGGAGCACGAACGACATTTTCTCGAAATCGTTCAATGGGAAATCCTTCATCACCCGCAGCATCCAGTCGATCATAAGCAAATTACTCGGGGTAAGCGGCACTCCCGTAATCGGGATATCGCCGAACCAAGGGTGCTTCTGGAAGACGCCGACGCACGCCCAGACGTACTCCTTCATCTCCTCGCGCCACGGCTTGCCCGGTTCCTCCGGCGGAATCGGGATGTTGCAGACCGTATCCTGCATGAGCACGAGCAAGTCTTCCTTGCTCGTAATGTAACGATATAACGACATCGTCGTGAAGCCGAGCGATTGGGCTACCCTGCTCATCGAGACTGCGGCAAGTCCGTCACGGTCGGCGATCTCGATCGCGGCGTTCACGATCTTCGGGATGCTAAGCTCGCCTTTCGGCCCTCTTCGCGACGGCTTGACGATCCCCCAGCTCAGCGCGACACCCGACGGCAATTGACTAAGCGCGTCCTCGTTCTTTGCGTTATCGCGTTCCATCGTCCACAGGTCCTCCATATGCGTTCAAGCACAAGTAAATGTATATTGTATATACAGTATAGCACAAAAATAAACGGCCTCCGTCCCCGTAAGGGCGAAGGCCGTGTCGATTAGGCATGCTGCAATTCGCGTTCTTGGACAAGTCCGAGCGTGCGTGCCGTCGTCGTATGAATTTCCTGAATGAGTTCGGGATTGTTGAGAAGCTTCAGTCCGTAAGACGGAATCATCGCTTTGATTCGCGGCTCCCATTCCAGCGCATACTGAGGGAAGCATCTGTTGATGACCTCCAGCATGACCGATACGGCCGTAGAAGCGCCAGGCGATGCGCCGAGCAGAGCGGCGATCGAGCCGTCGGCCGCGCTGATGACTTCCGTGCCGAATTGCAGCGTTCCCTTGCCGCCGGTCGCCGTATCCTTGATGATCTGAACGCGCTGACCGGCTACGAGCAGATCCCAATCCTCGCTCTTCGCGTTCGGAACGAATTGGCGCAGCGTCTGCATGCGTTTCTCCTTCGATTGCATGACTTCCTTGATCAAGTAGGTCGTGAGCGGAACGTTCTTCACGCCGGCCGCCATCATCGTCACGAGATTATGCGGTTTGACGGAAGTGATCAGGTCGAACATCGAACCGTTCTTCAGGAACTTCGGCGAGAAGCCGGCGAAAGGTCCGAAGAGCAGCGTCTCTTTATTGTCGATGACGCGCGTGTCCAGATGCGGAACGGACATCGGAGGCGCGCCGACCGGCGCTTGGCCGTATACTTTGGCGCGGTGCTGCGCGATGACTTCCGGGTTGTTGCACACCATGAACAGTCCGCTGACCGGGAATCCGCCGATGCCTTTGCCTTCCGGAATGCCGGACTTCTGCAAGAGATGCAGGCTTCCGCCGCCTCCGCCGATGAAGACGAATTTGGCTTTATGGCGAACCACGTTGCCGGTAGCGACGTCGCGCACCTTCAGCTTCCAAGAGCCGTCGGAGTCGCGCGTGATATCGTCTACGTTCCGGTTATATTGAATATCGACGTTCTTGCTGCTCAGATGGTCGAACAGCATGCGCGTCAGAGCACCGAAGTTAACGTCCGTGCCCGATTCGATTCTTGTTGCCGCGATCGGTCCGTCTACTTGGCGGCCTTGCATCATCAGCGGAATCCATTCCGCCAGCTTCGCCGGATCGTCCGTGAAATCCATGCCCTCGAACAGAGGATTAGCGGACAACGCCTCGAACCGCTTGCGCAGGAACGTAACGTCCTTCTCTCCTTGCACGAAGCTCATGTGCGGAACCGGCACGATGAAATCGCGCGGATTGCGGATGAGCTTGCTTTCGACGAGATAGGACCAGAATTGTCTGGAAACCTGGTACTCCTCGTTAACCTTAACCGCTTTGCTAATATCGATCGTTCCGTCCGGTTTTTGCGTGGTGTAGTTCAGCTCGCACAGCGAAGAGTGTCCCGTACCCGCGTTATTCCATTCGTTGGAGCTTTCCTCGCCTGCAGTCGCGCGCCGCTCGAACACCGTTATAGTCCAATCCGGTACTAGCTCCTTCAACAACGATCCTAACGTCGCGCTCATGATGCCCGCACCGATTAGGATAACGTCCGTATTGCGTTCTCTATCGCTCATGGCTACCTTCCTTGCTGCTTTATTTGGTAGAAAAGGCATAGGCGCTCCTGTTTACATAACAAAACAGGGTGCAACGTCTCGCACCTTTTCCCGTTCAATATGATCTAGTATATCACTTAATGCGCATGGATTGAGATATAACCTAATTATAAGGTAGATATATTCTATTTATAACCCGTAAGTTACAGGTCAATTAACCAACTCCTGCTTGAGGAACCGATAGAGCTTGAGCGCGGCATGCTGCAGGGGATAAGCCGACTCCTTGCATAGGATGCCGGAAGTCATCGCAATGAGGCTGTCGCTGACCGGCCTTGCCACCGTTCTATGCGCCAAATGTTCCGATAGAATGCTAGGGACAAGCGCGATTCCAAGTCCGTTCTCCACGTAGAACTTTAACGCCGACATGCTCCCGATTTCCATCGTATCGATCGTCTCGCCTCCGCGTTCCTGCAGCACCATCTCGAACTTCCTCCGGTAAGGGCAGGTCGCCGACGTAATGAGCAGGCGATGCTCTCGCAGATCCTCCGGTTCTATGACAGCTTTAGTCGCAAGCGCATGATCCTCCGGCATAATGACCATGAATTCTTCCTGGAAAAGCGGCTCGAAGATCAGGTCCGATCCAATGCTTGGGGCGGTACATAGCGCAAAATCGAGATCCCCCCTGAGAATGCTCTCGCTCAGAGGCTTGGTGCTCGCAATGTCCACGGAAATCCGAATATTCGGGTGGAGGGACATAAACCTCTTCAGAATGCCGGGTAACCGGTAGCTCGCCGTCGGCTCCGTCACTCCGATTCGAACGTGACCGCTTTCGCCCAATTTCAAGTTCGATAGGTTGGATTGAAGGTGCTCCATCCGCTTGATCAGCTGCAGACTTTCCTCGTAGAACAGCCGCCCGGCTTCGGTCAGAGCGACTTCCTTGCCCCTCTCCAGCAATTGGACGCCCAGCTCCGCCTCAAGCTTCTGCATTTGCATCGTGACCGTGGACTGCACGTAGTTCATCTCTTGGGCCGCGCGATTGAAGCTTCCGTATTTCACGATCGCTTGGAACGATTTTATGGTTTTGAAATCCATGCTCGTCACCTCCATATTCAAAATTATTGATCAATCGATTCATTTAGTTCAATTATACAAATATATGCTGCCCGAGTACAATGGAACCAACTAGAGAGAATGGGAGTGGCTTGGAGATGGACCTGAAAAATAAAGTGGCATTGGTGACAGGCGGCGGCACGGGGATCGGCAGGGCAACCAGCTTCGCGCTGGCTGAGCGAGGGGCGACCGTCATCGTGAACTATTCGCGGTCCCGGGACGAGGCGGAAGATACGGCTGGGCGGATTAGCCGCGAAGGGGGAACGGCTGTCGCATTGCAAGCCGACGTATCCCGCGACGAGGAAGTCAGAGCGATGGTCGAGGAGATCGCGCGGCGGTTCGGAACCGTGGACGCGCTCGTCAACAACGCCTCCATCACCAAGCATATTCCGTTAGACGACTTGGAAGCGGCCGATGGCGACGTCTGGGATGAGTTGTTCGACGTGAACGTCAAAGGGATGTTCTATTGCGCGCGAGCCGTCGCGCCTTACATGAAACGGAGCAAGCAAGGCGCGATCGTGAACGTCGGCAGCATCGCGGGGCAGACCGGACTTGGCTCCTCGCTTCCCTACGCCGTATCCAAGGCAGCCGTCCATGGGCTGACGAAGTCGCTCGCCCGCGCGTTAGCGCCGGATATTCGCGTCAATTGCATCGTTCCGGGAGCGGTCGCGACCCGCTGGTGGGCGGGAAGAGAAGACGTGATGAACCGTCTTGCTCCGAGCCTGCTGTTGCAGGCGATCTCCACCCCCGAGGATATCGCCGCCATGATCCGCGCCGCGCTTGAGCAGGAAGCGATGACCGGACAGCTCATTACCGTAGACAGCGGCCAGACGCTGTAATCGGATCGCCCGCGAATGACGAAAGGCACCCTGGCCGGGTGCCTTCGCTTATTTGACTTCGCGTGATATTCGCTCCGCGGCATCGACCGTATGCTTCAACAACGTGGCGATCGTTACTGGACCCACCCCGGCGGGAACGGGAGTAATGGCGGAGGCATGCGGCAGACAAGCCTCATAATCCACGTCCCCGACGTTGCCCGGATTATACCCGGCATCCAATACGACGGCGCCAGGCTTCATCCAATCGCCTTGTACGAACTTGGGCTTGCCGACCGCGGCGACGACGATATCCGCCGATCTAACGTGATGCTCCAAGCCAACCGTCTTGGAATGGCACGTCGTCACCGTCGCGTCTTCGTTCAACAGCATGGCGGATACGGGTTTTCCGAGAATCGGACTTCTGCCGATGACGACCGCGTGCTTGCCTGCAACGGGCAGCTTGTAGTAGTCCAGGATGGCCATAATGGCGGCGGGCGTACAGGACGGGAACGCGGCGAAGCCGAACGCGTTCTGCGCGAAGCCTTGCGTCGTTACCCCGTCCACGTCCTTATCGATCGAGATCGAGTCGAATGCGGCGCGTTCATCGATGTGATGAGGGACCGGGTGCTGCAACAGAATGCCGTGAACGTTCGGATCTTCGTTTAACGCTTGAATCGCCGCGATCAATTCCACCGTCGTCGTCTCGCTCGGCAGATCCACGCGAACGGATCGGATGCCGAGCCGTTTGCACGCGTTTCCTTTCATCCGCACATAAGTGGCCGAAGCCGGATCATCACCGACCAAGATCGTCGCCAGACAAGGAACGATCCCATGCGCGGCAAGCTTCTCCACTCGCCCCGCTAACCGCTCCTTGATCTCCGTCGCGACCCGATTGCCGTCTAAAATCAGCGCTTTCGATAACATGACCATCAATCCTCTCCCCATGATAAAAGCAGAAAGAGGCAAGGGGATAACCCCTTACCTCTGCCCAGGCGAACGGCCGTATGAAGCATGCGCTCCCCCGTGGTACTCCACGTTTCGCCAGTTACGCATACCTTAGATTAACTCTATTTTGCCAGAAAAGGGTGGGAATTTCAACGATACTCTACCGCATCGTCTGCACGAACATCCCGTCTCCCGCCAGCCACTCGGCTAGAAACACGTTCTCAACGTCAGTCACGTTATGCGCAAGGAGCTGCTTCCTCAACCACGTTTCGTCATAGCCCAAATCTTGTATCTCATCCCATAACACTTGTCCGTCGCGAATAAGCGTTACCGGCACATGAACAGGCTTGTCCGGCAGACTGAAATCCTCTTGGGTCGTCTTCTGATATTGGGCTTTCTTCAGAATGCTGATAGACCCGTTCGTCTCCAGATAACAGTAAGCGACCTCCCTAATCGAGAACGTCTCGCTCTGGCGGAGCATGCTTTGCAGTTGATTCAGGTTTAGACGGTTCTTCTTCAACGCCTCCCGATCGAGAACTCCGTTCTTGATCAGCGCGACCGGCTTTCCTTCGACGAGACCCCTAAACCGTAGCGATTTCTGGGAAATATACTCGACAACGAGCAACAGAAAGCCCCACAAGAACATCGAATAGATGACTTCGAACATCTTGACCTCGGGATCGTACAAGGCGTTGCCAAGAATCTCTCCCATGACGATCGCGGTAATGAAGGTGAAGGGTGTCACCTGGGTAATGATTTTTCTCCCTACAATCTTCACGATAATAAAGAGAAGGAAAAATCCGATGACAAGTACGCAGGCCAGATTCAGGAATTTCATCATTATCCCCTGCTCGATTGGAGTGATGTTCTTATCCATCTTACCCCGACCCGCGTACCGCGATACTAACCCAAGAACGCGATAGAGCGCTTCACCTTGCGTGCAAAATCAAGAGGTTTGTCGATCGATTCCCAGTGGATATACATGAGGCGAGGGTTCTCGTTCAGCCAGTGATTGTGGACGGCCGTTACTTTCACCCCGTTATTGCGGAGGTTGGTCAGCAGCGTGTTGACCTGGTTCTGGAAAAGCGAGGTCTCCCCGAGGCAGAGCGCCCGTCCCGAGCTGTCCAACGATTCGAACGAGAACAGCTGCGCGCGGACCAATGGCGAGGTCGTGCGTCTACCTAGTATCGAGGCGTTGATTCTTCTTATTCTCGTAACGAAACAGACCGGACCTCTCGTAATTTCATGCGACGTCCCGCCAAGGATCGTATTAAATTGGTCGCACAGCCTTCTAAATTGCGGACTTACGGTTACCGCCATCTCTCATCATCCTCTCCTTGTATGTTCAGCCCAAAAAGGCGATCGATTCTTTCGTTCTTGTAGCGAACGTAACCGGATTCATAATCGCTTCCCAGTGCATATACATCAGACGGGGATTTTCCTTCAGCCAGTGATTGTGAATCGCCGTCACTCTGAGCCCGCGTCTGCGGAGATTCGACACCAGCCGGTTCACTTGGTTCTGATGCACGGCCGTCTCGCCCAGACATAGCGCGCGCCCCGACTGATCGAGAGACTCGAACGAGAACATTTGCATCGATACGAGCGGAGAGGTTGTCCTTCTGCCCAGGATCGTCTCCCTGAGGTTCGTCATGCGCGTGACAAAACAGACCGGACCTGGTTCGACCGTCGATTGGCCCCCTAGTATTCTCCCGAATTGAGCGCATAGTCTCTGGAATTGCGGGCTGACTCTCACTTTTGCTTTAGCCGACATAGGAATCCTCCTTGATAATGGATAATCGCATTCCGAATACACTATGTTCGTAGCCGGAATACGACTTGGACAGGACCCTACGACTCTATAAAAAGACGCATACACATAGAAGAAGAGCCCGAATGATTCGGGCTCTTCCCTGTTGCGTGCTAGGATTCGTTGCGCAAGCTTCAGTCTGTCTTGTATTTCTTCTTCAGGCTATCCGAGCCTATTCCCCCGCCGACCATGAGAACTAGCGGAACGAAGTTCCATATCCACGATCCCCCCGGCAGGCTCACATCCAGATCAACAACTTTATTCAAGAAAAGAACGACCAGCTTGATGACCAACAGCGCCGCTCCGATTAAGAACAGCACGTCGAAAGTAAACTTCAATCTAGGGTGTGACAGCTGCTTCGCATCGTTGATCACTTTCTTGGTCAACTCCTCGTCGCTCCTGAGCAGCTCGTCTATCGTGACGCCGAACAGGTCGCTCACTTTAATAATCGTCTCGATGCTGGGATAGTTCTGGCCGTTCTCCCACTTGGAGATCGACTGTCTGCTGACGTACAGCTTCTCGGCCAATTCGTCTTGCGACCAGCCTTTATTCTTACGTTCGTTCTTGAGCTTCTCTCCGAATACCATCTCCGTGCTCGCACCTCCTCGATCCGTACCCCATTATGGTTGCGGATCGCTCCGAAAGTAAAGAACGAATAAGTTGCGGAGCACCGAAACCTCAGGTTGCGCGGGGTTTCTCGAACGTGTACAGCTTGCCGTTCTTCGGATGCCCGAAGTTGGGGCCTCGATATCCTCTAGCGATTAATTCTTTGCGTATATATTTCATCAATGCCCCATGGCTGACGATCAGTACGTTGTTGCCCTCGTTCCGCGACAAGGCTTGGTCTAGAAACTCTCCGATCCGGGCTTTGGCAGCATGGATATCTTGGCGGGTTGGCGCATGGAATAGCCACGATAATCGGATGAGAAGCGCCCACACGAGCAAGGGAAACTTCCGACTCGTCGTGAACGTCGGCGCAGGAATCTCCCGCAGCTCGGGCATCTTCTCAATATCCGGCCCGTAGATGATCTCCGCCGTTCGGACCGCTCTCGTCATATCGCTCGAATAACAGCGGCTCCATTCGATGCCGCCTAAATCGGTGTGTCCCTCTTCAATATCCGCCTGGTCATATTCCCGGAACCATTGCTCGACCTCGCGAGCGCTGACTCGCCCTGACGGATAAGCCTGTTTGACTTTGAAATGCCTGACTAAGCCTACTTTCATCCTCTACTACCTCCGACAGCATCCTATTCCTATCTTCAAATACTAGCACGTTCGATATAGAATTGCCAATAATTGTTTATTTTCAAGAGGCACTTTAAAGTGCCTTGACCACGTTAAAGTGCCTCCTTACGCGTCCGGCGGGATCGATGGTAGATTGAATTCAAGCCGTACGACACTAACGAAAAAGGTAGGAGAGGACCATGGTTAACAACGCGCAAACGAGGCAATTTCTGAAGGATATCGCGGGATTCCCGCCGCTGCATCTGATGGCGCCGGAGGAGATTCGCAAGGTCGTCGTGGCGAACGTCATCTCGGACGTCGCGGAGCTCGAGGGAACGGAGGATCACGAATTGGCGGGGCCGCACGGCCCGCTGGCCATCCGCGTTTACCGGCCGAGAGGGGGCGATCTGAAGCGATTGCCGGTCATTCTGTTCTTCCATGGGGGAGGCTTCGTCTTCAACCGGATCGACCACTACGATCCGATGTGCGGGAAGCTGGCGGACGTGACGAAGCATGCCGTCGTATCCGTCGATTACAAGCTGGCGCCGGAGCATAAATTCCCCGTGCCGATCGAGGAGGCGCTCTACGCCGCCGAATGGGTGTACGCGAACGCCTTCTCGCTCGGCTTCGATCCGGACCGGATCGCGGTAGCCGGGGAGAGCGTCGGCGCGAACATCGCGACCGTCGTCGCGCAGCAGGCGGTCAAGCGGGGAACGATCCCGATCGCCTATCAGATTCTGCTCTGCCCTCTGACCGATTATGCGAGAGCCCATACGTCTAAGGAGACCTATGCGGATGGCTATTTCTTGACGACGGCGCTGCTCGAAGCCTGCGCAGGGCATTATCTGCGCGGCGAGCCGGATCGTACCGATCCGCTGGCTTCGCCTATCTACGGCGACGTTAACGGCCTGCCGCCGGCGCTCGTCGTAACGGCCGAGCTGGATCCGCTCCGCGACGAGGGCGAGGCGTATGCGCGCAAGCTAGCCGAACACGGCGTACAGGTTACGCTTAAGCGTTATCCGGGTATGATTCACATGTTCTACGCCTTGACGGATATATTCGACGATGCCGCGGACGTCTACGAACTGATCCGCAAGGAGCTCACGGCGATCGCGGTCTAAGACAGGCGGCATTCGATCAGGCTTGTTGTTCCCGATCGAATGCCTGTCTAGCGTCCAGTACCGAATCGTAGTGCTGCTCCGTCCACTTATGCAGCGAGCGCATCGGTTCGATGAGCGTCCTGCCCAGCGGCGTAAGCGAATATTCAACCGAAGGCGGCACGGTCGGATAGACGCGACGCGAGACCAGACCGTCCCGCTCCAGATGCCTCAGCGTCTGCGTAAGCATCTTCTGCGTTACGCCTTCGACTTTTCTCCTTAGATCGTTGTACCTTAAGTCTTCTCGCTCAAGCTCGTAGAAGACGAGCACCGTCCACTTACTGGAGATGACCTCCAACGCGCGGCGATAGTGGCAAGGCGATTCCTCGCCGAAGTAGATATCGCTCAAGGCAATCTCTCCTTAATCTTCTCTACTATTCTCCTATGAAGTAACATCGTCGAAGTTACGCATCAGACGCTGCTCCAGCCCTTTCTCGTCCTCGATTAGCTCCTGCATAATCGGAATGCTCATATCGGTATTCGGATTGTATTTAAGTCCCCAGCGCATGATCGCGAATACGATCGGAAAGAGATCCAGCGCCTTGGGCGTGGGCCGATACATAGTCTGAGCGCGATTCGTATCGCCCTCCGTCCTGACGAGAAGGCCGGCCTCGACAAGCGATTGGAGGCGCGCGCTTAGTATATTCGTCGAGATGCGTTCACGCGATGCTAGAAACTCGCGGTAGTACCGCTTGTTATGGATAAGGACATCGCGAAGGATCACCAAGCTCCACGGGTCGCCCCAAATATCGAGCGCATATACGATTGGACATACGGTAGATGGTCGCTTTTTCATGGCATGATTATACCTTTCGGTACTTGCATGCTGCAAGTTAATTTGCGTTTTGTACTTGCAATTCGCAAGTACAAAACTTATACTAGGCACGTAACCAACAAATGGGAGAAGAGGTGGCTTGATGAGTCAACATTACAGCATATCTTTTATGGTGGATCAAAGTCCCGAAGAGGCCTACGCCGCTATCAACCGAGTTCGCGATTGGTGGTCGGAGGAAATCGAAGGAAGCACTAACAAGCTTGGAGAGTTCAAGTATCATTACCGGGACGTTCACCGTTGCACGATCGCGATTACCGAGCTTGTGCCGGACAGCAGAGTCGTCTGGCGCGTCGTGGACAATTCCTTCAGCTTCATCCAAGACCAAAGCGAGTGGATCGGAAACGAGATGGTCTTCGAGATCGCCGCCAAGGGTAACCAAACCGAGGTTCGATTTACCCAGGTAGGCCTCGTTCCCGCCTATGAATGCTATACCGTATGCTCCGATGCTTGGACCACTTACATACAAGGCAGCCTGCGCGACCTGATTACGAATGGCAAAGGCCAGCCTAACCAGAACGAGCAAATCGCGGACAAGCATGGCATTGAAGCCTCCTAACCGATGGCAACGACCAAACAAAATCATCACCCCTATTCGGGGTGATGATTTTGTTGTTAAGCGAGCTTAGCGAACGGGCTCGGCTGATCTAAGCCCGTTGCGATCAGCTTGCGCAAGTTGCCGCCAACGAGCAGGCTCCAGCCGTTCGAGCAACTGCCGTAGCATTCGTCCGACGGCACGAGGCCGACATGCGTGAAACGCACCTCCGTCTTGCCGTCTTTCGGGGCGATTTCGAACGTAATGCTCGTGTCGTTCCATTCATGACGGGCTTCCGTATAGCTGATGTCGCTGTCTAGCACGCGCCACACGATCTTCCGGCCCGGAACGAATTCAGTAATCCTCATTGCGCAGTAGTGGACACCTGGAACGCGATACGTAAACACGGCGCCAGGTTGGTCGGTTTCACCTTCGATTTCCCCCGACCACCATCCCCGGACGTTATTGATCGCAGCGAAAACCTCATCGGGAGTTTGCTCTGCCTCGAAAGCAGTTGTGTAGCTCTGTTCGTGTTCGTTCATCTACATCTCTCCATTTCAGGGGTTGATATCCCCAGTATAGCCATACGTACTTGCAATATGCAAGTACATAATTAGAACAAACCACGCTCGCGCGGCGCTGTAACGGTCTGCAAGACCGTTGCAAGAACAAACCTCGCTCGCGCGGCGCTACAACGTTCTGCGTGGGACTAGAATAAAAAGTGGACACCTCTTAAGAGCAGGCAGATAATTAAGATCAACAAGAAGAAGAGGTGTCCGGCATGAGTGAGAGAAGACAGCATTACAACGAAGAGTTCAAAGAACAAGCGGTTCGATATATCCAAGAACAAACCAAGACATTGCCACAGATTGCCGAGGAGTTGAATGTACCTGAAGGTACGTTGCGTCAGTGGCAGATGAAGTATCGGAAGTTCGAGAATGAGCCGCTTGTAGATCGTGAAACACTTCGTCAGAAGGATCGGCAGTTGCAGGAACAAGCGCGTACCATCGAGGATCTCCAGGAGGAAATCGCAATTCTAAAAAAGGCCATGCACATCTTCAGCAAAGAAAGGAACTAAGGTTCCAGTTCATCGAAGATCATCGCTCCGAGTTTCGAATGGAGAAGATGTGCAATGTTCTAAAAGTATCGCGGAGCGGCTACTACAAATGGCTTCAAGAGAAAGCCGAATTAAACAGCTATCAGAAGCGTCGCAAAGCATTATTAGCGCGTATTACATGGCTGTTTCTAGACAACAAAAGACGGTACGGAAGCCCAAAGATAACGAAGTTGCTGCGGGTTGAAGGCTGGGTGGTTTCAGAGCGTTTGGTGGGGAAACTAATGAACGAAAACGCGCTTCGATCCTGCGTTTCTAAGAAATTCCGAGTCACCACGACAGATTCCAATCATACGTTCCCTATTGCGCCCAATGTACTTAATCAGAACTTCAAAACAACAGCTCCGAACAAGGTCTGGGTAACGGACATCACTTACGTTTCGTGTCGCGAAGGGCGCATGTATCTCGCAAGTGTCATGGATCTCTATACGCGCAAGATTGTGGGTTGGAAGTTATCTGACCGAATGACAACAGATCTGGTACTTGCTGCTTTGGACCAAGCGTATCAGGCTCAAAAGCCCCCAAAAGGGCTAATCCATCACTCCGACCGCGGCTCTCAGTATGCCTCAGACGAATACCGTAAACGACTGAAGAAATACAAAATGAAAGCCAGCATGAGCCGAAAAGGTAACTGCTACGACAACGCCTGCATTGAATCGTTCCACAGTGTACTCAAGAAAGAGTTTATTTACTGTACCCGGTTTAAGACGAAGTCTAAAGCGCAGCAAGAGATGTTTGAGTACATTGAGTTCTTTTACAACCGTAAGAGGATTCATGGCTCTTTGGGTTACGTATCACCAGTCCGCTTCGAGGCCATGTACTACAAAAAGGTTAATTAAGTTCTCTTAACAGGTGTCTACTTTCTTGACAGAAGTCCATGCAGACCGTTACAGCGCCGCGCGAGCGTGGTTTGTTCTTGCAACGGTCTTGTAGACCGTTACAGCGCCGCGCGAGAGAGGTTTGATCGTGCAACGGTCTCGCAGAACGTTACAGTGA
>Ga0065721_10050012_pt1 | contig 24222 bp, 11 predicted proteins | sample Mesricmetagenome_FD_59108 | JGI IMG/M metagenome (GOLD analysis project Ga0065721, IMG submission 59108) | Mesophilic microbial community from rice straw/compost enrichment Sample: eDNA_1 v2 (version 2) | ecosystem: Engineered > Solid waste > Grass > Composting > Bioreactor | place: USA: Davis...
TGGGGTCGGCCTTTCGTTCCCCGTATCCGCGCTCGAGGATGGAGCCCATGGCATTCTGCGCGGCGGGATTTCCCCTCTCCGCAGGCTCGTGATACCAGCGCAGCGCCTCCTCGGGATCACGCTTGATACCCGGCGCACCTTCGCCCCCTTCCGCTCCGAAGAAGTAGATTTCACCAAGCCGGACCTGCGACGGCTGGTCGCCCTGCTCCGCAGCCTTGCGATACCAGGCGACGGCTTCGACCACGTCCTTCGTCGTTCCCCGGCCCTGCTCGATCAAGGCAGCTAGCGCGGCCTGCGAGGGAAGCGCCTCCTGCTCCGCAGCCTTGCGCAGCCATTTCACGGCCTCCGCATCGTCCTGCTTTACGCCACGTCCCTCGAGATACAGGAAACCAAGATTGTTCTGCGCCTTGAAATGCCCCTGCTCCGCGGCCTTGCGGAACCACTCCGCGGCCTTTGCGTCGTCGCGAGTCACGCCATCGCCATTCAAATACGCTTTCCCAAGGAGATACTCCGACTCGGCATCGCCGGCTTCCGCCTTGGACTGCAGCTCTGCAACATCGGTGGCGGCAAATGCCGCCCCCCCGGCAAGCAAAGCCAGCGCGACAAGCAAACGAACAAAGCCACGCGGTGCGAGCGTCTTTACAAGACCTCCACGGCAATGCGGGCTCCTCGCGGACGTCCGCGTTGCCGGGTTCCATTCTCTACGATGTCTTCTCATAAGTTGGAGTCCTCCTCCCCGCCGTAGCCGAGCACATCGACCACGATGATCGATGGCGTCTCCTCCTGAGGTTCCGGCGGGCGGGTTTGCTGCTGGGCAAATTCACTGGCCGCGCTGGTGGCGGCGCCGGCGACGTTCGACGCCGCGGTCAGACCGCCAATGTTCGGCGCAGCAATCACGGGCGCCGAAGGAACGCCGGTCGTCGAACCTGCAACGGTGATGTTGCTCGCATTGAGCACCGCCGTGGCGGCAATGCTGAGGTTGCCCGACACCCGGATGCCCGCGTCACCCGCGTCGACCACGCCATTCGGCGCGATGAGATCCACGTCGCCGGGCGGAACCCCGGCCACGGTCGCCAGCACACCGATGCCACCGCCCGTCGCGAGGCCTGCGAGGTCAGTCTGCACCGCGCCGCTCTGCGGATCGATCAGAACGCGCGTGGGCGGCGCGGATTTCACGGTGCGTGCCGCGGCGCCGGCTGCGATGTTGCCGTTCGACGACCAGATGACCATGTCACCGCCGCGCAGCGTGAAGATACGGCCAATGCCGATGTCCACGTCGCCGTCGGTGAAGATCGAAATGCTTCCGCCGGATTCCGTGATGATGCCGGGCGGCACGAGCGGATTGCCGATCACGCTCGTGGCAAGCGTGAGATCGCCGCGCGGCGCGAAGATGTTGATGCTTCCGCCGTTCTTCGTGCGGATGTCCCGCGCCCGCGTGTCGATGTTGCCACGGAAAGTCGCGCCTTCGTCCAGCGCCGGGAAGAGCGCCTCGATGGCGGCGAATCCTAGCCTGTAGCCGTCGGTGATGCCTTCAAATGGAGCATTCTCGCTGCGACCGGCATCACGCAGCACAAGATAGAACGCCTCCAGGGCTATGCGGGCCTGTTGCTCCGCGGGGAGCTCGAGGAATTCCGTTTCCGTGAGCTCGGGATCGACTTGCGCCAGATAGCGCGCTCCTTTTTCGCCGAGCAAAAACTCGTCGATGAAAGTCTCGAAGTCCCCGGCATCCGTGAGGCTGGCGACCGAGCCCAGACCGGCTCCGGTAAGGATGGACGCTCCGTCGAAGGGCAGGTAGGGATTCCGGGCGTTGCCGACCGTCACAACACCGCTGCCCGTGCCGTCGGCGTTTGTCGCACCCGTGCCGAGGTCGAGAGTCGCCCCGGCCAGCACCGCCAGCGTGCCGGGTCCGGAGAGCTGGATGTCACCCGCAAGCGGCGCCTGTGGAGCGGTCGTCAGACCTGGCGGCAGGTTGCCCGGCGCCTGCGACTCGCTGCGCAATGGCGACGAGGCATTGTAGGCAAGAATGTTTCGTCCCGCGGCAACGACGCTGATGTCGTTCTCCGAGAGGTTCTGGATGTAAAACGCGTTGTCCGTGATGTCCTGCCCGGCAACGATCCGCGCGCGCTTCGCCGAATAAAGCGTGAGGCCGGAAATGTCGCCGGCCATCGCATAGAGCCGGAGCGGCTCCGGGTCGTCCGCGTGAAGGCCCGGCGAGTGCAGGGCCTGCTTCGTTTGCATGACGGTGTCGAGCGCGCCGGTTTCAACAAAGAGCTGGTCGAACGCCGCCAGGTAGCCCGGCTCGGTGGTCCTGGCAATGCCGGAGTTATCGGCCGTCGGGCCAATGAACGCGCGATACGCAAACGGAGTCAGAACCCCCGGAATCGCGGACGGAGGAGCATCGGAGAGATTGACGCGCGAGGTCGCCCAGGTCACGAGAGACTGGCCATCGACCGTGACGCGACCGGTGGGCTGCAGGCCATTGACCGCGCCACCGGCAACCAGTTCCAGCGAGCCGCGCGGCGCCGGAGCGAGATTGAAGTTTCCGACCAGATTCATGTCGCCGGTAAACGCCGTCGCCCGCAGCGTGGGCGGCAGCATCGTCGTAGCCGTGCCATATGCAGCCACGTTGCTCTCGTTCAACCGCAGCCACGGATGGAAATAGGATGCGGAATATACCGACTGACTCGCGCTGACGAACAGCAGCTGCGTCTGCAGCCACGACTGAAGAACCGGCGTCGTCGCACCGTTGCCCCCCGGAAGTGCCGCATGGGTGCGCAGAGTGAGAGAGCCTCCGAGGGAAGAAACGTTCACCGCGCTGTCGGGCGCGTAGGTCGAGAACCACGTCTTATACCAGATGGTGTTGTTCAGGCCCTCAGGCAACATGAAGACGTTCGCCGTGGGTCCAAGGAGCACGTCGCCGCGTGCCGACACATCAAAGGTCCCCTTGCCGAGGAAGAGCGTCGTCGGAAGCCATGCTTGCTCACCGGGAATCGTCGATTCCGAAGGAGATGTCGAAAAGAAGTGGTTCGACGGCGCCCGCGTGGAATTTGTCTTGATCTCGTTGCCGGCAATGAGCGTGCCGCGACCCCGCTCGACATAGTAGACGCCACCATCGATATCGTTGCCGGCCCGGATCAACAGGTCGCCTCCGCCAAGTTCCACGAGTTGATCCGCGCGGGTGGCGTCCTTCGGGAGCCTCGCGTTCGTCGGAGCGACAGCGTCCACGTTCGCCACGTTCCGTCCCGCTTCGAGAATGACATCACCGCCACCCAGCGCGCCAACTCCCTGGAAGAAGTTGCTGAAGTCCACCCACCACGTGGTCGACGTCACGTCTCCGCCGACGAGGTCCAGTCCGCCCCCACTTGGCAATCTCTGCGGCGTGGCGCCAAACTGCCCCGTCACCGGATCGATATACCCGCGACGATAGAGCCAGTTGACCGGAAGCTGCCTCTGCGAGTCTGCGACAAGCTCGCTCGTGTTCGTGAGTCGCGTCAGATGCACGATGTCAGACTGTGCCCGGATCGTGACGTTGCCGCCACCGAGGGTGTATTGCACCGGGTAGCCAAATTCATCCTGCTGCGGCGCGCCGAGTGTCGTTCCCTGGTCGTTGCTTGAGATGTAGGCCAGCGGCAGATCGAATTTGCCTCCCATCGTCGGATCGGGGACCTTGGTGCCGGCCGTGTAGATCGTCGCGAATGGATTCAGCAGCTGCACGTCACGCCCGGCTGAAATGTCGATGTCGCCACTGCCGGTGCGAATGACCTGGTAGCGATTGTTCGTCGGTGTGCCATTGGCCCCCGCACCGGTGATGAGCTGCAGCGTCGTCACGTTTCCACCACCAGTGGTCACCCTCGGAAGATTTCGACCGAGCTTGATGGAACCGAGGTCGGCGCCCAATGCCGACAACGACTGCACGCTGCGGAAATCGGCGGCCGAAAAGTCCGCGCCGGATGTGATCCGGTAGGACCACGACTGCGCATTCATCGGCAGCAGTGGATTCGCATCCATGAGCGGCGCGCGATAGACATCACGCGTCGCAACGGTCGCCGTGGTCGGCAGCACAAAGCCGTCGTGGAAACCATTGTTGAAAACGATGTTTCCGGCTGCGCGGAGAGTCAGGATGCCCGGTGCGCTCTTTGGACCAAAGCGAAACGCCCCGAAGTTCCAGTCGTCGTTGGAGTTCGTCGAGTTTGCCGTGCCGAAAGTGATCGTTCCCGTGCGGTGAATGATCTCGGCACCGGGGCGAATGCTCAAAACCGACTCCAGACCACGATTTCCACCGATGAGACGCATGAGCATCGCATCGTAAGTCGCGGATGCGGACCCCGCCGTGCCGACGAACAACTCGCCGTTTGCCCGCACGTTGTTCTTGAGCGTGTTCAGCGTGTTTCCGCTCAGGTTTCCATTTGTTCCGGTAAGGTCGAAAATCTTGTAGCCCTCGACCACGACGCTGGACGCACCGCGAACCGAGCCCTCGATCGGCGCCATCTGGAGATCGCTGGCATCCGCGAGCTGCGGTGCGCGCAGATGCAACGTGCCAGTGAACTGCCCAAACGACGCGCTGGACGGCTTTGCGTCGGCGACGGAAAGATCGATCTTCGAGCCGGAACGAACTTCCAGCAACGCGTTGGCGTCGCTGACTCCATCGACCTGGGCTCCCGCCTCCAGCAGAACCGCACCGCCCTTGCCGGCGTTGCTGAACGTCTTCGCGCTTGCATCGAGCAACGACCCATCCGCGAGCACCAGGCTGCCTGCGGCGATCAGCGAGATCGTTCCTCCCGTGGTGCCCGAGGCATCGATCGTGCCGTTCACACGGATTGATCCGCGATCCGCGGAGAGACGGAAGTGGTGACTGGTGGAAACGCCATCGACGACGATATCGCCGGTGCGGACGCGGAAGTTTCGCGACTCGGTGAAGCCACCTTCATTGAGTGCGGCATTGAGATTCGCGAGCGAGGGCAGCCGCTCCACGTCGAGGGAAAACTGGCCGCCGAGACCATTCGAGCCGGCGTTCGCAAGGAATGTGCCCTTCAAGTCGACGCGCCCATGGGACGCGTTCAGGAACAGCCTTCCCGCATTTCCTCCGTCGCGCGAGGCGGAAAGCACCATCGTGCTGTTGCGGCCGAGTTTCACGTCTCCCCGGCGGGACGTGATCGTGATTTGTCCCGCATCGGTCGTCTTCACGAGGTCGTGGAACCGCTGCGACGTGCCGCTGACATCCAGCCGGCCATTCACGTTCACGTTTCCTTTGGTTGCCTGAAGCGTCAGGTGGCCGCTTGGCAGGTGAATGTCGGAATTGGCGGTCACGTTTCTGCCCTGGAACGTCAGACTGGCGCCAAGCCCGCTCTCGATATCGACCGGCATCGGTTGATCGACGCCCTGGAGGCTCAGACTGCCGGTCGATCGAACGAGCGAGGTGGTTCCTCCCGTCGCGAAGAACGACGGCGTATTCACGTCGAGATCCCCGGAGACGAGCAGGCGTCCCTTGCCGTCGAACAGCACCGCTCCGACGGCGGTCAGGCTGGTGCGTGAAAACTGGTCGATTCGAAGCGCGCGATCCCCGATCTCGATCGTTGTGGCCTGGAGTGCGAGACGGCCGGAGGGATCGCGATCCGCCGCAAGCGCGGACCCGATTGCGGCGTTGTCGAGAAGGATCCTGTCCGCCACCAGCCGGACCGTGCCGCCATCGTTGAAGCCGCGAATCTGCCCCGCGTGCAGAGCAAGGCTGCCAAGCCGGCTGGAGCCAAAACGCCCGGCGCCATACACGTCCAGCGAAGTGTAGCTGAGAAGCGAAACCGAGTGTGCATCCTCGAGCTGACGAAGAATCCGTCCTCGCAGAATCAATCCCTTCGTCCGCTCGATGTCTTCGGAATATTCACCGAGCTTCAACGTGATCTGGCCGCTGTGCAGTGCGATCGAGCTGCCATCCAGAATCGCTCGGCCGTCGAGTCGCGAGGCAAAGCTGGAATCGAGCGTGATGCTGCCACCCGAAATTCGCGCACGCCGGCCGATGCTCATCTCCGCCGCCGCATCATCGGGAACATTCGATCGCAGCATCGACGCATCGACATCGCTGCTTACGCGAAGCAGGGCGCCGTCGCCGTTGAAAAGCAGATCCTCGGCACGCAACTTGAGCGAACCGCTTTGGACGACTTCGGAACGTCCGGCGAGACGCAGTCGCTCGTTGGCAACAAGAATGATCTCCGGTCCGGTGAGCGGTGCGCCCTCGTTGTCCACAATGAGCTTGGCGGTGTTCACCTTCACCGTCGTGCCATCCTCGGTCCGCGTGCGGATGCCGCCGATCAGCAGACTCTCCGCTCCCCAACGGCTGAGGTTTGCCGCGCTGAGAACGATCCGATTTTCCGTGGGACGCTCTCCTGGTCCCGTAATCACGATCGTCCCGGGACTGCTGATATCGACAAAGGCGCCGCGACCACCGGAAAGCGACTGCCCCCTCACGAGGCCGTTGAGTCGCATTTTTTCGGTCGCCTGGAAGACCAGATGCCCGGAATCGGCCGGCAGAAGTTGAGGCAGGACGTTCAGCGCCAGCGCGCTCTCCCGCATGAAGAGGTTCGCCGTGAAGTCGTCGTAGCGCGCGCGGTTGCGGAAGACGTCCGGCGACGCGATCTCGAAGGAGGAATAGACCCGCGGAGCCTGTCGTCCGGCGTTCAGACTGTTGAACCGGTAGCCGGACACGAGGTTCGATCCGTCAGGCAGTGCGAGCGGTCCGGGGATCCTCGACGATGAGGGAGATACGAGATACGCGCCGGGCAACAGAGCGTAGCGCGCCGGCAGCAGCGTGTAGCTTCCCGCCGGAAGATCGGAACCAGGCCCGATCGTGATGCGATCGCCCACGCGCAGTCGCGAGTTCACGTAGCCGGGGTCGCGGGTCGTTGGGTCCAGCGGGTCGCGGCTCAGATTTGGCGCGGCTGCATCGCTGTCGTTGAACGGTGCAAACGGCACGTAACTTGCGTCGTAACCGGGAATGATCACAAAGCGATCCTCGGAGGCGAGAATGTCCCTTGTGCCCTGGTTGCCCTCCACCCATCGATAGGCGTAGAGGTCTCCCCCTCCGCGAAGATCGATCTGCGAACCACCCCGGGTCGTGATGCGCGCAGCGCCGAGGTTCACGCTCTTTTCCGGCAGGCCCACGAGCGTGACGTCCATGCCGGTGGGATCGATCCACGAATTTCCGTCGACGCTTACACCGTAGGGAACCAGCTGCCCCTGGCCGGTCACCGGATCGATGAGCGAGACCGAGGTCACACTGGCCGGGCCAAGTGTGAGCCGTTTCGCGACGGGAAATGCGCGCGTGTCGCCGGTGACGAGATCCGCGGGTGCCTCTCCGGTGCCGTCCCACCCGAGATTGATCTTCCCCATCGGCGCGCGGAGCACGCCGTTTTGCGTGATGTTGCTCGCATACACGGAAAGCGTGCCTCCGGCGGAGAGCGGAAGGCGGCTCGTGCCCGAGCCTTGAATCGTAACGGATCCCAACTGCACCGGCTGGCCCCGACGCGTGCGGTAATCGTAGGCAACCACCGTGAAGCTCGACGCGGTGGGCGTGTAGATCTGGCCCGCGCGGAAGTGGAGATGCCCGGCGATGTTGAGCGTTCCCTCCCCACGGATGTCGCCTCCATCGGCGAGGAAATTGGCCCGGCGGATGTTCCGCATGGAAAGCGTTCCGATGTCGATCAGGTCGGCCTCCACGGTGAGAATGCCGGTGCCGTAGGTTGCCCGGAAATGATAGGGGTTCGTCGGGGCGGTAAAGGGATTCTTCGGCTCGGTTGGCAGCGTGGGAATGCGGAATGGCATTCCCAACGCCACATAAGGCGCCGCAAGCCTCACGCGATCGTCGGCATACAACACCCCTCCGGACGCGACCTTCAGCGTGTCGCGAGCCTCGATGTCAACGGGTCCCTTGAACCGAACGACACCATCGAGAGTGAGGGAATCGAATCCGCCTTTCGTGAACCTGTCCGCCGTGAAGTAGCCAAGCGCGGGCAGGTTTTTCCCGTCCTTCCGGACAACGGGCTGCCCAATCAACGTCTGCTCACCCGACTCGAACAACGACGGCAGCGGCGCGATCGGCAACGTCCGGCCGCTTTGCGTGACAACGAGCGTCGGGTCCGTCGGAAGAGCTCCGGTGACGGAAAACCGGCCGGACGAAACCTTGAGCGAGCCTCCATATGCCGCAGGTCCTCCCGCATGCCCCTTCAACGTAGCGTCTGTGAAGAGGTGCTCGCCACCATCGAGAACGATGCTTCCTCCGTCGCTGTCGAGACGAACCGGAACAAACTGCCGGCTCGCGAGCGGAGCATTCAAACCGCTGCGCGCGGATACCAGCAGCGACGGCGTGGGAGTCAGCACGTGCGGCGAAAAGTCGAGGACGCCGGAGGTGCCGGAGACGTCAAGCACCGCGCCGCGCCGCGCCACGATGTTTCCGGAAATCTCGATGGTTCCACCGGGCAGCACCGACCCCAGCCGTCGTCCAAGTCCGGACGTATCCCGCACGAGCACTGTCGTCCCCGCGGTGGAGAGCCGGCTCTTCGTTCCGAGATAGACGGTCGTCAGTGACTGCTCACGCCCCTGGTTCAGCACATTTTGCTCGAAGGTGTTGATCGAGTCCTTGCTGCCGGAAACGGTGATCTTTCCACCGGGTGCGACGACTGTTCCGAGGATCGCCACCGTGCTGCCCGAGAAGGAAACTTCGCCAAGCGGATCGGTGACGATCCGTGCACCCTCCTTCATCACGAGATCGCCGCGGAAGAGCAGTCCGGTGTTCGACACATCATCCGAAAGTCCGAGACTGCGAAACGCAAGGCTGACAGGCGACCGTTCGCCCTGAGGCCACAGGATGCGACGAACCTCGAGCGTGTCCCCGTTTCGCGGGTTCGGGTTCGCAACCAGGCTCGTGGCGCGCGGCGCGAGAAGCGTATTCTCCGCGATGACAAGGCCGGGAAGGTGTTGTTTCTCCCCCAGGAAGTTGTAGCGGAGACCTCCGATGCCGGTGAGGTCGAACCGGGTAAACCCTCCCTGATCGAAGAATTCCGAACGAAGCACGACCGTGCCCGGCTCGGTCGCGCGACCGCCGACCTGAATGAACGGAGCCTGCAGTGCAAGCGAGCCGCCCTTTTCGCCGGAGAATCCGCGCAATCCGCCGAGCAACCGCAGACGACCGGAAAGGAGGCGCTCCGTGTCCTCGACCGGACGCCGGCCCTTGACTTCGTCCTTCAGGAAAAGCGCGCCGAGATTTGGATCTCTTCCCGCACGCAGGGCAATGGAACCGCCGGTTCCATAGGTGACCGTGTTGTCGCGGTCAACGAGCACACCGCCGGAAACGTCGATCAAACTGCCCGGGGCAAGCCGCGCCGTGAATGCCGTGACATCGACCTTTCCGCCGTCGGCCACAATTGGCTGCAGTCCGTCGGGCGAGGGATTGCGAACATCGAACGTGAGACCAGCCGTATCCAACACGGCCCCGGAGCCGAGCGTAAACCGCCCCGCATCCGGATCGGCATAAATCGGTGGCACGGGAATGCTCGCATCACGCGCCTTGTATTGCGCCGCCAGGTAGGGCGAGACGTTGTAGGTCGCAAACGTGAGACTTCCACCCGGAGCGAAGATCGATCCCTTCACTTCGATGTTGCGTCCCTTCAGCGTCAGCGATCCAAACGCGGGCGCATCGATCACGACATTCGCGGGCACGAGGATGTCCCCCGCGGAGTTGTCGACGACGAGGTGACCGAATCCGTCCTCACCCAGCAGGGAAGGCGGGAGTTCGACGCTCCGGCGACGCTCCGAAAGCAACCGGAACGGATTTGCGAGGCTTGCCGCCTGCTGACCTTTGAGCGCAAGCGGATCGCCTTCGGGAGTCAGGGCAAACGCCTGAGCCGGCCGCAGCTGGCGATCGCCGAACACCACCGTCGGCGCGCGCAGCGATGTATCCATGAACGGCTCGCCATACTTTGGCTGCGGGTCCTGCGAGCGGAACGCGAGTTCGAGCCTGCTGGATTTCGGCAGCGAACTGGAAAGTCGCGTCTCGCGCAGTTGCCGGGGACCGGTGACAGTTGCTCCGGCGAGTTTGCCATCCAGAGCCATTGAGGCCGCCGTGATCGAAATGCTTCCGCCGGCTGCGCCCTGGATGTAGTCGCTTTCGTAGTGGCCGCGATCGAGGCTGAGGGCCGGACGGAACGTTCTCGTGATTCCCCATTTCGCATGGGTCTCGGTAAACCTCGGATCGTAGATACCGTCGTAAACCAGGTCCGGCGTCGCCTCCGCAATGTCGATAAGCTGCGCGCCCAGGATGACCTTCGACGTCTTGACGTATCCGCCCTTGTTGTTCATCCAGCCGCCCGAAACATCGATGATCGACCCCTGCTGAAGAACCACGGACTCGCCCGCCTGCAACGTCACATTTCCACCGGCGACCGTCAGCCGCGCAGCGTCATGCTCGATGAGGTCGAGAAATCCGGTCGCATCGCCGAGCGGGGTCCCGATCCACTCCTTGCCGTTGAACGTTCCGGTGCGACGGGCATCGATGGTGATCGATGTGTTGCGGAAGGGCCCCTCACGCTGAAGCGGCGTGTCCGCGAGTTCCGCGCCACGGAACTCCAGCGTGAGGATGTTCTCGTTGAGCGGGACGTCCACGGCGGTCGTTCCGGCGACATCAATCATCGCGCCTTCGTCGATGTAAATTTGCCCGGTCGAATAAACGAAGCGCGACAGCGGCGGTTGCTGTGCGCTGGTGCTGGGGATGTAGTCCCATTTTCCGGCCTGCACGGTGACCGAGGCATTCGGTGCGAGAAGTTGGGATCCCTTGTCGAAATGAACCGCCAGCCCGCGGGTATTGACCTGTGAACGGATGGCAACCTCCGATCCAGTGATCTTTTCGCCGCTCGCGATCTCCGGCAGGATGCGCATCACGCTGCCTTCGCCGATCGTGACCACGCCGCTGCCGCGCGGCACAAAGAGCGTCTTCTGCGCCTCGGTCGCGCCATTCGGATCGTAGGCGGAGTTCGCCACGTAGTCGTAAATGGCCAGGAGATCGATGCGTCCGTTCAGGGAAACCGATGTGGTGCTGTCGATGACACCATTCTGCTGAACGCTCTTCCCGGTAATCGTCGCGTTCGCGCGGGCGATCTCGATGATGCCGTCGTTGATGGCCGTTCCCGCGCGGATCCGCGCCCTGGCACTCGGATCATCGACCGCACCGACCACGACATCCAGGCCGCGCAGGCTCGGGTCGCTGGCCGCGTGCGGCAGAACGCCGATCTGCAATCCCGCCGCAAGCACGGTCTGGCCGTCCGGTGTGGAAATCGTGCCCGAGTTGCGAACATTCGCGCCTGCGAGCGTCACGCGTCCGCCGACCTTCGCCGCAGTGGTCGGGCTTGCAATCTGCGCGCCGCGCTTCACCTCCACATCGCCATGCACGGCGAGATACCTGGCCGTCAGGCGCGTGCCGGCCTTGGCTCTGTCCAGCTTTGCCCTTCCTGCCTCGGTAATCGTAATGGTGGTGCGACCGCTGCGATCCCTCCCGACCGCGTAGTCGTCGCCGTCCACGAGCGCTTGCTCGACCTGCGACTCATTTATGAACGTGAGCTGCGGTTTGCTTCGCTCGTCAAGGATCTGGCTGAGAATCTTCGACTCCCCCACCACTTCGAACGAATCCGTGATGAGGGCGGAAAACAGGAACTGCGCGTCCGTGTTGTTGAGAAGACCGCGGGCAATGAGGGCTGGATTGATGGGAAGCGCCGCGGCAGTGAGAGCGTAGGTATTGACCTGGCTGGAACCTCCAAAAATGATCCCGTTCTGGTTGATGACGTAGACCTGCCCGTCGGCATTGAGCTTGCCGAGGATCTGGCTGGGGCGGCCCTTGGGATCGTTGACCTTGTTGAAAGCCACCCACTTTCCGCGATCGGAGCCCCCCCTGGATTGGTCGAACGTCAGCGTCGTCTTCTTGCCGATGTTGAATGTCCGCCAGTTCAGCAACGCCTGCTGCTCGGTCTGAACGATAGTGACGTCCCTGCCACCATCGGCGCCGCTTTTCTCGGTCGGCAGCTCAGCCCCCACCCAGAGCCCCGGATTTTCCCCCTTCTTCGGCCGGTTCAGATTCTTCGGCACGCGGGGGTCGACCTCGAGCCCGTTGCGTCGAAGTCCATCGGGAACCCGCGGAAGCAGGCCACCGCCTCGGGGATTCCGCAAACGCGCGGTGGATGCCTGCGCGGCTTCACGCGCGGACCGTTGCATCGCGCGGGCCGACTGGATGGCGTCCGTTGTGCGCGCGAGCCGGTCCTTCGCGTTCGACTGCAGCCTCGCGGCCTCGGTCTGACCGGAACCCGCGCTCGTCGAGTTCCCGCTCCTTGCCCGCGGCGCCGCCGCGCCACCCCGCAGAATGTCCCCCGCCTGCACGGTGAATGCAGGCAGAAGAAGCAACGCCGTTCCCGATGAAATCGAATGGAACGCGCGCAGCACGGAGCATCTGCGCGGGTGGCTCATGCGGTTAGTTCTTCGAGGTTTCGACGAGCTGACCGAGGGCGATTTCGTTGATCGCCACGGAGTTTTCCTGAAGGAGTCGCTCGAGATATGCCGAACGGTTCGCACTTGCCTGCTCCTGCCGGAGTCTGGCGGCGATGGCGTCGCGAACCTCGTCGAGAGCCGGCGTGCGCTCGTCCCGAATATCGAGGACCTTCACAATGTGCCAGCCGTCGGCGAGTTCGATCGGTGCGGTGACCGCGTCCTTGCCGAGTTCGACGATCTTTTCCCGGATCGCAGGCTGAAGCTGCGCGGCCGCAAGCCAGCCAATCTCACCGCCGTTTGCCGCGCTCTGCGACTCCTGGCTCTCCCGTCGCGCCACCGCGGCAAAGTCGACACCGGGTTCCTTTAGTGCCTTCTGCACCGCTTCGAGCCGGTTTTTCGCGTCGTCTCCCTTTGCGATGTAGATCTGCGCGAGCCGGAACTGCTTCGGAACGCGAAGCTGGGACTTCACCGCCTCGTAGGCGGCGGCGACATCATCGGCGCCAGGAAAGTCGGCGGGCGGCTCGGAAACCGACCGGAGGTAGCTTTCGGCGAGCGCCGACTGGCGCAGTCGCTCGAGCTGGGCCTCGACATCGGGCTGTTTATCCCACTTGTTCGCCAGTGCCTGCTTGAGCACGAGCTGCTCGACGATCAGCGAGCGCACGACCTGATTGAGCGCAGCGGGATCGCCGGCAAGCTGTTCCTTTTCCTGCTGGGTGAGCGCTTCGAAATATGGGGCAACTTCGGTGGATTTGATGTCTTCGCCACCAATCCGCGCGATGACCGCGGAATCGACTGCAAGAACGGTGCCGGCCGCGGTTGCGGCGAGCACGATGAATGCGTGAGGGATCTTCATTGGATTTTCTGGTCAGTGAGTTTGTCAGCGTAGTCCTGGACAAGCGTCTGAAACTTCGCCCGGGAAATGCCGGTGAAGGGCTCGCGGGCGGAAATGGCCGTGCCGAGGCCGAAGCGCTTGTATCGGTCGAGCACTTCCATCCCGAGTTTGAACATCTCCTCGTTGCGGCGCTGCTGGTCCTCGACGCGGCGCTGCAGCTCGACGGTCTTCGCTGCGAGCCTGGCACGCTCGGCCTCCTTCGAATGTGCGAGAGCGGCGGCCTTTTCGTAGCCTTCCTTCCACTTCCTCAAGGTCGTGTTGAGTTCGTAGGCCTCCTTTTCGCGGGCAACGAGCTGCTCGCGGAGCGCTGCGATCAATGCGTCGGCGGCGGTCTTGTCCTGCTCCGCCTGCTTCGTGAGCTTGTCGAGCTGCGCCTCGAGGTTCTTCACCTTCAACTGCGCCTGAGCCTCGCTGGCTTGCAGACTCGCCACCTGCGCCTGGGCATCGCGGAGCTGCAGCATCGTGGATTTCAACGCATCACGCAGACGCGTGAGAGCGGGGTCCTCCTCCTGCGCGCGGACCTGCGGCAGGAGGACCAAAATCGAAAGGAACAGAAGAATGCTTGAGCGCATGGCGGTCTAGAAGCGGGCGTTGAGATCGAGCTGGAAGATGTCCTCCTTGAACTGCGGACCGGCGACGCTTTCGGCGCTCATCCAGCGCGTGCCGATCCAGACGTTCTTGGAGAGGGCGAGATTCGCGCCGATGATGTAGCCCTTGATGTTCGTGCCACCGCCGGCGAAGTCGGACTCGGTGAAGCCGTCGATGACGGCGTCGGATCCGACGTAGCGATAGCCAAAGCCGACATTCCACGCCCACGGACGGTCGAGGGCCAGCGAGCCGACCTGGAGCTGAATTGCCCACGCGGAGTTGCTGCCAACGAAGTCACCGAAGTTCGTGGAGTCGGAAAGGTCGTCGTCGAGAGGACCGCGGTTGTTCACCGCGACCTTGTTGATCTCGCCCGCGTTGAACGCGATATTCTGCGCGAATTCGCCCATGAGCGAGATCGCGAACGGCTCGAAGCGCGTGTAATCAAGCCGGCCGGAGAAGACGATGTTCTGGAACTTCGTCGCGAGGCCGTAATACTGCCACTGGTTGATCGTGCCGTAATCGTTCGCCTCGGTGGGGATGATGTCGCGCAGGGCCATGTAGGTGTTTCCCTTCTGCGCAAAAGCAGGGCGGCTTGCATCCGTGTCACCCGCGTCGTTCGGCGACATCGGCACGTAGGGCGAGGAGAGTTTTCCCTCGGTGTTGAGGAAGTAGTAGTAGGCGAGGCCGGTGCGGAGGTTGAAATCCTTCACCGCCGTCACGTCGAGGCCACCCTGAATACCGAAGAGATACTTGTCGTAGCTCTTGAACTTCGCGGGCTGGTTCGACGAGAAGTTGAAGTCCGTGTTGTAAACCGGGAACGCGCCGGCCGCGAGGAACGGCGTGACACCGCTGACCACCTCGTAGGCGGCCTGTAACGCAATGCCGTCGAAACCGAGGTCGTCATCCCAGACGATGCTCGTCGTCGAGAAGAACGGATTGTCGAAGCGGCCGACAAGCAGGCCGACGTCCTTCTTCGGATCGCCCGTCAGCTGCCACTGAAGGTAGGCGCGATCGAGCCAGATCGCGTATTTGCTGAAGTTGCCACCCTGGCCCTGATAGGGCAGGCCGATGCTCTGGTTCGTCGAAACCGGCGAGTTGTCCTGTCCGGTCGCGATCCGGGCGCCCGCCGTGAAATGATCGCCAAGGTCCGCTTCCACGCCAAGCCGTGCACGGAGCCGGAAGCGGTTGCGATCCTGGTCGACATTCAGCTGGGACGAGAATTCGTTGCCCGCGACGTTGAAGGGAGCGCCCGTGTTGATGGCATTGAAATTCGGGAACGCGCCGGTCGCGTCGTTGCCCCCCGGGAAGAAATCGCCCTCGTAGCGGAAGCGAAGGTCCGCATATGGCCGGATGCGATCCACCCAGCCGGGAATCCGATTCGGCGCCACCCAACCCTCGCTCTCCGCATGCGCCAGCACCTCGTGCTTGAGGTCGTCCTTGATCTTGTCCCGGACAACCTCCGGCACGTAGGCCACTCGCACCTCGCCATCCTCCGGCGCCGGAGGCGTCGCCGCCTCTGCTGCAGCCTGGGCAATCTCTGCGGTCTCGACGATTGCGGCTCCTTGTGCCGCAACGGCCTCCTGGGTGGCTGCCAGCTGCGCCTGCATGGCGGCGGCCTCCTCCTGGGCCTGACGGATCATGAGATCGGCCTCCTCCTTCTCGAGGACGCCTTTCTGGACGAGTTTGTTGATGAGAATGATCGCGACGTTTGGCTGCGGGGGGGCCGGCTCCGAGACGAGCGGCTGCATCTGGGCATCGAGCTCGTTCAACGGGTCGGGCGGAAGCGAGGCGGTGTCGGGACCGTCTGCAGGCGCCGGCGTCTGGGCCGCCTGCGGAGCGGGAGTCGACCCGGCCGCGGAGGATGACGCAGTCGCGATCTTGGGAGTTTCCGACCAGTTGGCCTCGGCGAACGAAACGTTTGGATCCCCGATTTCGACAGGCACGACTTCCTCGAATTGCGCATAGGCGGTCGAGGTCGCGGCGGCCACGAGCAGGGTGAAGGAACGTTTGAAAAGCGATGTCATCGGAAGAATCAGTTGGGCCGCCTGGCCGAGATGCGCATGACGATTGGCATCGGCATGTCTTCCGGCGGAGGCGACTGGAGTCGCAGGCCGGTGAGGATTTCGTTCTGGAGCGTGCGATCGAGATCGGGATTGCCGCTGGAATCGGAGACGGCCGCGCGCGTCACGCGACCGGTGGAATCGGCCCAGATGCGCACGGTGACGACGAGCTGCGCGGAGCGGGTCTTCGGATGCTTGCGCAGTGCGTCCGCGACGCGGCTCTGCACCTGCCCGGCATACCAGCCGAACTTCGATCCGCCGGAACCACCGCCACCCTTGCCTTTTCCGCCGATCACGCCCATGCCGCCGCCGGCCGCGAGGCCGAAGCCATTGCCGGGACCGTCGCCCACGATGCTCGTGCCGAGCGGAGGTTCGTCGGCGGGTTCGGGCTCGTCCGCAGGCGGCGCCTCGGTCGGGGCTTCCTCGGGTTGAAAGTCGGGCTGGTCCTGCACCTCCGGTTCCGGCGGGCGCTCGGGCGGCGGCTCCTGCGGCGGAGGAGGTGGTGGTGGTGGTGGCGGAGGAGGAGCAACCGGCATCAAATCAACGACGCGCATCTGCGCGACCTTCGGCTTGGGCTTGGATTCCCCACGAAACGCCAGCCACGCGCCGGCGACCCCCACGAGCACGACGGCCACGGCAATCCAGACTCCAAACTTCCGCAGGAAGCCCGGCTCCTCGTCCTCATCGTGGATGTGCGGATCCGCTGCCATGGACTATTTCGGCGCCTGGGTCGCGAGGCCGACCTTTTCGATGCCGATGCGGCCGACCACATCGAGCACGTTCATGATTTGCTGGTATTGCGTGCCGCTGTCGCCCTTCACGACGACGGGGAAGTCCGGCGTCTTCGCCTTCTCCGCGCTGAGGCGGCTCTCGAGCTCCTCGAGGGTCACGGGCACGGTGTTGTGGAAGATCTTGCCCTCGTTGTTGATCGTGATGGCCTGCACCTTCGACTCACCCAGCGACGGACTCTTGCTGGCCTTCGGCAGGTCCACCTTGAGTCCCTGCACACCCGCCGTCGTCATGATGATGAAGATGAGCAGCAGCACGAGGTAGAGATCCACCATCGGCGTGACGTTGATGTCGTCGTAGCTCTTGTTGTCGCCTGCGTTCATAGGGAGGCGGACTCCAGGCTGGCCGACGGATCCGGAAGGCCGCGATTACCGGCCTCCGCGGGCGCGGGGTAAAACTCGGCCATCTTCGTCACAAACTTATCGATGAACATCTGCATCGACGTGACCGCGTCTTTGATGCGCGAGTTGAGGTAGCTGTAGATGAACAGCGCGGGAATCGCGACGACGAGACCGGCAACGGTCGCCAGCAGCGCGCTCGCGATGCCGGGCGCGATCGAGTTCACGTCCACTTCGCCGTGCTTCGCGATCACGGCGAACGTGATCATCACGCCCATCACCGTTCCGAGCAGGCCCACATACGGGCCGCCGGCGATGCTGATCGTGAGGAAGACGAGCCCCTTGTTCAGCTTGTGCGTTTCATTCGTGAGGCCTTCGTCGAGACTCGCGCGAATCGCCTGAATCGAGCGACCGGACAGGCCATTGAAGCCTTCCTTCGACTGCTGGCGACGAAGGCGGATCTCCTGCGCACCGATGTGATAGATCTGATAAAGCGGCGACTGCTTCATCAGGCGCAGCTCGCCTGGCGAGCCCTCCTCGCCTTCCGGCTCGTCGCCCGCGGTCATGCGATCGAGCACGGTGAGATCGGCCGCAACGCGCGACCAGTGCTTCTGGAAGACGTTCGAACTCTTCTCGATGCGATTCAGGTAGAGGTATTTTCGAATGGCGACCGTCCACCCGACGACCGCCATGATCATGCAGCAGAAAATGACGATCCAGCCGTCGAACATCATGTTCTTCGCGATGTCGCCGAAGAGCGAGAGATGCTCGAGCGCCTCGTTGTGGCCGCCGCCGCCTTCGCCCTGCTCCACTTCGCCGAACTGCACGAGCTTGCCGGCGTCGGACGAAGTGCCCTGATTCACCGCGTCGAATCGAAGCAGGTCGTTGGGCTTCGCCGCAGCGACGATTTGAAGTTCGTCGAGTTCGCCAATGAATGCCGTCGCGGTTCCCGACTCGCCGCCGATGCGCGCGGGGCCGTTGATCGCGGGCAGCGCCGCGTTCGCGGTGGCCACGTCCACTCCGCCGACGAGGAGCGACAACGTTCCCTCGGAAATCCGCGCCGCAAGGTGCCGCCACTGGTCGAGCGGGAGCGGCTCCGTCCCCGTCGCGCGTTGACGCTGACCACCGGAGATCACCTCGGCATACGGCGCGCTGTTATCGATTCCGATGCGCAGGCCGTTCGTCGTATCGCCGAGCTCGAACAACACGGCCGAAGGCTGGTCCGCCGTGCGCTTGACCCACGCCGACCACGTCAGCGCTCCGCCGGCCTCGACCGCGAGCGTATCAGACGCCGGAATGTCGATGCTCGTGCCAAGAAGCCGCACGCCGGAGCCAATCAGCGATCCCTGGCTCTGCGTGCCCGCGCTTGTCGCGTTGTTGCCCTTGCCACTCGCGTCAGCGGGCGGGCTGCCGGCCTCGACGAAGTGATAGACGAGCACCGTCTCGCCTTCGTAGGTCTTCGCCGCGTCCTGCACATTCTCGGCGCCCTCGGCGTTTCCGGAGTAAAGCCAGAGCTGTGTCTGCGCGCCGGGCTTCACGTTCGGAACCCGCACCCAGACGAACGCCTCGTTCATCAGCGAGTCGTATTTCTCGATGTGGTAGGGCAGGAGCGTCTGGTCGTCCTCGGCGAGGATCCGAATGTCGCTGCCGTCCGGCGCGGCGGCGGCGAAGTTGAAGTTTCCGTCGTGCAGGCGCAGAAGCACCACCGCGTCGCCGACGGTGTCCTTCAACTCGACACTGCTGGCACCCGTGTCGATCGTGACCGGCTGCCGGATCGTCCAAGCCTTGTCCCACCACGCGGAGGCGGTGAGCGGAAGAAACAGCCCGAGAGTCAGGGCGAATTGGAGAATGCGATGCATCATGGGTTCTAGAAATCGAGCCAGGCCCGGAACGTGACGCGTGGCTGCCCGGCCGGACTCGAGGACTGGCTGACCATGGGCACGCCGATGTCGACGGAGCCGTTGAGGTGATTGAAGAGCTGCAGGCGGCTGCCCGCGCCAATGCTTGCGAGATCGAAGCGGGACTGCTGCTCGGGCAGCGGGTCCTCGAGCGTCACAAATCCCGCGTCGAGAAATCCGAAGATGCGCCATTCGTTGATGCCGAGAACGCCCGCAAGCGCCGGCGAAATCAGCTCGACCGTGCCGAAGAGCGCATTGTCACCGAGCACCTCGGATTCGAGATAACCGCGCGCCGTGTCGAGTCCGCCGCCGGCAAACTGCTCGGCATCGACCAGCGGATCGCTGGAGACCTGGCCTTGCACGCGACCGAAAATTTCAAATCCGAACGGCAGCTCGTGCGTGTGCGAGAGATCGCCGCGGAAGTAGATGAAGCCCCCGTCCGCGTTGTATCGGCGGTTGTCGAACTCGACCTCGTCACTGCCCATGCCGCGGGCGTGGAAGACGATGCTTCCGCCAAGCTCCGTCGTGTAGTTCTTCCCGACCCAGGCGCCGTTGTAGGCAACGGTGAAAGGCCAGTAGGTGATCGGCGTGCCGACAAACTCGTCGCCGATCATGAGGTCCTGCTCGAGGTGCTTGTAATCAAGGCCGGCGCTCATCGAGTGGAAGAAGCCCTCGCCCGACGGGAGATTGATCAGGAACCGGAAGCCAACGATCTCGCCATTACCCGCAACAGCCGCGCCGCCCAGCGTCGAGACATTGCTGTTCTGCCGCGTGGCGCTGACCATAAGGCCCAGCCAGTCGATCGCCGGCGCGCGCGCGATGTAGTAGCCACCGTAGACAACCGCATCATCGATCCGCTGCGGCGCGATCTGGAAGTTGAATCCGATCGTGTGCGCGAGCTGCCAGAGGTTCTCGTAGCTGATCGCGCCATTCAGCCGCAGCGGCGTCGTGTTCACGCTGTAGCGGTTGTTCAGCTCGACGCTGCCGTGCAGGGGAATCGAATCCTTGACCGTCAGATCAACATCGACGGTCCCCGGAACGACGCCCGGCTGGATCGACGGGGTGATCCGCCGGTCGCGAAGCTGGTTGAGCCGCACGATGTCCTTCGCGACTTCGTTGAAATTCGGAACCTTCCCCTCCGCAAGCGACGGCGCGCCCTTCTTGATGTGGTTGATGTCGTAATACCGCGAGCCGCGCACGCGCAGCCGGCCCACCGGCGCCTCGATCACCTCAAGATAAACGACGCCGCCGCGCAGCCGCTGCTCGGGAATTTCCACCGCCACCGTCTGGTAGCCCTTGTCCTGATACGCCTTCTCCAACGCGGCGCGCGCCGCCTCGACATCCGCCTCCGTGCGACCCGGCCCGAGATACGGATACACCGCGGCCTCGACTTCGCGCGGCGGCAGCACCTTCGAGCCGCGCACGCGATATTCCTGAATCAACACGCCCGCATCCGGTTGCGACGCGTTCACCTCGCGAACCAGCTGCGAGTGCGGCGGCGGCGCCTCCTCCCCCTGCGGCACAGCCGCGCGCAGGCTCGCGCAGGCAAAAACCGAGATGAGCATCGATGCCGTGCCGGAAAAAACTGGATGGAGGAGGTTCAACGTCGACTTTATCTGTCGTGTTTTAATGCAAGCAGACGCCGGCGTTCTTCCACGTCCCGGAAAATCACTCGGGATTATTCCGCCGAGGAGATCGCGAACTGCCCGATCAGTGCACTAGAACTTCGTGCGGGATCCCGCGGTGCTGAGAAGGGAGGCCGCCGGCTCCGCACGCTGATAAAACCTTGGCCTGCTCGCCACTCCGGAGAGCTCCAACAACTGAAAAATGCTCCCTGGAAACAGGAAGCTGGTCTCCTCTTCGGGACGGGATTTCCTCCGGTTCACAACAGCTTCAAAACGGGTGTGGAAGTTCATATGCGACTTTTCTAGTCGTGATTAAATCCCTGTCAAGCAGGGAGACACTTTCAGGAGGAAAAACTTCGGTCAGCGAAGGACGGCCGGCCAGCCCCTGGAACGCCGGAATCCGGCCGCGAAGTGCGTTCCTTCACCGGTTTGGCGACAACCGTTTCGCGGGCACCGGATCCCTAAACGACGGACAAATGTCGAATATCACCGCACCGGATGCGGCAGACGATCGGCTATAAAACGATATGCGCGAGCCTTTGACCGCGCGCGACAGAGGGCTGACTACAGCACGCCTTCTTCGCGGGCCTGCCGGAGCGAGTGCGTCACATTCAACACCACCGCGATCGCCTCCTGGGCCTGCAGCTTTGGATCCTGCGCGCGGGAAAGCCCGACCACGATTTCGACGGGCTGCGTATCCATGTCAGGCACCGGGGTGAAACTCCGTCGATACACAGGCTGGGATGGATTGATCCTCCAACGGAAGTCGGGAGCGACGGTGCCGTAACGCGAAAATGCCCCCTCCAGGATGCCCCGCGCCGTGTCGTTTCCAGTCCACGCCTCGACATCCGTGTCGCGCGCATAGACGTTCTCACGCAGCAGGAACACCGCGTCGTATGGGTAGCGCTGGAGTTCCTTTTCGAGGACCTTGATGTGACTCAACGGCGACTCCTCCCAGCAGCGCAACGCGCTCATTGGCTGGCGAAGCACGAGGTGCGTCGGATCCCGGAAGGCATCCAGATTCGCCACCGGATAGGCGGTGACTTCGAGCCCATTCACGAGCTGAAGGCGCGCCTCAAACACTGCGATCATCCGCGCCACCGCGTAGGGCGTCGCTTCCTCGGCGCCATGCCAGCCGCCCACCACCAGGGCGCGGACCGGACGCTCCACAGCCAGTCGGCCGCAGACGTGGAAATAGGGAATCATGTCCTTGCGGAGTCCCGACTGGGTGGCGCCCCATCCCACGATCAGGGAGGGAGAGTCCATCGAAAGCTCCACCAGAGGGCTGATCAGCCCGTCGAGGCTTCGAGGATCAGAAGCAAAGCGATCGTCGATCTGAAGGGTTGTCGTGTTCATGGCGGGAAAATTGTTTAGTGAATCAGTAGGCAATTATTGAGCGTGCGCAACAATAGATTCTGAAAAAGAAACGATCCCCGAAAAGGGAACGGGAAGGTTTTCCCGGCGACATCGATTGAGGGCAATCTCAGCAATATCCGCCAGGCTGTATCGGTCCATTACCTCGACCATGGCCGCGTGGACATCCACCATGAGCAGACGCAACCCGCAGTTTTCCCGGTCCGGACACGTGCAGGAGGCGTCCGCGGAATCCTCCACACATCGCAGGGGGCCCAGCGAATTTTCGAGCGACCGCAACGCCTCTCCCATCGAAATGGTCTCCGCCGGGCGGGCCAGGGAATAGCCGCCGTCCCGGCCACGCTTCGCGGTCAGAAATCCATCGGACCGCAACCTCGCCAGAATCTGCTCGAGAAAGGCGGCAGGAATCCCTTCCAGTGACCGGATCTCTCCGGCCCGCACATGCCCCCGGCCGGCACGATGAGCAAGCGCAAGGTCCAGCAAGGCCCTCAGCCCATACTCGGCACGCTTGGAAAGTTGCATTGTTGACTAAAGACATAAACTTTATCCGACGTCCATCGAAAGCGATACGTCCCCCTGCGACCACCGGCGCGATTCGTTTGGGTGAAGACTCGAAAACAAGGCTATACCCCGAGATCAAAGCTGGGACCCGCCGGCAAACAGCGTCCGCCCAAAATTGAGAAACTCAAAGGGGACGAGCTGCCTCCACCGGATCGCCCGGATCGCAACCCTCTGGCCAAGTCCGACGACGACTGACTCTCGAGCATACGCTGAGTGAATCGCCCCGCTGGGCAATTGTCGTCTTGCACAGTAGAGGGGGGGCAACGGAGCTGATCCCCGCCCAACAGCCTGATATAAATAGATGTTCGTCGCCACTTGCGGGGCGACTGCTTCAACAACGGATGTCCCTTGGTCGCCCGTTCTCAAAAATCGAGGCCGGACTTCGACTCCTTGAAGCGGTCAGCCCCGGAGAGGCGCGCTACTCTTCGTCAACATCCGGAAATCGCTTTCCTTCCTCGTCGTCGCGATAACGCGCCTTTCCACGGCAATCTGGCTTATATCACATCCGGCGCCGACGTGCGGCTGCGAGCGTCAGGAGTCCAAGAGCAATGATCGCACCGTATGTAGCTGGCTCCGGAACCACTACTGAGTAGTTCAAATAGATGTTCGTGCCATCGCTGGTCACAGTGAAGCGGTTGGAACCGGGAAGGTTGACGAAATTGCTCGTATTGACCGAAAAGGCCTCGGAGCTGAACCCGGCAACATTTCCGGCGGAAGCGATGATCCAGCTATACGTCTGAGTGGGGTCGAAATCCTCCAACGCACCCGGCTGGCCGGTCGAATCAAGCGAGTGGATTTGAACAATGAACGGGTTCGCCAGCGTGCTCTGGATGGTAAGGGTATCCGTCACGTCGAGCAGATCCCAATTCGTGCCGGCGCTTCCAATGGCGCTGTTGAGTTCCCATACGTAGATTCCACCACCGCTCCACGTGGTATCGGCCGCCGTGAGGGTGCCGGGGCTGTTACCCGGCGAAAGCACACCACCGTCCGCGATATCGAGAGCGCCGACGATGCCCGTGCCCGCAAGGATGCCACCGCCTTCCACCGTGGTAAGCGAGCTGGAAGCGATGGAGCCGGAAACCGAGAGGGTGCCTCCGGTTACCCGCGTCTCGCCGGTGTAGGTATTTTCCGCAGTCACCGTCAGCTTGCCACTGCCGATCTTCGTCAGGCCGCCCTCGCCATAGAGCACACCCGTGAAGGTCGCGTTGAGCCCGTTGGTGTCGATCGTCGACGTCGTCTCGTCGAGAAGGGTCATGCCAAGGCTGGTCGTGAGGTCGTTTCCGATCACCCGAATAGTGCCGCCGCCGAGATTGAACGTTGCGGTGCCGCTGCCCTTGGCGATGCCGTTGGTTCCTCCCACCTCGAGGGTGCCGCCGTTGAGGTTCACCGTGCCGGTGGAACTGGCGGCCTGCCCGATCACCAAGGCCTTGTCGACCGTTGCGGTGCCGTTGTTGTTGAGCGTGAAGACGCCCGTGCCTCCCTGCCCGACGTAGACGTTATTGAGAACGAAGTGGGATGTGCCGCCGTTCTGAATGAAATGTCCAGTGGTGCCAGCCGACTCTCCAATCCGGACACCATTTC
>Ga0065721_10050013_pt1 | contig 24217 bp, 14 predicted proteins | sample Mesricmetagenome_FD_59108 | JGI IMG/M metagenome (GOLD analysis project Ga0065721, IMG submission 59108) | Mesophilic microbial community from rice straw/compost enrichment Sample: eDNA_1 v2 (version 2) | ecosystem: Engineered > Solid waste > Grass > Composting > Bioreactor | place: USA: Davis...
CCCGAGCCCCTGGCCGATAACGACGGAGACGAACGTTACGCGGATCCCGCGGTGCGGCGGGAGACGATCGGATATGCGTACCTGGTGTTGCTTCAGCGGCTGACGCCGCTCGAACGGGCGATCTACCTGTTGAAGGAAACGCTCGGGTTCGCGTATGCGGATATCGCGGATATGCTGGAGCGCGCGGAGGCGAGCTGCCGGAAGACGTTCAGCCGGGCGAGGGCGAAGGTGGAGGAGGACGGAAGAGCGGACCGGCCGGCCGCGGAAGCCCGGGCGGAGGGAACGGAGGAGGCGCGGGACAAGTTCGTGGAAGCTTTCCTGAACGCTTCGGATACGGGCAATTTCAAACCGCTGCTTTCGCTGCTGCTGGAAGACGTGACGATGATCTCGGACGGAGGAGGCAAAGCCAGGGCGGCGCTCAAGCCGATCTACGGAATCGGACGCGTTCAGGCGTTCTTCGAGGGGTTATCGGCCAAAGGCGCGTTCAAGGAAGGGTTCGAGCGGGTCGCGTTCAACGGGGAGGCCGGCGTGGCATTGCGGAAGGAAGGGAGGATCACGATCGTAATAGGCGCGGATTGGGAGCCGGGCGGCTCCCGCGTCCGTCGCCTCTACGTCGTCGTCAATCCGGATAAGCTGACCGGGTTTAATCGAAGCAGCCCGGGTACAAGCCGGTAGCCACGCCGATCCGGTTCCAGGCATTGATCGCGCTGATCGCCATGATCAGATCGACGAACTCCTTCTCGCTGAAATGCTCGCGCACCCGGTCGTACACTTCCCGCGGGACGCCGTTATCGGACAGCTTGGTCGCGTATTCGGTCAGCTCCAGCGCGGCGCGTTCCTCCTCGGTGAAGTGGGGCACTTCGCGCCAGACGGCGACGAGCATGATCTTGTCGACGGGGACCCCTAGCTTCATCAGATCCTTGGCATGCATGTCGATGCAGAACGAACAGCCGTTGATCAGAGACGCGCGGAGCTTGACCCATTCGATCAGCATGCGGTCGAGGCCGCTGCCCTGGACGTATTGCTCAAGCCCCAGCAGCGCTTTGAAAGCCTCGGGGTTCGTCTCGCGATAGTTCATTCTCAAATCCATCTCCATCTCTCCTCGTGTTTTTTCCTTACGAAGATAAGACAGATCGGGATCGCGATTTGTGACGTCGCCCGGCCGTCGAGGCGGCCCCGTTCACGGGCCCGGTTTCGGATCGCCGAAGCGATCCGTCCGGGCCTATAAGGGGCCGTCCCCCGCGAGCTCCTCGACGAGGAGACGCGCCTCGTGGCGATCCGACACCCGAAGCTTGTTCAGGATGCTCGTCACGTTATTGGCTACCGTCTTCGAGCTTAGGTGGAGCCTGGCGGCGATCTGAGGATTGCTGTACCCCTGCGCCAACCACTTCAGCACCTCCTTCTCCCTTCCGGTCAACTGATCGAACAGAGGATCCCAGGCTTGCGGACGTTCTCCGAGAAGCTCCACCATGCGCCCGGCGATCGCCGAGCTGAAGACGGCGCTGCCGCCCGAGACCATGCGAATGGCCTGCAGCAGCTCCGCGCCGTCGGCTTCCTTTAGCAAGTAGCCGCTTGCCCCCGCTTTCATGGCGGGCATGATCGAACGATCGTCTTTATGCATGGACAACACGAGAATCCGAATGCCGGGGAAGCTCGTCTTGATCCGCCTAGTCGCTTCGATGCCGTCCAGATCGGGCAGGCGTATGTCCATCAGCATCAGATCGGGCCGCAGCTCCTCGGCCAGCCGAATCGCTTCTTCCCCGCTGCCCGTTTCTCCGGCGACGCGCAGATCGTCCGTCGCTTGAAGGAGGTTGCGTATCCCGTTCCGATACAGCGGGTGGTCGTCTACGATGACGATATTCATGGGGGCGGCTCCTTTCCGATAGGCAGAGGTATGCTGGCGGTAACCCGCGTTCCGCCGGAGGGGCTCCGATAGATCGAGCAGCGGCCGCCCAACTCGGCGGCTCTTTCCCGCATGGACGCGAGGCCGATCCCGCCGCGGCCGGAGGAGGACCATCGTTCGCGCGAACCGATTCCGTTATCCGAGACCTCCAGGATCACCCGTTCGCCCGGCGCGACTTCCAGCTTCACCTGGCAGTCGTCCGCCCCGGAGTGACGGACGACGTTCGCGATCGCCTCCGAGGCGATCCAGTAGACGGCGACTTCCACGGCAGCGGGCAATTCCGGAAGCTGCGGCGGCTCATGAAAATCGATGGTCAATCCCGGCAAGCCCTGTCCGTCCCCGGCCAGCTCCATCGGGCGGGCCAACTCCTTGATTCGTTGGCGGATCGCTCCGGCGAGTCCCCATTCGTCGAGGCTGGCCGGCCGCATATCGTGAACGAGCGTTCGGATGTCTTCCACGGTAGAGCGGATCGCCAGGCGGAGATTGGCGAGAAGCTCGACGGCCGCTTCCGGATCGCGCCTTACGTTCATCTCCGCGGCGGTCGCGTTCAGGCCTAGCGCCGCCAGACGGGGAGCGAGCTCGTCGTGAAGGTTTCTGCGAATCGCCCTGCGCTCCTCTTCCCTGGCGATGACAAGCTTCTCGCGCGAGCGCTGAAGGTCGTCCGCGAGAAGCTTCATTCCTCTCGTCATCGAGAAATTCTCGACGACCGGCCCCGCATGGCCCAGCAAGACGTCCAACAGGCGGAGATCCGCCGGGGTGAAGGTTTCTCCGGAACGGGCGGCCGCGATCAGGATGCCGGCCTCTTCTCCGCGGTGGACGATCGGGAAAGATCGGCTATCCGCGGCGGGCGATATCCCGGGATCGGAGGAGACGATTCTCGAAGCGCCGTTCACTTCGACGGCAATGGCCGCATACGGAATCCGCAAGGAACGCCGAATGAACCGAACGAGCGTACGAAGCATCTCTTCCGGCGGCAGCGGGCGGGTAAGCAGGCCGCGCAGCTCCGACAACATCCCTATCGGATCGTCGTGGCGTCCCTTGAACAGCCGGTTGACGCGCTTGCTCAGATGCTCCTTGATCGGGGCGAACAGCAAAGCGATCACGGCCGCCGCGATCAGGGAAGGCACGAAACGATCCGCGGTATGGAGCAGCTTGCCGAAAAAGACGATCGAGAAACCGTAGAGCGCGGCGATGCAGGCGGAGAGCAGCAAGTAGACGAGCGTCCGGCTCACGACGGGATCGACGTCCCACAGTCTCCGGCGCAGCAGCGCGAACACCAGCGAGAGCGGAATCGGGAGCAGGAACAGATGCAGCAATCCGTTCAGGTAGATGAACGCCGACGGGGACGAGTACCAGCTCGGTTGGAATAACAGGCTGATTCCGAGAAAAGAGGTCGATCCGACGGAGAATCCGAAGACGATCCATTTGGATTGCTGTCTTTGTTCGGGAGTCAACGTTCTTCGGTAGCGATAAATCTGGGAATACACCAACGACGCGATCGGAAGGCCGAATAGCGCGACGACGGCGGGGAGAGGCCAGTAGTTCGAATCCAGCGCCGTATTCGGGAAGGCCGCCGACGCTATTTTCGCCAGACTGAAGAAAGCGAGCGGAAGGGAGATCCATCCCGGCGAGAACCTGCCGTTCGGAAACAGGCAGAAGAAGAGAAAAAGGGAGATCCAGCCGATCGCGGAGACCGCGTCGAACCAGATGGTTCGCAGGGGATCCCCATAAGAGGCGGTGTGGACGAGCAGCGGGAACGTCGTTCCGAAGGAAACGAGCATCAACGCTCCAAGCAGAGCCATCGGCTCTCGTCGGCCCTTCAGGGCAATTAGGAATGCCGAGCAAGCGAACGGAAGCGTAAAGGCGCAGTCGATACCCACGAACCAAAGCGCGTAGGAAGAGACGGTCAATCCGCCGTCCCGAAGCAACGCTTCGGTCGTGGGAGGAGCCGGCGCCACCCGGCCGCAGTCCTGGAGCGCGCAGGTCGAGACGAGACGCTCGTAATATTCGGGCACGCAATATAGATAGGACAGGAAAACGAGCAAGCCGAACAGCGCGACGGAGGCTTGGAGAACGCACGATCCGATTCGGCGCGTAAACCGCAGCTTTTCCGGCTGGTTCAGGGTCTCGCTTCTCCAGGCCGCGGCGGTTCTTGCCGAGCCGATTCTGGCCATGCGGGGGATGCTCCTTTCGCGAAAGGCGTGGCGATGACACCATTTTACCAACTCCGCTCGGGGCTGAATAGAAGCGTTCCCGCTTTTCCCGGGACGGCCAAGAATTTCCCGGATTTACCCGGGGGTTTCTCGCCGTCGCAATCGGGAAAGGTTGACTCTGGGAGAAAGGAATCGGCCCGCTCTATACTGGGGCGGTAAGATTATTATTTCGGAGGGGAAGCTGGAGAATGGAAGAAAAATGGATCAAAGCTCTGGGCCTGGGCTGCATCGTCGCGGGGATCGCGAGAATGGGGATGACGCCGGCCAGCATGATTTGGGGCTTCAACAGCGCCGGCGAATTGTTGTTCGGATTTACCGCTTGCGTGCTGATGGGGCTGGTCACCATCGCGTTCTACGCGGTACAGGCCAGGGAGACGGGCATTCCCGGCCTGGTCACCGCGCTCGCGATGGCGATCGGGAATATTCTGACGGCGCCGATCCTATGGGGGTACTTGCAGTACGGCACGTTCGGAGACGAGAATGCCCCCGTATATACCGTGACGCAGCTCGCGGGATCCATCGGCGTGCTGGGCGGCGCGGTTATTCTGCCTATCCTATCTTGGAGAGCCAAGGTATTCCCCAGGTGGGCAATCGTATCGATGACGCTTATGCTCTTCTCCATGGCGCTGCCGTGGAGCCAATGGTTCGCCTTCTTCTGGGGGCTCGCTTACGCGGTGCCCGGTTATTGCATCTGGGCCGGCAAACTGAACCGGACGAGGGAGCTTCCCGCATCCCGGCTTGGACGCGGAACGGCTAGGCTATAGCAGCCAGGGGACATTGCCCGCGAATAGCCAAGAGCCATGACAAAAGCGTAAAGCCTTCTCCGTTTGCTATTCGGGTCCACTTGGAAACGCCCACAGTCCACCTGAGCCCGCTCGCCGGGAAAAGAACGGTAAACGCGCGCCCGCCAGGCGATCCCCGTCATCGAGAGATGAGAAAGGGATCGCCTTTTTATATAGGCCTCAAGCACTTCTTTATATATCATTAAATCAATTCAATTTTGACAATTTTCGAACATAATAATTAACCAGAATGATGATAATAACGCTCATCATCGGCCGATAAATGAGGATATGATATAATGAATTATTCTATTGACACATCACAAATGCGCGTGTAATATAGCCTTAAATCGATGGCGTGGCAGCGCTTACTTAAAACCGAAAGCGAGGAAGTGCATGATGACGACGAACGGGCTGTCGGCCGACGCGCCATACCGGCCCGAGAAGAGGGCCAAAGCTTTAAAGCGGATATGGAAAAACTGGCAGTTGTACGCCTTCATTTTTCCGGCGTTCGCATCGATCGTTCTTTTCTCCTACGTGCCGATTTACGGGGTCCAGATCGCCTTCAAAAAATTCGTTCCCACCAAGGGCATCTGGGGAAGCGAATGGGTCGGCTTCGATCATTTCGTCCGATTCTTCGATTCCTACTATTTCGGGGATTTGATTTTCAACACGATGGGAATCAGCCTCTACTCCATCTTGGTCGGGTTTCCGATCCCGGTGCTGCTGGCGCTGGGGTTGAACGAGCTTCGCAACGGTTTTTTCAAGAAAAGCGTGCAAACGATTACATACGCGCCCCACTTCATTTCCATCGTGGTGATGTCCGGGATCATCATCGCGTTTTTGTCGCCGGAGACGGGAATCGTCAATCGCTTTCTCGGGTTGTTCGGCATCGAGCCGATCGCGTTCCTGTCCGAAGCGCGCTGGTTCAAGTCCGTCTACGTGCTCTCGGACGTCTGGCAGAGCATGGGATGGGGCACCGTCATCTACATGGCCGCTCTGGCGGGCATCGATCCGCAGCAGCACGAGGCCGCCATTATGGACGGCGCGTCCCGCATCCGGAGAATCTGGCACATCAATCTGCCCGGCATCGCGCCTACGATGATTATCCTGCTGATTCTGAGCACGGGCGGCATTCTGAATGTCGGCTTCGAGAAAATCTTGCTGCTGCAGAATCAGTTGAACATGGATTCTTCCGACGTGATTTCGACCTATGTATACCGCAGCGGCCTGAAGCAGGCCCAGTATAGCTTCTCGTCGGCGGTGGGCCTGTTCAACTCGGTCATTAACTTCATCATTTTAGTCGCGGTCAACTGGATTGCCAGAAGAAAAAGCGAAACCAGCCTTTGGTAACGGAAGGGGCAGACCTATGAGACGCGAATCCGCGGGCGACAAGCTGTTTATCGCCGCCAACGCAACCTTGATGTTTTTGGCGATGGCCGTCGTGCTTTATCCCTTGATTTATATCGTGAGCGCTTCCGTCAGCGATCCGATGCACGTCAATAACGGCGAGATGTGGCTTATTCCGAAAGGAATGACCTTCGAAGGATACGAGAGAGTGTTCCGCAACATGGATATCTGGACCGGATACCGCAATACGATTTTTTACACGGTAGCCGGCACGATCATTAATCTGGCCTTGACCATCCCGTGCGCGTATGCCTTATCGCGCAAGGATTTGGTAGGACGCAACGTCATTACCGGCATTTTTATCTTCACGATGTTCTTCGGAGGCGGACTGATTCCGTTCTATCTGCTGATCAAAGATCTAGGCATGCTCAACACAGTGTGGGCGATGCTGCTGCCGGGCTCGGTCTCCGTCTGGAACGTCATTATCGCCAGAACGTTCTTCCAGAGCACCATTCCGCGGGAGCTTGAGGAAGCGGCGGAAATCGACGGTTGCTCCAACTTCAAGCTTTTCGTCCGGATTATCTTGCCGTTGTCCGCCCCGATTATCGCCGTGATGGGGTTGTTCTACGGCGTCGGGCACTGGAACAGCTACTTCAACGCGCTCATCTTCTTGAGCGACCGAGGCACCTTTCCGCTTCAGCTCATTCTGCGGGAAATTTTGATCATCAATCAGATGAGCGACTCGGCGATGATCGGCGGCGCCCAGGCCGAAGCCCAGGCGGAACAGGCCAGAATCGCGGAGATCGTCAAATACGCGGTCATCATCGTATCGACGCTGCCCGTCATCGCGGCTTATCCGTTCTTGCAGCGATTCTTCGTGAAAGGCGTCATGATCGGCTCCGTTAAAGGGTGACGAAGGCGTCATGAAGGGGGAGATGCGAAGCAGGCGAGGGCTTGTGTCCCGAGGATTGAAGAATCGACGAAGGCATTCGCTCATTTCGTTCAAGCTTCGGAGGCGGGGTTGTCCGACTCGCTTCTTCGAAGGCGATAAGCTCACAAACATTTTAGGGGGAATACGTGTGCAAACGAAGATAAAGCTGCGTTTTTCGGTCGTCATATCGCTGATTTTGATCTTCTCGCTCGCACTTTCGGCTTGTTCGGGGGGAGGGAACGGCAATAACGCCAGCCCGGAGGCGTCGAATACGGCGAATACCGGCAATGAAGGGAGCGCTTCGGGCGGAGAAGCCGAGCAGCCGTCCAACGAGCCGATCGAGATGAAGATGATGGGCTTCAAGCATCCGATTCAGGGGCCGTGGGAGGAAATGGTTTTCTTCGAGGAGATGGAGAAGAAAACGAACATCAAGTTCACGTTCGATACACCTCCGGCGGAAGGCTTCGAAGAGAAGAAGAATTTGGCGTTCGCCAGCGGCGAAGTGCCGGATGTCTTCTTCGGCGCCAATCTGACGCAGGGCGAGGAAGTGAAGTACGGCTCCCAAGGCGTGCTCATTCCGCTCGAAGATCTGATCGAGAAGCATGCGCCCAACATTCGGGCCATGTTCGACGAGATGCCGGACGTGAAGCAATCGATTACGGCGCCGGACGGTCATATTTATGCGCTGCCGAACGTCAATAAGGCTTCCATCGCCGTCACTTCGGCCACTTGGGTGAACGGCGATTGGATGAAGAACCTGAACATCGAGAAGCTGCCGCAGACGATCGACGAGCTGTACGAGCTGCTTCGGAATTTCAAGGACAACGATGCGAACCAAAACGGCCAGGCGGACGAAATTCCGCTCGGAGCGCATGACAAAGCGCGCGAATTCCGTACCAGCATCATGCCCGCTTTCGGCGTGCTGTCCAGGGAGGCGTCGGTAGACGATGCCGGAAAAGTCAGCTTCGGGGCGTTGTCGGAAGGGTACAAGGCCTACTTGCAGTTCATGAACCGGCTATGGACGGACAAATTGATGGATTCGGCCACGTTCACCGAAGGCTTCACGGAAATGAGCGCCAAAGGAAAAGCGGGCAAGCTGGGCTCGTTCCTTCACGCGGGACCGTTCCTTGCTTACGACGTGAAGACGCCGGAAGACAACTTGAAATATCCGGCGCTGCCCGCCTTGACCAGCCCGCAAAACAGCACCAAGATGTACCCGATCGGTACCGGTATCGTTCGCGGCGTATTCGCGATCACGAGCCGAAATCCGGATCCGGTCCGGACGATTCAATGGGCGGATTACTTGTATTCTCTGGAGGGCAGCATCTTCATCCATTACGGCTTCGAAGGCGATCTGTGGGAATTCTCGGACAAAGAGAAGGGGCTGCGCAAGTATAAGACGCCCGAGAACGGCATGAATACGGAAGAATACCGCGGCACGTTGACCCCGGACGTCGGAACCGCCACGCCGAAATGGGTTCGGGCCGAAGTCGAACGCGGTTGGGACGATGCCGGCCACGAGCACCGCTTTAAGCAAACCGAAGATCAGCTCTCGCCCTATGCCAAGGTGCCGTTCCCGCTGACTTACTTCACCGCCGAGGAGCAGGACCGGATCGATGCGATCGCGACCGACCTCACCACCTACCTGGACTCCATGGAAGCGAAATTCATTACGGGCCAGGAGTCGTTCGACAATTGGAGCAAGTATACGGACACGATCAACAAGATGAATATCGAGGAATATGTCGGCATCTATCAAGCCGCTTACGATCGCTGGAAAGTCGCGAACTAGAACGACATTCGGCAGCCGGTGCCGGCGGAGCGGTCCGCCGGCGCCGGCTCCGATTATTTTCAAGGACGAAGCTGCGATGGAACAGAAGGAGTGGGCCGAATGAGCCAGGAGAAAAACAAAATCGGGAAGATCCACGTGGTCTCCCAGACGCATTGGGACCGTGAATGGTATCAAGATTTCCAAGGGTTCCGCGCCCGGCTCGTGTACATGATCGATGAGCTGCTCGACCATATGGAGAAGGATCCGGAGTATAAATTTTTTATGATGGACGGACAGACGATCGTGCTGGACGACTACTTGGAGATCCGCCCGGAGAACCGCGCAAGGCTTGGAAAGCTGATCCGGGAAGGAAGAATCGCCATCGGCCCGTGGTACGTCATGCCCGACGAATTTCTTGTGAGCGGAGAGGCGCTGATCCGCAATTTGGAGAAAGGGTTCCGCCAATCCCGCTCATGGGGCGCGGAGCCGATGCTTTCCGGCTTCGTCGTCGATATTTTCGGCCATAACAGCCAGCTGCCGCAAATTCTCCGCGGCTTCGGCATCGACAACGCCGTCTTGTTTCGCGGCTTCCACGGCGACGCGGATCCGTCGGAAATCTGGTGGGAAGGCGCGGACGGAAGCCGCGTTCTAGGGCTTAAGCTCGACGAAGACCGCAGCTACAGCGATTTCTATTTCGCCTTCCGGTGGCCGTTCTTCGAACGAGGCGATGCATACGAGGCGCATAAGGAAGAACTGATCGAGCGCGCGGTCCGTCATATGGAATACAAGAATAAACGGGCGACCGCGACGGTCGGCATCGGCATGGACGGAGTGGACCATATCGAGATCGAACCGCAGATGGGCCTGCTGCTTCGACTGTTGAACGAATCGGACCGGTTGGACGTCGAGTTCGTTCATTCGACCCTAGAAGCTTATTTGCGGGAGCTGCGGACGAAGCTGGGCGAGCTAAGGGTGTATAAGGGCGAGCAGAAGGCGCTGGCCTACAACGGAGTCAACAACTGGGTGCCGGAAAACACGTTGTCCTCCCGCGTTCATCTGAAGCAGAGCAATCACCGCTGCGAGACGCTGCTCGAGAGGTGGGCGGAGCCGCTCGGCGTCATGGCGTCGCTGGAAGGAAGAGCGTATCCGGCGGGCTTTCTCGACAAGGCTTGGGAGCATCTGCTGCAAAATCATCCGCACGATTCGATCTGCGGCTGCTCGATCGACCAGGTGCACCGCGATATGGTCTACCGTTTCGATCAAGCCCGGCTCATCGGGGAGCAGATGGTCAAGGAGCAGACGCGTTACATCGTCGATCATTTGAAGGAAGCCGATTTGAACGGCAATCAGGCGTTTACCGTATTCAACCCCTCGCAGTCGGAGGTGAAGGGCGTTATCGAAGTCGACATTCCGCTGCCGGCGGGTACGGATGCGGCGGTCGCGATGACCGCGCTTGGCGGGACCTCGTTCCGCTTGTACGATCACGAGCGTAACGAAATTCCTTATCAGCTGTTGAGCGTCCGGACGAACAGCGTGAGTCTGTACCGGCCTTACCGCGAGCTGCCGCGAGCGGATATCGTCGACCGTTTCCGCGTTGCGTTTCCCGCGGACGTGCCGGCTATGGGTTATTCCACCTACACGCTGGAGAAATACACGATCCGGCCCCCGGCGCCGCTTGAATACAGCGCGCCGTTGCTAGTCGGCCCCGTGCGGTTTCCCGGTACGATGCAAACCGACGAATGCACGTGGAACAACGGCCGCATTTCGCTTCGGGTAGGCATGAACGGAACGATCGACGTGACGGATACGCAGACGGGCCGCACCTACAACGGTCTGCTGCTGTTCGAAGACGAAGCGGATATCGGCGACGGCTGGAGCCATGTGCCGCCCGTCGGGAACGCCAAGGTGCGTTCGACGGGGTTGCAAGCGGTCGTTTCCGCAGAAGCGGACGGACCTTATCAATCCACGATCCGCGTTCAGATGAGCTTGCGGATCCCGAAGAGCGCGGAAGGGAACGGAAGAAGCGGCGAATCCGTCGACGTTCCGGTCACGACCTTCATCGATTTGAAGAAAGGCGATCCGACCGTTTATTTTCGCACTTCGATCGTGAATACGGCAAGGGATCACCACCTGCGGCTGCTGTTTCCGACGGGTCTCGATACGGATCATTATTACACGAGCACGCCGTTCGATTTCGTGAAGCGGGACGTTCGCCGGCCGGATCAATCCGACTATTTGCGCAAGCCGTTCGAGGTCGTGCCGCACAACGGAATCGTATCGGTGACGGGCGGCGACGCCGGAATGGCCGTGCTGAGCAAAGGATTATACGAGGTTTCGGTCAGAGACAACGCGCAACGGACGATCGCGTTAACGTTATTCCGGAGCACCCGTAACGAGGTGCTGAGCGACGGAAGCGACGGGGGACAGCTCTTGGGGCAGCTTGACTTCGAATACGCGGTCAGCTTCTTCGGCCCGGCCGACGGACATCACGCCGAACTTTGGAAGAGATACCAGCGTTACGCGGCGGGCGTGCGGACCGCCGACCGCAAACAAGGCACGCTGTATAAGGAGACGCCGCACCGCAGGGAGGCGAACCTGGCCTTGCGAAATTCCTATCTCGAAGTTCAATCGAAGGAGTTGATCCTGAGCGCGTTTAAGCAATCGGCCGACGGGAACGGTTATCTCGTGCGATTGTTCAATATCGAGGAGCGGCCGGGAGAGGGACGGCTGCGCTTCGGGCGTCGCGTGGCCGAGGCGGAGACCGTCGATTTGGACGGCAAACGCCTCGCGGACGCGCCGGTTGAGGGCGACGCGGTAAGATTGACGGCCGGGGCGAAGGAGATCGTGACGTTGAAAGTCAAGTTCGCCCAATAGGGTCCGCGTTTTCCGAAGCGGCAGCCGGGAGGGGGTGAACGACGAAACGTTCGACCGCGAAGGCGCGAAGAAAAGAAGCTCGGAAGGGGATTATCGTAACGGCAAGAGGAGTTAGGGCGACGGAAGCGTCGCCGGCATTTATTCCGATATCGTCAGGAGAGTGAATCCATTCATGAATCCGAAGGGCAAATCCAAGCGCGCATCCTTGCTGTTGGTCGCCATCCTGCTGGTGGCGGGGGTCGTTCCCGGCACGGCGTCGGCAGGGAAAAAAGAAAATCCGCTCGTGGTTTTCGATCTGAAGACGTTCTTGGGCGGAATCCAGAACTCGAGGCTGGCGTACGATTATTTTAAGCTAGCGACCGCGTTGCAGGGCTTGGTTAATCGCGATGCCTCCGACTTGTACTATTTCTATGAATCGAATTACGTGGCGAAGGCCGAAGGGATGGACAGCGACCGCTTCTGGCTGGAGGAGCTTCGCAAGAAGAAAGGGCATCTGGCCTCTCGCGTCGTCGAGACGGCGCAATCCTTCGATGAACTGCTCGGCCGCTTCTCTTCCGCTTACAACGGGGTCGTCGTCTGGGATCCGGGCGTGCCGGCGACGGCGAACGTCGCCTCCACCGTCGCGGGCGCGGAAGGGTGGCTGCCTGTCCGCTACGACGAATCGCCGGACAGCCCCTATTCGAAACTCGTCGCGAACCTCGGCGTTCCGGTCAAGTTGAACCTGGTCGGGAAGTTCACCGGCCAGGGAACGATCCCGGATACTTCGCTCGCTTCGACGGGCAGCGCCAAGAACGACGCTTATTTATGGGCGAAGATCCGCTACCTGGACACGGGACGGACCAACCCGCGGCTGATGGCGTACGCGCTTGACGGGGTGTCTTGGGAATTCGACAAGCGGAAAGAGCTCAACGCCCGGTTGGTGTCCGTTACGATGCCGAAGCGAATCCAAGCGGGCAAGAAGGCCGAGGTGACGATCGTGATGAAAAACGTCGGCACTTCGGCTTGGTCCTATGCGACCAACGACCGTCTGGCCTCCGCGGGCGACGGGAAAAATCAATTGACTTGGGATCGTCTGAACGGCGGTTATTCGCAGGGTCCGTCCAACCAGAGAGTTTTTCTGGACGCGGGGCGGCAAGTTCAGCCCGGGGAGGAGCACGCGTTTACGTTCGAGATCGTCGCTCCGGAGTCGGCCGGCTCTTATTCCTTCGGAGCGCAGATGGTTCGAGACGGCGTAGCGTACTACGGCGGAGGAGTCGTCCGGGAGATCGAAGTGACGGCCGAAGCCGTAACGGATGCTCCGCCCGTTCCGGAGGCGGCAGAGAACGACGAATTCGTCTACCCCGATTTGTTCAATTCGTTCCTGCCCAATGCCGATTACTATATCGCGAACAAAGCCTTCTTCTTCGACCTGAGTCCGGATGAGCTGTCGCTGCCCAATGACGACAGGGGCCAGCCGCTCGGGACGGACTTCCGCACGCTGGTCGAGCTGCTTCGCTCCCAGAACCGCTTGGCCGGGGAGAACATCATTACGATCGGCGGCTTCGTGCCGTGGTGGATCAAATATACGAATCATGCCGATCCGCAAGCGCGGCTGGCGCCGGTAGCCGCCGAGTGGAAATACGCGGACGAAATCTCGAAGTACAACGCCCAGAAGGACGCCGACGCCTTCGGCTTGGTCGGCCTGTCCAACGCGTCGCTGTTCCAGCACGTCCCGCTGGAGAAGAAGTTCAAGCAGAGGAACGACAAGGGCAGGAAGTCGCCGAAGAATTACGATCCGGCCAAGAAATATATCGCCTTCTACATGGGCGATTACGATTCCGGAGCTTGGACGTCCGGCGCGCTTCCGGCGCTCTGGAACGATCCGAAGCGCGGCGAGCTGCCGCTCGCGTGGGCTCCCGTCCCGGGTTTGTCGGAGCGGGTTCCTCAAGCGTTCAACTACCTGTACGACACGATGACGCCGAACGATTATTTCGTGGCGGGGGACAACGGGGCCGGTTATTTGAACCCGATGATGCTTCTGCAAGAGAACCGGCCGGACGGTCTGCCGGATTTCCTCCGGGTGTGGGAGAAATTCAATCAAAAGTACTACGACCGATTCGATCTGGATATTACGGGTTTTCTCATAAGCGGGAACAGCGGATATGTCTCGCTTGAAGTCCAGGAGGCTTACAGCCGCTTCTCTCCGGACGGCGTAGGGAACAACGCGGGCTTCGAGCAGCCGGTCGTGCGAGGAACGCCGTTCGCGCAAGTGACGGATTTGCCGAACGAGCCGGATCCGGCCGCGTACGGCGAAATATTGGCCGACCGGCTGCGCGGGAAGAACCGGTTCCAGATGTTCCGCAACATCTTGTTTAAGCCGTCGACGATCGTAGACGCCGTCCGTTACGTGAAGGAGAAGTATCCGGAGCTCGAGTTCGAGGTGGTCGATCCGTACACGTTTTTCCGTTACTATAAGCAGGCCGAGCCTTGGGCGGAAGAAACCAAAACCTATTCCGCGGCCAAAGCGGATACGCCGGTTCAAGCGGACGGAACGATCCGTCCGGGAGAATGGGAAGGCGCGGACGTCATCGAAGTCGGCGCGCAGTCCGAGGATGTCCTTTCATACGGGGCCGTCTGGGGAGAACCGGGAAATTTGCGGGCGAGCTACCGGCTTAAATGGGACGAGGAGCATCTCTACGTACTCGAAGAGCGGCAGGACGACCGGTTCCAGTTCACCCAATCGGGCAACCAGATGTACTTATCCGACGCCACGATGCTGTTCCTTAGTCTGGACGGGACGAAAACGGGCAGCGCGTACCGCGACGGCGATTACGCGCTGATGTATACGGCAAGCGGGCCGGACGGCCAGCCTCATCTATACGTTCGGGAAGGGAACGACGGCGGCGCGAGGGAGTATCCGCTGACGGAAGGAACGATCGCCTCGACGGTCGAGGAGGGCCGTTATATCGCGGAGCTCGCGATCCCGTGGAGCGCGCTGCAGACGGTGCCGTTCGCGCCCGCGGAAGGCGGGAAGATCGGGTTCTCCGTTCTGGCCACCCACGGACCCGACGGTTGGGGGCAGATCATGTGGGTCGGCAACGGCGACGACCAGGCCCGTTGGGCCGATCTGCGCTTCGTTGGGAGCGGCGAGTAACGAAGAGAGCGGCCGTCTGAATCCGTCGGGGGCTCGATGGCCCCCGACGGGTCTGTCCGACGAGGGGGACGGCCTATTGGGGATATGAGGAGGAGAAACGCGGAAATGACCGAGAAGAAAACCTATCATTTTATCTCGCATACCCATTGGGATCGGGAATGGTATTTGCCGTTCGAGCGGTTCCGATACCGGCTCGTTCAATTGATCGACCGGCTGCTGGAGCTGTTGGACCGCGACGACGAGTTCCGTTACTTCCATCTGGACGGGCAGACGATCGTGCTGGAAGACTATTGCGCGCTGCGGCCGAGCAACCGGGAGAGGCTCGAGTCTTACGTCAAGCAAGGCCGCATATTGGTCGGTCCGTGGTATCAGCAGAACGATCTGTTCCTGACCAGCGGCGAATCGACGGTTCGCAACCTGATGAAGGGCATCGCCGATTCGCGCAGGCTGGGCGGGGAGATGAAGGTCGGTTACCTTCCGGACCATTTCGGCATCATCGGGCAGATGCCGCAAATTTTCCGGGGGGTCGGACTGTCCAGCCTCGTGTTCGGACGAGGTTACGACATCGCGAAGCATCCTCTTCCGTATTTTCATTGGGAAGCGCCCGACGGTTCGGCGGTCGACGCGATGCTGCTCTATTATTGGTACAACAGCGCCCAGCGTCTTCCGAGCGGCAAAGACGAGCTTCTGGGCGTGTTCGCGGGCATGCGGGAGCGGGAGGAAGCGATCAACCCGTCGCCGCATCATGCGATGATGAACGGCGTGGATCATATGGAGGCCCAGTACGATCTGTCCGACGTGCTGACGACGTTGCGAGAACGGTATGAAGGAGAAATCGAAATCGTTCACAGCCGCCTGACGGATTTCGTTCAAGGCATGCAGGACTATATGCGGAAGTTGCCGGGCGACGAATTGGAAACGGTGCGGGGCGAGCTCCGGGAAGCTTTCGAATACAGCATCCTGGCGGGAACGCTGTCGAGCCGCATCTATTTGAAGCAGGAGAACGCCCGCTGCCACGATCTCGCGGAGAAGTGGATCGAGCCGCTGTCCGTCTTCTGCTGCGCCGCCGGGTTGGACGCTTACGATGCGGAGACGATAGACTACTTCTGGAAGCTCTATATGGAGAATCATCCGCATGACAGCATTTGCGGCTGCAGCCAAGACAGCGTGCACGATCATATGATGGATCGCTATGCGCGGCTGGAGGAGTTGGCAAGCGAAATCATCGACCGGAAAATGATAGCGATAGCGAAACGAATTTCATCGGAGGGGTTCGATACGGACGACCAAAAGCTGGTCGTGTTCAATACGTCCCAGCTGGAAACCTCCTCCGTCGAACGGATGCCGATCTATTTTCTGGAGGAGGACGGGGTAAACGAATTCGGCATCGAGGACGAGGACGGCAGACCGGTGCCATACCGGATCGTCTCCGAGCGGATCAGCCGCATCCAAGTGCTCAGTCCGGTCAACTTGCCCGGCGTGCTCAGGGTGAAACGGATAGACGTCGAATGGCAACCGAAGGCGCCCGCATTAGGCTATGCGACCTATCGGGTTCGCCCGCATGCCAAGGGCGCCGTCGCGGCGGACGCGCCTGACGCTTCGCGGCGGCTTCCCGTTCTGGAGAACGAGAGATTAAAGGCGGAGCTTCGGGCGGATGGCTCGTTTCATCTCACGGACAAAAAGACGGGCGTCTCGTTCTACAACCAGGGGCGCATCCAGGATGCCGGGGACGCGGGCGATCTGTACGTATTCAAGAAGGTCGAAGGCGACGAACCGGCCGTATGGCAGGGAGACGTGGCGTTCATCGGTTGGACGCGAAACGAGCTGTACGAAGAATGCGTCTACGAATTCGGATGGGAGTTGCCGGAAAGTCTCGACGATACGAAGCGTCGCCGCAAGAGGACGACCGTCGAATGCCGTTTCCGGGTGACGCTGAGGCTCGATCGGGACGCGCGGCATTTGAAGATGACCGTCGAGCTCGATAACCGGGCGAAGGATCATCGGTTGCGGGTGCTCTTCCCCGGAACGGGCGGGGCGGACCGGGTGCTGGCCGGCGGGCAATTCGACGCGGTCGAACGGAAGTGGGACGAGGGCGGCGAATTCCAACGGGACGCGAATTCCCAGCCGTTCTGGAAATGGGTCGCGCCGGTATACGAAGAAGGCGGCTTGGCTGTGTTCGCTAAGGGCTTGCACGAATACGAGATGACGGACGAAGGGCGGACGCTCGGCGTCACTTTCCTTCGAGGGGCCGAATCGATCAACGTCAGGGAAGACGTCGAGCTGGAGGAGGATCGCCAGCCGAAAGGACAATGCCTGGGAACGTCCGTCGCCGAATTGGCCGTACGCCCCTTCTCGGACGAATCGGCGACAAGGCTTTATCGGGAAGCCGAACTGTTCCACCAAGGCGCGAAAGCGAAGCTGTTCCCGCTGGATCGGGAGCGCTGGACGCGAGGCAGGGCATGGGTGCAGGATACTTCGCACAAAGGATTGTTCAAGGAAGACGATCCGAACGAGGGGAAACCCGCTCTTCCGGTACGGCAATCCTTCTTGCAGGTCAACGGGGAAGTGATGCTGTCCGCTTTGAAATGGTCCGAGGACGGAAGCGGTCCGGTGATTCGCGTCTATAACGTCGAGGGGCGGGCCGTACCGCTTGAAGTCGTATCGGATGCGCTTTTGCGAGGCGAGGCGGAGTCGCTGAACCTGCTGGAGGAACGGCAAAGCGCGATCCCTGGCGAACCTGGAAGGTTAAGGACGACGGTTGGCGCCAAGAAAATCCAAACGTACCGTGCGCGATGGAGCGAACGATAGCGGGCGGAGATCCGTCTTCCGGATTGTAATATGTCGAAAGAACAATACATTTGAATAATAAAATTTCAAGGTTTATGGTCATTTCCGGCTCGGTCATGTATAATAAATGTTATATTGTTATATTACATCCGGGGGATAATGATGAAGAAAGACAAAGCGCCTCTCTATGCGAAAATCAAAGAATACTTGAAGGATCAGATGGATAGCGGACTCCTGAAGCCGGGAGACCAAGTGCCTACCGAAGCCGAGTTAATGAACCGCTTCGGCGTTAGCCGAATAACGGTCACGTCCGCGATCCGTCATCTCGTAGAGGAAGGCCTTGTGTATCGGATAGCGGGGAAGGGCAGCTTTGTTCAGTCCGACCACTCTTCGGCCGCCAAGCCGTTGAGACGCATTCCGACCAAGAAGGAAGTGATCGGATTCATTCTGCATCCGGCTCGCGACATGTTCATGCACCGTTTGCTGCTCGGAATCGAGGAAGCTTGCCGGGAGAACGGCTACGGATTAATGGTGAGATTGTCGATGACGCAGAACGACGAGCTTCAGGCGATCGAAGATTTGCGCAGCTCCGGAGTCAAAGGGCTGATTATTCATCCGTTGGACGGCGAAGCGTATAACGAGGCCATACTGAAGCTTCAGACCGAGCGATTTCCCTTCGTGCTCGTCGACCGTTATTTGCCGGGGATCCGGACCAACGCGGTATACTCCGATAATTACGAAGGCGGTCGGCTTGCCGCCGATTTCCTGATTCGTCTCGGACATCGGGTCATCGGCGTCGTGTCGTCCCCGAAATCCAAGACGTCGAGCGCCGAGGATCGTTTCCAAGGCTACCTGGAGGCGGTAAGGGCGAAGAATTTGCCCATCCAGGCGAAACACTGGCTTACTCGACTCGACGACGATTCTCCGATTCACGACGAGATCTCCATTAAAGAGGCGATCGAAGAATGGCTATCGGAAGGTCTCGATATGTCGGCCGTATTCACCATTCAATCCCTGGATGCCATCTATATCGCATCCATAGCCGATAAATTAGGGATCCGGGTACCGGAGGATCTCTCCATCCTTTCCTTCGACAATCCCGGGATCAGCGACCTGTATAAGCATTACTTCTCCCATGTCGAGCAGAACCTCGAACTGATGGGGGCGGAGGCGGTTGAATTGCTGATCCGCGCGATCCATAATCCGGACACTTCGGAACAAATCAAAATCCCGGTAACGCTCATCGAAGGACGCTCCACGCGCTCCGTTGCCGAATAACAAACAGACGCAAGAGCCGATCCGCTTCCCATAAGACGACCCCTCCGCCATCATGGCCGGAGGGGTCGTTTTTGACCGCCTTATTTTTTTAAGCTGTCCCAAGTGCTTTGGAACGCTTCGAACATTTTTTCCTTGGTCAGCTGGCCGCCGACGTAGCCTTGCATCGCGTCGCCGAACTTCTTGCTGGATGCTTCCCCTTGCGGGAACTTGAACCAGTTCCAGGAGAGGATTTTGCCCTCCTGGTTGTACTTGATGATGTCGCTGGCGAGCGCGCCCAGGTCCTCTTCGGATGCCGCGATCGTCGTCAGGGCCGGGATGAATTTGAATTCCTTCGTAATGTAATTCTTGCCCGTCTCGGAAGTGACGAGCCAGTTCAGGAAGTCCTTCGCCTCTTGCTTCACGGCGGAGTCCTTGTTGATGACCCAGTTGTTCGGAACGCCGACGTACAGCTTGTCGCTGGCGGCCGCGTCTTCGGTAATCGGCATCGGCAGGAAGCCGATGTTGATGTCCGGATTCGTGTTGGAGATTTGCACTTGCGTCCAGTTGCCTTGCTGCGTCATCGCCGCTTTGCCGGTCGCGAAGTCGGTCACTTGCGTGTTGTAATCCGTTTGCAGCGGGTTTTTGTTGCCGTATTTCACGGTCAGGTCGAACAGCTTCGCCCAGTTGTCGAACACCGGATTGCCCGGGATCTTCTGGCTGCCGTCGTTCAGGCCCGCGATGAACGCGTTCGGATCGGCTTGGTTGGCGAACGGAAGGTTGACGAAGTGGTTGCCGAGCACCCACCATTCCCCGTAGCCGTTGATGAACGGCGTGATGCCTTTTTCCTGCAGCTTCTTGGCCGCCTCTTCGAGCTGCGTCAGCGTCTTGGGAAGCTCCGTGATGCCGGCTTCGGCGAACAGGTCCTTATTGTAAATGAAGCCGTAGCCTTCCACGCCGATCGGCATGCCGTACAGCTTGCCGTCCTTCGTCATCGGTTCGTCGGTGCCCTTGACCAGGTCCTTCACCCAAGGCTGGTCGGACAGGTCTTCGAGGTTCTCGACCCACAGATCCAAGTCGGAGAAGCCGCCGTTATTGAAAATGTCTGGCTTGTCGCCGGAGTTGAATTTCGCTTTCAGCGCGGCGCCATAGTCGGCTCCGCCTCCGACGGTCTCGATCTGGATCTTGACGCCGGTTTCTTTCTCGTATTCGTTCACGAGGTTCTGGAGCTGCTCGGCGATCTCAACCTTGAATTGGAACATCTTGATCGTAACGTCCTTCTTGGGCGGCGCGGAGGACTCGGAAGCTTGGGGAGCCGCGGAGCTCTCGGACGGAGCCGGAGACCCCGAGGCTTGGCCGTTCCCGTCGTCGTTGCCTCCGCCGCATCCCGAGAGGATAGCGGTCAGGGCGAATGCGCCGGTCAGGAGAAGTGCGGATGATTTCTTCATGAGTCAAATTGCCTCCCTTATAATGTCTTTTTTGTTATGAAATTAATTTTATAGAAGAATTAACAAGATCGACACCGAGAATATTGAACGAATAGGGGGAACATATTGTCATGAACCCGGCATTATTGGCTAGCACCTGATTAGGCTTCGAAGCAAAAGCCCCGCTTTGCGGGGGTGTTTTTACCCCTTCACCGAGCCGGCGGTGATTCCCTCGATGATGTGCTTCTGCATGCCCAGGAAGAACAGAATGATCGGCAGCACGCCGAGCGTCAGGGCGGCCAGGGCAAGATCCCATTGTTTCGTATATTGACCGAAGAAGGAATAAGTTGCAAGCGGGATCGTCCGCGTCTCCGGCCCGCTGATGATCAGCAAGGGCAGCAGGAAGTCGTTCCAGATCCACAGGCTGTTGAGCAGGACGATCGTGACGGTGATCGGCTTCAGCAGCGGGAAGACGATGCGCCAGAACAAGCCGAAGACGGAGCAGCCGTCCACGATGGCCGCTTCCTCCACCTCGAGCGGAATCGACTTGACGAAGCCGTGGTAAAGGAACAGATTCAGCGAAACGCCGAAGCCGAAGTAGCAGACGACGACGCCCCACGTCTCGTTCAGGAGGCCGATCATGCCGGCCAGCTTGACGAGCGGAATCATGATCGACTCGAACGGGATAATCATCGCGGAGACGAACAGCAGGAACAGGACCTTGTTGACCCAGTTGTTGTTCCGCACCATCCGGTAGGCGGCCATCGCGCTGATGACGACGAGGCCGACGTTGCTGGCGACGGTGATGATCAGCGAATTCAGGAACACCTTCGGAAACTTCATGATCTTCCAGACTTCCTCGTAGTTGTGGAAGCTGAACGCTTTCGGCAGGCTCATCGTATTCTGGCTGAGCTCCGCGAATGACTTGAACGAATTCGTCAGCACGAAGTAGAACGGGACGAGAAAGACGAGGGCGATCAGAACGCCGAGCGCTTCGAGCGAGAACAAACGGGCGGAATATTTTCTGTAAGCGTCCATTAGGATTCCACCTCCCGTTTTTTCGTTACCGACACCTGGATGACCGTGATCAGCGCGACGATCAGGAAGAAGATGACCGCCTTGGCGCTGCCTAGACCGAGCGCGTTGTTCCGGAACGCTTCCTGGTAGATGTTCAGGGATACGGACTCCGTCGAATTAAACGGGCCGCCTTTGGTCAGCGACATGATCAGGTCGAATACTTTGAAGCCCCAGGACAACGTCAGGAACAGGCAGACGGTGATGGACGGCATGATGAGCGGCAATGTGATCCTCCGCAGCGATTGCAGGCGAGACGCCCCGTCGATCCGGGCGGCCTCGAGCATATCCTTGGGCACGTTCGACAGCCCCGCGATGTAGATGACCATGATGTAGCCGGCGCCCTTCCAGACCGTGACGATGATGACGCCCCAGAACGCGGTCGGCGCGTCGCCTAGCCAAGGCAGGTTGAAGAACGGGATGCCGGTCTTCTCGCCGATCGTCGCGAACCCTTTCACGAAGATAAAGCTCCAGATAAAGCCGAGCAGCAAGCCCCCGATGACGTTCGGCATGAAGAAGATCGTCCGCAGGACGTTGCGCAGCTTCAGCGCTTGCGTCAGCAGCAGCGCGAGCAGGAAGCCGACGACGTTCGTAAGGACGACGCTGACGATGGCGTAGCGGAACGTAAACATGAACGCCTTGTAGTAATCGGGATCGTGAAACAGAATTTTTTTGTAATTTTCGATGCCGATCCATGTTACAGTTGTGCTAACCCCATTCCATTCGGTAAAAGAATAATAAAGGCTCATGAAGAACGGGATGACGACGATGAGCGCGAAGAAGACGACGGCGGGCCCGATAAACAAGAGATGGTGGAATCTCTTTGCGCGGGCGTTTTCCATGGCGGGTTTCCCCCTTGCTGGTAAGAGTCTGATCCTATTTTCCCAGTATATCGGGGGTCCATCCGGACTCCCACAGACGCTGATGACCAAAGAGGTGGAATTTATTGATCTTTACCAGCATCCGCACGAAAATGATCATTTTCCTGCTCGCCGCCACGCTGATTCCGATTCTGGCCTCGATCATCATCACGTACGGGTTGACGACGAGCAAGGTAACCAAGGAAACGTTGAAAAGCAACGCCGATCTGCTGTTCCAGGGCAAGACGAATTTGCTGAATTACATGAACGCCGTCCATCAGTCCACTTTTATTTTTTACAACGACAACAAGCTGTTCACGATTCTGCAGAACGGAATCAAGGACTACAAGGACGACCAGGAGATCTACCGCGGCCTGCAGCTTCTCAGCTACTCGGCGAAGGACTTCGAGCAAGCGCATCTGTACCTTCGGAACAGCGAATTTCACTACTTGATCGTGAATAACCGTTCGAAGAGAAGCTTTCACGCGGATGGAAACAAATTCGTTCCTCCGGGTCTGGCCCAAGGGAACTCGTACGTTCAGCCTCCTCACGCCCCGGGCAATTTCGGCATCGGCAGCGTTCCCGCGACGACGGCGAAAGAGGTGCTGACGCTGCACAGCTCGCTGTACAACCTGCCGGGCAAAGAGGAGCTCGGGACGCTGTCGATCGACATCCGGCTGGACGGCATCCGCGCCATCGGCGAGCAGCTCTATTCCCGGACGAAGGAAGAGCTGTACATTCTGGACGACAATCGAAGGGTCATCTACAGCTCCTTGGGTTCGGGCGGCGAGGAACCGCTGCGGGAGGAATGGGCGGCGCGCGTGACGGGAGCGGACGAGCCGAACGGCCATTTTTCGCTGAACCAAGAAGGTTTCGCGGGAGAAATCATCTACGACCAGATGAACACCCGGTTCCTGAATTGGACGCTCGTCAAGCGGATTCCGAACGAAACGCTGAACCAGACCGCGCGCGAGGTGGCGCTGATCAACAGCGCCGTCGTCGTCTTGTTCCTGATCGTGGCCATTCTGATGACCGTCGCGATCGCGTTCCGGCTGACCGCGCCGATCAAGCAGCTGATCCGCTACATGAACCGAATACAGAGCGGCAATCTGCAGGTCTCGGTGGACGTCAACCGCAAGGACGAATTCGGGATACTGGCGAGAAGGTTCCAGCTCGCGATGGACACGATCAACCAGATGATCATTCGCGAATACGAGCTGGAGCTGGCCCGCAAGACGAACGAGCTGAACGTGCTGCAGGTGCAGACGAACCCGCATTTCATCAACAACGCCTTGCAATCGATCGGCACGCTGGCGCTTCAGAAGCAGCAGCCGGAAATCTACCGCTTGATCTTCTCCCTGGGCAAAATGATGCGCTACAGCATGAACACCGGCGACCCGATCGTCACGCTCGAGAAGGAGCTGGACTACGTGAAAGCTTACGTCTCGCTCCAGAGGCAGCGCTTCGGCGAACAGCTCGAGTACACCGTCGAAGTGGACGAGACGCTGCTGAACCTCCCGATACCGAAGATGATTCTCCAGCCGCTCGTCGAAAACTACTTCAAGCACGGCTTCGGCGCGAGCGCGGAGGGCGCGGAGATCGCGATCTTCGGGTCGACGCTGCCCGACCGGCGGAGGCTCAGGCTGGAAGTCGCGGACAACGGCAAGGGCATGGACGCCGCCGAAATGCGGGCGCTGCAGGAGAAGCTGGCGCAATCCAAAGGCGCTTGGGCGACGGGGGAGTCGGGCATCGGCTTGTTCAATATTTTGTCGCGGCTGAAGCTGTACTATAACGAAACGGCGGACCTGGAGGTCAGGCCGGGCAAGACCGGCGGCTTCAGCGTCGTGCTATGGATTCC
>Ga0065721_10050014_pt1 | contig 24213 bp, 21 predicted proteins | sample Mesricmetagenome_FD_59108 | JGI IMG/M metagenome (GOLD analysis project Ga0065721, IMG submission 59108) | Mesophilic microbial community from rice straw/compost enrichment Sample: eDNA_1 v2 (version 2) | ecosystem: Engineered > Solid waste > Grass > Composting > Bioreactor | place: USA: Davis...
CGCCAGTCGGCCTCCGTCAGATGCTCGCCGGCCAGATAGCGGCTGGCGGACAGCCGCTCCTCCAGCCTGTCGAGCGCGGCGAACAGGCTGTCGAACGCGGCGTCGTAGCTCTCCTGCGACTTGGCGAAGCCGCAGCGGTACACGCCGTTGTTCACGTTGGGGTAGATCAGGTCGTTCCAGGCGTCGATTTCCGCCCGCAGCGGTTCGGGGTAGAGGTCGAGCCGGTTGCCGGTCAGCCGGTCGAAGGCGCTGTTCAGGATGCGGATGATGTCCGCCGACTCGTTGTTGACGATGCGGCCTTCCTTCCGGTCCCACAGCACGGGGACGGAGACCTTGCCGGTGTAGGTCGGGTCGGTCGCGGTGTAGAGCCGGTGATGGTGCCGGAACAACCCGACGCCCGGCCCGCCGTCTTGATCCGTCGCGTAGACCCAGCCGTCCTCGCCGATCACCGGCTCCGCAATGGACACGCCGATCACGTCCTGAAGCCCCTTCAGCACGCGGAAGACCAGCGTGCGCGACGCCCAGGGGCACAGGTAGGAGACGTAGAGGTGATAACGTCCGGCCTCGGCCGGCAGGGTGGGGTTTCCGTCCGCGTCGGGGGCGCCGTCCGGCGTGATCCAGTTGCGGAAGCGCGTCGGTTCCCGATGGAAGGCGCCGTTCTTGATTTCGCTTTCGGCGATGTGGCCCTTGACCCACACACCGTTCACCAGCTGCGGCATTGCGCTTCCCCATTGGAACCGAAGGGTTGATGTAACAAAGGGGACCGGCGAACCGATCCCCTTCCGTGCAACAGGCGACGGGCGCTATCGGTCAGGCCTTCACGGCCTCGGCCTCGATCAGCAGCTGGATTTCGTCGCTGATGTAGGGGGCGCCGTACTTCATGCCGAAATCGGTGCGCTTCACCGTGCCGCGGGCGGAGAAGCCGACCGTCTCCAGCTTGCTGGCCGGGCTGACGCCCTCCTTGTTGAAGGTGACGTCCAGCACGACCGGCTTGGTGACGCCCAGCATGGTCAGCTCGCCGTAGAGCTTGCCGGCGTTGGCGCCCGTCTTCTCGATCTTCGTGCTCTTGAAGGTCATCTTCGGAAACTCCTTCACGTTGAAGAAGTCCGGGGAGCGCAGATGCTCGTCACGCTTGGCGTGGTTGGTGTCCACGCTGGTGGTGTCGACGGTCACGGTGACGGCGCTCTTCTCGACGGCGTCCTTGTCGAAGGACAGGTCGCCCGCCGCCGCGTTGAAGCGGCCGATCAGGTTGGAAAAGCCCAGGTGGTTGACGATGAACGCCACGCTCAGGTGCGCCGGGTCGATCTTGTAGGCGACCGGGGCGGCCGAGGCCGGTGCAACGGCGCCAACGGCGGCGGAAACGAAGAGAGCGGCGGCGAACAGGGTCTTCTTCATGGACGGAACTCCAGGGGATGACGATGGAAACCAGGATGGAAGGAAGGGGAGGAGATCAGTAGGGCGACGCTTCCGCACCGCCGAGGAGGTAGGCGGCGCCGATGGCGACCAGCGCCGGCAGAACCGCAAGGATGGTGACCGCCGCGGAGCCCACCGCCCGGCCGAAGCCGGTTTCCGGCAGGGGCAGCCGGTGGCGCAGCCGTCCGGCCAGCAGGGCGGGCAGGGCCAGCAGAAGCTCGGCGGCCTGGGTCTGGGTGAACAGGGCCAGCACGGTCGCCAGCAAAACCGCGATGCCGAGCGCCACTTGGCCGGACACGCCCCAGCCGTGCCGCTCGACCGGCCAGTTCCACAGCAGGAAACCGCCGGCCGCCGCCGCCAGGGCCAGCGCCATCTGGGCGACGGAGGCGGAGGAGCCGATCAGCGCCGTGCCGCCGACCGCGAGCGCCAGCGCCAGAAGGGAGGCCGCGGGGGCGGGGGCGCCCCCGGTCCGGTCGGGCGGATGGCCGAAGGCGACCACGCCGCCCACGGCCAGCAGGATCACCACCGTCAGGACGGCAACCGCCGAATCCAGGGCCGGCAGGGCGATCCACACCAGCGCCGCGGCCAGCCACGCCGCCACCAGGACGGAGGCCGCGCGTCCCTGCACACCCACGGCGTCCGCCGCGACGCCCAGGACCAGCCCGCCCGCGGCGGACCAGAACAGCTTGCCCATGCTCGACGGCGGGGGCAGGGCGGGGACGCCGACGACCAGCGCGAAGACGATCAGGAAGGTCACCCCGATGCCGGCCAGGGCCAGCACGCGTCCGGGCGCCAGCCGGTGCAGGATGCCGACCGCCAGCACGCTGATGATCAGCGGCAGGGCGCTGGACTGTACGAAGGGGTCATGCAGCAGGTCGAACATTCGCTCAGCCGGACGGTCAGTGGAGGCTTCCGCGCGAAGGTATGATGTGCTTCAGTAAGCGGGAATTCGCAAACTTTGCAGAAAGCCTCTGCATGAATGAGCAGGACAACTGGGACGACCTGCGTTTCCTGCTGGCGGTCGCGCGCCACGGGTCCCTGTCGGCGGCGGCGCGCGCGCTGGGCGTGAATCACACCACCGTGCTGCGCCGCGTCTCCACCCTGGAGGAGGCGATGGGCGTGCGGCTGTTCGACAAGCTGCCGGGGGGCTATGCGCTGACCGCCGCCGGGGACGAGATGCACCGCGTCGCCCTGAAGGTCGAGGAGGATCTGACCGCCGCGAACCGCCGGCTGTCCGGCCGCGACGCGCAGATCGGCGGCACGCTGCGCGTGACCACGGTGGACATCCTCGCCCTGCACATCCTTCCCCGCCACATCGCGGCCTTCCGCGCGCAACATCCCGCGCTGCGCCTCGACATGATCGTGGCGGAGGCGTCGCTGAGCCTGACCCGGCGGGAGGCCGACGTCGCCATCCGCTCCACCAACCGGCCGCCGGAAAATCTGGTCGGGCGGTCCGTGGCCCATCTCGCCTTCGCGGTCTACGGCGCCGACAGCTATCTGGAGCGCGCCGCGCAGGAATTCGGCACGCCGGCCGACGACCTGACCCGGCACAGCTGGGTCGCGCTGGATGAATCCTTCGACCACACGGCCATGACGCGCTGGCTGAAGGGCATGGTCCCGCCGGACCGGATCGGCCACCGCGTGAACTCCGTCGCCGTGGCGGTGGAGGTCGTGAAGGCGGGCGGCGGTCTCGGCCTGCTGCCCTGCGGGCTCGCCGACCGCGTTCCCGGACTGCGGCGGCTCCGCCCGCCGGTGGAGGAGGTCACGACGAAGATCTGGCTGCTGACCCACGAGGATCTGCGCCACATGGGCCGCGTGCGCGCCTTCCTAGACTTCATGAGCGACGCCTTCGCGCAGGAACGCGCCTTGTTGGAAGGGCGGCTGGGCGGATGAGGGACGCCGGGGGAGGGCTTACGAGATCTCCCGCGGCCCCAGCAGGATGATGGCGGCGCCCACGCCGCAGACCGCCGCGCCGATCAGGTCCCAGCGGTCCGGCGCGCGGCTTTCCACAATCCACAGCCACAGCAGCGACGCGGCGATGTAGACGCCGCCATAGGCGGCGTAGGCCCGCCCGGCGAAATCCGCGTCCACGCGGGTCAGCAGCCACGCAAAGGCCGCGAGGCTGAGCAGCCCCGGCACAAGCCACAGGGGCGACTTCCCCAGCCGCAGCCACGCCCAGAAGGCGAAGCATCCCGCGATTTCCCCGGCCGCGGCGGCGGCGTAGACGGCAAGCGTGGTCATGTCCGGTCGTTTCAGCAGGCAATTTTGAACGCGCGCCGCACCCTTTGCATGGGCGACGGCGTTGAACAAGGCCGTTGATCTTCCCGGGCGGCAGGCGGCGATGCAAGGAGATCCCGGTCCGGGATTCCGGCCCGCCGGTGCCGGAACCGTCGTTTCGGCATAGCTGCCCTGACAGTCGCCATACGTGCACGCATGATCGGCACCTGACAAAGTGCCGGCCGAAGCCTGTCGTCCTATGATCCGGACAGACAACAGTCCGAAGGTGCGACAAAAATACGAAGAAGAGGGAATGACAAAGGTGTCCACATTGACCGCACAGGAGTCTGCCATCGCTGCAACCACGAGGCAGCGTGTCTTTGCCATCGTCGGCGCATCGTCCGGCAACCTTGTCGAATGGTTCGACTTCTACGTTTACTCATTTTGCGCGTTGTATTTCGCCCCGGCCTTCTTTCCGGCGGGCGACCCGACGACCCAGCTGCTGAACACGGCCGGCATCTTCGCCGCCGGCTTCCTGATGCGCCCGATCGGCGGCTGGATGTTCGGCCGCATCGCCGACCGGCTGGGCCGGCGCACCTCCATGATGATCTCCGTGTTCATGATGTGCGGCGGCTCGCTGATGATCGCCGTCCTGCCGACCTACGCCAGCATCGGCATCGCGGCCCCGGCCCTGCTGCTGCTGGCGCGCCTCGCCCAGGGCCTGTCGGTCGGCGGTGAGTACGGCACCAGCGCCACCTACATGAGCGAGGTCGCCCTCCAGGGCCGGCGCGGCTTCTTCGCGTCCTTCCAGTACGTGACGCTGATCGGCGGCCAGCTGCTGGCCGTGCTGGTGCTGGTGATCCTGCAGGCCTTCCTGACGACCGACGAGCTGAAGGCCTGGGGCTGGCGCGTTCCGTTCGTGCTGGGCGCCGTCGCCGCGCTGGTCGCGCTGCTGCTGCGCCGCTCGTTGCAGGAGACCACGACCGCCGAGACGCGCCAGCGCAAGGAAGCCGGCACCATCGCCGGCCTGATGAAGCACAAGCGCGCCTTCGTGACGGTGCTGGGCTTCACCGCCGGCGGCTCGCTGATCTTCTACACCTTCACCACCTACATGCAGAAGTATCTGGTCAACACCGCGGGCATGAACGCGGAGATGGCCAGCAAGGTGATGACGGCCGCCCTGTTCGTCTACATGCTGATGCAGCCGCTGTTCGGCGCGCTGTCCGACCGCATCGGGCGCAAGGCGTCCATGATCTGCTTCGGCGCCCTGGCGACGCTCTGCACCGTGCCCATCCTCGACGCGCTGAGCGGCGTGGCCAGCCCCTACACGGCGTTCGCGCTGGTGCTCGCGGCCATGGCCATCGTCAGCTTCTACACCTCCATCAGCGGCCTGATCAAAGCGGAGATGTTCCCGCCGGAAGTCCGCGCGCTGGGCGTCGGCCTGTCCTACGCCATCGCCAACGCCCTGTTCGGCGGCACCGCCGAATATGTGGCTCTGTGGATGAAGTCGGCGGGCATGGAGACGAACTTCTTCTGGTACGTCACCGCGCTGTGCGCCATCGCCTTCGTCGTGTCGCTGACCATGCCCGACCCGACGCGGGAAGGTTATCTGAAGGACGAGCCGTAAAGGCGAGTCCCCCTCGCTGATTTGAAATGAAAACGCCCCTCTCCCATCAAGGGAGAGGGGCTGGAGTGAGGGGACTGGTTGTGGGCAGTAATTCGGAAATCAAGCCGTGCGCCGCCATCGGCCGTTCAGCCCGGACGCGGATTAAGACGGCGCCATCACACGACCGGTTCGGCCCGATGCCGACAAGCGGTCAGTAATCCCAGAAGACCGGCACCCAACGAAAGGCGTCGCCGGCGACCGCCACCCGGCCGACGGACGGGAACGGCAGGTGAGTTGCCACCAGCAGCTCGCCGGTCGCCGCCAGCTCCCGCAGAAGACGGAGCCGGACGCGGCTCGCCTCCTCGGGGTCGTGATCGAAGCCGTTGTGCCAGTCAGGTTTGTCGAACCCGACCGGGAACACGGCGTCTCCGGCGAACGTCAGCCGGTCGCCGCCGGACGCCAGGCGGACCACGCTGTGCCCGGGGGTGTGGCCGCCCGTACGACGGACGACCACCCCCGGCGCCACCTCATACTCCGCCTCGAACGGCCGCAGTTGGCCGCGGTACTCGTCCAAGAACCGCTTGGCAACCGACCGAAGCACGTCCGGCACCGGTGATGGCATGGCGGTGCGGGAGAAATCGGGCGACTCCCAGAATTCGACCTCGGCGGCCGCCAAGTGGATCCGCAGGTCCGGACGCAGCTGGTCCTTCAGCCCGAGCAGCCCGCCAACGTGGTCCATGTGCATGTGGGTCAGCACCACATCGGTCACGGATGCGAGATCGACACCGGCGGCCTCCAGCCGCAGGACCAACCGCCCGGCACGCGGGAAGTCCGGGTACTCCCCCCCTAGCCCAGCGTCGATCAGGACGGTGCGGCCACCGCTGCGCACCACGACCTCGTTCAGCGGCCAGTCGAACATGTCCGGCGGCAGGAACATGTCGTCCAGCCAGGCCGCCCGGGCAGCCGGGTCGGCGTTGGTGGACATCGTCTCGGCCGGCAGCAGCAGCACCCCATCGCTGATAACCAGCACGTCGATCTCGCCGATTTGCAGCGCGTAGCGCGACGGAACCAACTCGTCGGGGGCCGTTCTATCCGAGTGCGAAGTGGTGGCCAAGCTCATGGTTGCCTCCTGCTGACCGCCTTATCCACGGCCGTATCTTCTGTTGCGCCGATAGCGGCGCGACCATGATCGCGCGCGTCCCGAGCCTCCGATACCGTGCGGCCTGCTAGGTTCAGCTAGCCAAGAAGCAGATAGACCTCGACTCCGAGCTAGGTTTCCGTCCGCGGGAAGTTCTGGAAATCGGGCCTAAAGCGGATTTCAATCCGCTTTGGACCGCGACTGCGGTCCCGGCCTCTCGCGGGAACTTCGTTCCCGCTGGCGGCAGGCGGATGCCTATGGCATCCGCTGAGAGCCGGCAAGTGAGGCCATTTAAAGCGCGTCGTGGAAGATGATGCCGACCGTGTGGCGTTGACCGGAACGGACGCGGCTGACGCCATGGCGCAGGTTGACCCGGTAGCTGCCGCGGGACCCCTGGACCGGACGGTGATGCACGGCGAAGGCCACGGCGTCGCCCTGGCGCAGCGGCACCACTTCGGCCCGCGACTGCATGCGCGGACGCTGCTCCGTCAGCACGAACTCGCCACCGGTGAAATCCCGCCCCGGCTCCGACAGCAGGATGGCGACCTGAAGGGGGAACACAAGCTCGCCGTACAGGTCCTGGTGCAGGCAGTTGTAGTCGCCCGGCCCGTATTGCAGCAGCAGCGGCGTCGGCCGGCGCTGCCCGGCCGCGTGGCAGCGCTCCAGCCATTCCGCGTGCGTCTCCGGATAGCGTGTGCCGGTGCCCGAACGCTCGGCCCAGGCGTTGGCGACCGGCGCCAGACGGGGGTAGAGCGCGCTGCGCAGTTCCCCGATCACATCGGGCAGCGGGTATTTGAAATAGCGATACTCACCCCGCCCGAAGCCATGGCGCGCCATGTGGACGTGACTGCGGAAATGCTGCTCCTGCGGATAGAGCGCAGCCAAGTCCCGGCATTCCTCCGCCGTCAGCAGCCCTTCCAGCACGGCGCAGCCCTGGCCGTCCAATTCCTTCGCCAGAGCACCCCAGTCGTATCCGGCGACGCGCTCCTCGGCAGGGCGGGGCAGGGCCATAAGTGCACCGCTCATGCCCGTTTCTCCTTCTTCAGCAGGGCGCGCTTGCGCTCCACACCCCAGCGGTAGCCGGACAGCGCCCCGTCGTTGCGGACGACGCGATGGCAGGGGATTGCCACGGCCAGCGTGTTCGCCGCGCAGGCCCGCGCGACCGCCCGCACCGCCGTCGGCGCCCCGATGCGCCGGGCGATGTCGGCGTAGCTTGCCGTCTCGCCGGGCGGGATGGCGCGCAGCGCCTGCCAGACTCGCTGCTGGAAGGCCGTCCCCCGCACGTCCAGCGGCAGGTCGAGCCCGAGCCCCGGCGCCTCCACGAAGCCGACCACGCGCGCGACGAGCGCCTCGAAGCCGGCATCGCCGCCGATCAGGTTGGCCTTCGGGAACCGGTCCTGCACATCGCGGACGAGCGCGTCCGGATCGTCGCCCAGCAGGATGGCGCAGACGCCCTTTCCGCTGCGGGCCACCAGAATGGACCCCAGCGAGCATTCACCGACCGCAAACCGGATGTCGGCATCGGCCCCGCCGTTGCGGAAGGCCGTGGGCGTCATGCCCAGCAGCGCGTCCGATGCCTCGTAGAAACGGCTGTTGGCGTTGAAGCCGGCACCGTAGATGGCGTCGGTCACGCTGTTCCGCCCGTCCGCCAGTTCGGCGCGGACACGCCGGGCGCGGTGCGCCGTGCCGTAGGCCTTCGGCGTCACGCCGGTGACCGCCTTGAACAGGCGGTGAAAGTGGTAGGGGCTCATGCCGGCAGCATCGGCCAGTTGTTCGAGCGTCGGCGGTTCCTCCGCCTCCTCGATCCGGCGGCAGGCATCGGCGACCAGCGCCGCCTGCCGTTCGGCCAGCGGCGCGCCCTTCGGGCGGCAGCGCCGGCAGGCCCGGAATCCGGCCGCCTCCGCCGCGTCGCAGTCGTCGTAGAAGGCGACGTTCTGCGGCTTGGCGAGGCGGGCCGGGCAGGTCGGCCGGCAGTAGACACCGGTCGTCCTGACCGCGTAGACGAAGGCCCCGTCGCTGGCGGGGTCGCGGTTGACGACGGCCTGCCAGCGCGGGTCCTGCTCAACCGGCGTTGCCGGCCCGGCGGTGCGTGTTTCCATAGCGAGGCTCATCACGGCTCTCCTCCCCGATGATCATGTCATCCAGGGTATCGGCCCGCGCAAGCCCCCACACTCCGCCTCTTGCTTTCAAATTTAAAAGGTCCCGATCAGCGCTCGATTTCCTTGTTCCAGCGCTGGTTCCACTCCGGACGCTTCTCGTTGATGACGTCCCAGTCCACCAGGACGGCGTTCTTCATGTAGCCCTGGAAGGTCTCGATCAGCTTGGCGGTCTCGGCGGTCGGCTTGACCGTGGTGTTGGACGGGATCTGGCTGCCGAACTCCAACGCCTTGGCCTGCGCCTCGGCCCCCAGCAGGAAGGACGCGAGCTTCTGCGACAGCTCCGGCTCGCTGTTGTTGGCGACGACGCACTCGGCGACCATCAGCACGGCGCTGCCTTCCTTGGGTTGCGCGTACTCGACGGGGATGCCCTTTTCCTTCAGCGCGCCCACGGCGGTCGGGGTCAGCGGGAACATCGCGGCCTCGCCGGTCTGCACCATCTCCGAAATCTTGGCAGAGCTGGGGATGTACTCCAGCACGTTTTGCCCGATGGTGCCGCGCCACGCCTTGAAACCCGGCTCCACGTTCGCCTCGGTGCCGCCCTGGATGCGGTTGAACATCAGGAAGGCGTGCAGGCCGAAGCTGCTGCTGGCGGCCGACTGCACGACGACCTTGCCCTTGTACTTGGCGTCGGCAAGGTCCATCCAGCTGGTCGGGGCGGCCCAGCCCTTCTCCTGGAACATCTTGGTGTTGTAGGCGAGGCCCGTCATGCCGACGTTGACGCCCACCGCCATGTCGCCCTTCAGGCGCGCGGCCGGATAGACCTCGTCCAGCACCGGCGAGGCGGCGGTCTTCTGGCACAGGCCCATGCCGATGGCGCGGTACATCAGGCCGTCGTCCAGGAAGACGACGTGCATCTGCGGGTTGTCCTTCTGCGCCTGGAGCTTGGCCAGGATGTCCGACGAGGTGCCCGGCACGACCACCACCTTGGCCCCGGTCGCCTTCTCGAAGGCGGGGAAGACATGCTCGGTGTAGGTCTTCTCCATCGTGCCGCCGTTCATGCCGATGTACAGCGTCTTGGTCTGGGCGGCGGCCGTGCCGGCGATGCCGGCCGCGAGCGCGGTGCCGAGAAGGGCGGCGCGGAAGGCGTTCGACTTGGTCATGACGTGAACCTCCTTATCGTTGATTGGAACTGTCGTCGATTGGAACTCAGTGACCGGTAGAAGCCGCCACCCCCAGGGCCGGCTCGGCCTTGGCGAAGCGGGTGATGGAAAAGGCGTCGACGGGGGCCGACGTGCGGCCGTCGCGGACCAGTTCGGCCAGCGCCTCGCCCACCGCCGGCCCGATCTGGAAGCCGGCGCCGGAAAAGCCGAAGGCGTGGAACAGGCCGGGCGTGGTGGCGCTGGGACCGATGATGGGGTTGCGGTCGGGGGTGTAGCCCTCCACCCCCGTCCAGGTGCGGATGACGTGCGTATGGCGCAGTTCCGGGAACAGCTCCACCGCCTCGCCCATCAGCGTCAGCACGGCGTTGCGCGCGGGCCGGGCGCGGTCGGCGTCCAGCGCGAAGCCGCGCCCGCCGCCGATCACCACGTTGCCGCGCTCCACCTGCCGGCCATAGACGCCGCCGCCCTCCACCCCGATGTTGACGTCGAGGAAGCGCGGGATCGGCTCCGTCACCGCCATGCAGGGGTGGGCGGAGGTCAGCGGCACCGACTCCCCGAAGCTCTCCGCCAGCCGCCCCGACCACGCGCCGGAGCAGTTCAGCAGGAAACGCGCCCGCACCTCCAGCGCGTCGCCGCTGCGCAGGACGAAGCGGTCGCCGCTGCGCTCCACATAGTCCACCGGCGTCTGCTCCCGCACCACGGCACCGCCCTTGGCGGCGGCGCGGGCGAAGGCGGGGGAGACGATGCGCGGGTTGGCGTGCCCGTCCTCCGGACAGAGGGAGCCACCGACCGCCCGGTCGCCCAGGATCGGATACCGCGCCCGGAACTCGGCACCCGCGAAGACCTGCAAGCCCAGCCCGAATTCGGCGACCTTCCGGTTGTAGGCGACCAGGGATTCCAGGTCGGCCTCGCTGCGCGCCAGCTTCAGGTGGCCGGAGCGCACATACTCGCCGTCGATCCCGATCAGGCTCGGCAATTGCCCCCAGATGGCGTGGGAGCGCTGGGACAGGGGCAACTGCTCCGGCGGGCGGCCCTGGCGGCGCACGCCGCCGTAGTTCACGCCGCTGGCCTTGGCCCCGCACCAGTCGCGCTCCAGCAGCACGACCTTGAAGCCCATGCGCGTGAGGAACAGCGCCGCCGACCCGCCGACGATGCCGCCGCCGACCACGGCGACGTCGGTGTCCAGACGTTCGATCACGACGACACCTCCTCTTCCGTCAGGGCGGCGGAGAAGGGCAGCGGCTTCACCGGCGGCTGGCCGCGCAGGCGGCCCACCCCGTCCGGCCCGGTGCCCAGCGCCTGGGCCAGCAGCTCCGCCGACGCGGCACCGCACATGCGACCCTGGCAGCGGCCCATGCCGACGCGAGTCAGCGCCTTCATCCGGTTGATCTCCGGCGCGGCGCCGTCCCGCGCCGCCTGGCGCAGGATGCCGGCGGTGATCTCCTCGCAACGGCACAGCAGCGTGTCGTCGGGGACCGAGGCCGCCCAGTCCGCGGGAAAGGGAAAGGCGTCGGTCAGCGCGCGGCGGAACCGGGCCGAGGCCGCCAGCCGCTCCTCCAGATGCGCCGCGCGGGCGGCATCGAAGCTGTGCCCGATGTCCTCCAGCAGCGCCAGCGCCGCGCGCTCCCCCGCCATCTCCGCGGCGTCCGCCCCGGCGATGCCGGCGCCGTCGCCCGCCACATAGACCCCGGTGATGGAGGTGCGACCGGCCGCCGTGCGTTCCGGCACCCAGGCGCGGTCCATGGCGTCGAAGCGGAAACGGCAGCCCGCGAGGTCGGCCAGCTGCGTCTCCGGCCGCAGGCCCAGCCCGAAGGCCACGGCGTCGCAGACCGTGCGCTCCTCCCGGTCGCCGCGCCGCCAGACCAGAGCCTCCACGCGCCCGTCGCCCTCCACGCGGACCGGCCGCACGCCGCTGTGCATCGGCACGCCGTGCGCCCGCAGCCAGCCGACGTAGTACAGGCCCTTCGCGAAGGTGGCCGGGTCGCGCAGCATCCCCGCGACGGCCCGCATCTGATCGGCGGTGCGCGCCGTGTCCAGCACCCCGGCCACTTCCGCCCCGGCCTTCGCGTACTGGTAGGCCACGAGGTACAGCAGCGGCCCGGTGCCGAGGAACAGCACGCGGGAGCCCACGGCGCAGCCCTGGAACTTCAGCGCCACCTGCGACCCGCCCAGCGTGAAGACGCCCGGCGTGGTCCAGCCGGGGAAGGGCAGCACGCGGTCGGTGGCCCCCGGCGCCAGGATCAAGTGCGAGAAGGGCACCGTCTCGGACCGGCCGTCGCAGGTCACGTCCAGCGCGCCGGCCTCGATGTTCCAGACCAGGGAGCGGGGGCGGTAATCCACCGCCGGCAGGATCCCCCCCATGGCCCGGTGCAGCGCGTCGGCCTTGCCGGCCTCGAACCCGTAGAGCGCGCGCTTGGGCCGTTGGAAGCCGTCCGGCGGCTGGCGGTAGATCTGGCCGCCCCAGCGGGCCGCCTCGTCGATCACCATCGGGCGCAGGCCGGCGGCGACCAGCGCCTCCGCCGCGCGAACGCCGGCCGGGCCGGCGCCGACGATGACCGGGCGCAGTGCCATGAAGTCCGGCAGGGCAGTCGGGGACGCCGTCATGGCACCGCCTCCGCCCCGGTGAGGATGCGCATGCCGGCCTCCACGAAGGTGGAGCAGGCGCGCAGGCGCCGGCCGTCCTCGGTGCGCACCCAGCAGTCCTGGCAGGCGCCCATCAGGCAGAATCCGGCGCGCGGCTGGCCGCTGAACTCGGTGGCGCGCAGGCGTTGCCCGTTGGTCAGCACGGCGGTCAGCACGGTGTCGCCCTCCAGGGCTTCGCACGGCTGCCCGTCCAGGACGAAGGACACCGCGCGCCGGCTCCGCTCGGCGACACGCTGTAACAGGGGCATGGGAGTGTCTTTCTCCACGTATGGCCGGTTATTTCTGACCGACCAGGATCCGGTCGAGGCCGTACACGCGGTCCAGCAGCAGGGCCGCCGCCGCGGTGATCCCGATGATCAGCGCCGACACGGCGGCCATCATCGGGTCGATGGATTCGGTGGCGTACATGTACATCCGCACCGGCAACGTCACCGTGGACGGCGAGGTGATGAAGATGGACATGGTCAGCTCGTCGAAGCTGTTGATGAAGGCCAGCAGCCAGCCGCCGGTGACGCCCGGCAGGATCATCGGCAGGGTGACGCGGCGGAACACCGTCGCCTCGCTGGCGCCCAGGGAATAGGCGGCCTGCTCCACGCTGCGGTCGAATCCGCTGATCGCCGCGATCAGCAGGCGCATGACGTAGGGCGTGACGATCACCACATGCGCCGCCACCAGCCAGGCGAAGCTGCCCGTGGCGCCGACCACCGCGAACAGGCGCAGCATGGCCACGCCCAGCACCAGATGCGGGATGATCAGCGGCGACAGGAACAGCGCGTTCAGGAATTGGCGCCCCGGAAACTCCCACCGCGTGATGGCCAGCGCCGCCGGCACCGCGGCGGCCACGGCGATGGTGGCGGCCATGAAGGCCAGCCACAGGCTGTTCCAGAAGGACTGCACGAAGTCCGGGTGGGCGAACACCGCCTTGAACCAGCGCAGCGAGAAGCCGGCCGTCGGCAGGGTCAGCGTGTTCTCCGGCGTGAAGGCAACGAGGCACACAATGACCAGCGGCGCCAGCATGAACACCACGACCAGCGTGTGGAAGACCAGGGCGAGGGGACCGTTCTTCGTCATGGCGCCCTCACCCCATCCGCTTGCGGTACTGGCCTTCCACGACGTGGTGGTAGGTCAGCATCACGATCAGGTTCGCGACCAGCAGGATCACCGCGACGGTGGCGCCCAGCGGCCAGTTCAGCTCGCCCAGATATTGGTCGTAGACGACGGTGGCGACCATCTTCAGCCGCCGCCCGCCCAACAGTCCGGGAATGGCGAAGGCGCTGGCGCTGAGGCCGAAGACGATCAGGCTGCCCGACAGGATGCCGGGAAGGATCTGCGGGGCGATCACCCGGACCATGGTGGTGGGGCGCGACGCGCCGAAGGACAGCGCCGCCTGCTCCACCGCCGGGTCGAGCTTCTGAAGCGAGGTCCAGACCGGGATGACCATGAAGGGCAGCATGACGTGGACCAGCGCCACGACCACCGTGCCCTCCGTGTAGAGCAGGCGCGTGCGGCCGATGCCCACGGCCTGGAGGATCATGTTCACGACACCGTCCGGCCCCAGCAGCATGCTCCAGCCGAAGGCGCGCACGACGACGGAGACCAGCAGCGGCGCCAGAACCACCAGCAGGAAGACGGACCGCCACGGGTTGCGCATGCGGCTGAGGATCAGCGCCTCCGGCACCCCGATGATCGCGCAGATCGCGGTGGCGAGCGCCGCCACGCGGAAGGTGCGCAGGAAGATTTCCAGGTAATAGCCGTCGGTCAGCACCTCGGCGTAGTGGCTGAGCGTGAAGCCGTGCGTGCGCCCGGTGGCGTGGTCGTATTCGTTGAAGGACAGCAGCAGGGTCAGCAGCAGCGGCGTCAGCACCAGCGTGGCGAACAGCAGCGTCGCCGGCCCGGCCATCAGCGCGGGGGCGAAGCGTTTGCGAAATCCGCCCGCCGCGTCCTGCGGCTCTCCCGACAGCGGGCTGGCGGCCGGATCGGTGGAGAAACTGCTCATTCCAGCTCCTCCAGCGCCGGGGCGGCGGACAGGACGCCCCGGTGGACGCGCACGACCGACGCCGGCCAGTCGATGCCGACCGGCGCGCCCTGCTCCAGCGGCGCATCGCCGTCGTTCGCCGTCACCGCCATCACGGTGCCGAGCGGCCCGTCGAGGTGATAAAGCCACTGGCTGCCCAGGAAGAAGCGGTCGGTGACGCGGCCCGCGATGCGGCCCTGGCCGGGGGCGGTCAGGCGCAGCTTTTCCGGGCGGATGCACAGCACCACCGCCTCGCCCGCCGACAGGCCATCCGCGGGAACCTCCACCGGAACCCCGGCGAGAGACACAGCCGCATGGCCGTCCGCGACCGTCGCCACGGTGCCCGGCAGCATGTTGGTCTTGCCGACGAAGCGGGAAATGAACTCCGTCTCCGGATGCTCGTAGATGCGGTAGGGCTGGTCGATCTGCGTGATGCGCCCGGCCTCCATCACCACCACGCGGTCGCTGATGGAAAAGGCCTCCGCCTGATCGTGCGTGACCATGATGGTGGTGGTGCCGACCTTGCGCTGGATGTCGCGCAGTTCGAACTGCATCGCCTCGCGCAGCTTGGCGTCCAGGTTCGACAGCGGCTCGTCCAGCAGCAGGACCGGCGGGCGGATCACGATGGCGCGGGCCAGCGCCACGCGCTGCCGCTGGCCGCCCGACAGTTCGCGCGGGTAGCGCTTGGCGTATTTGTCCAGGTGGACCAGCGCCAGCGCCTCCTCCACCAGGGCGGCGCGTTCGGCCTTGGCCACGCGCTTCATTTCCAGCCCGAAGCTGACGTTGTCGTACACCGTCATGTGCGGGAACAGCGCGTAGCTCTGGAACACGATGCCGAGGCCGCGGCTGTTCGGCTTGGTCCGCGTGATGTCGCGCCCGTCCAGTTCGATGGTGCCGCTCGTCACGTCCACGAAACCGGCGATCATCTGAAGCGTCGTCGTCTTCCCGCAGCCCGATGGCCCAAGGAGGGAGACGAACTCCCCCTTGTCCACCGAGAGGGTCACGTTGCCGACCGCCTCGAACGAGCCGTAGCGTTTGGTGACGTTGCGCAAGGTGAGGAAGGACACGGGTCGGGTCTCCCTGGAGCGAACGTTTTTCTGTCTGCCAACGATCGTTCCGCCGGATTGCGGGGCCGGTCAACGGAGTTTTCCATATACGCAAAAGAATTTGCGATTCATTCCGATATGCGGAATGGTAGCGCCGCCACTGCGGCACCGGGTTTCACGGAGGACAAACATGGCCGGCGATGATGCAGGCGCGAAGACGAGTTTGCAGCGTGGGCTGGCGATCCTGCGGGTGCTGGCGGACAGCAACGAGTCCGGCGCGCGGCTGACCGACATCGCCCGCGCGCTGGACCTCACGCCGCCGACGGTCCACCGCATTTTGAAGACGCTGCTCGACGAAGGGATGGTGGAGACGGACAAGGCGACCAAGCGCTACCGCCTGGGCGTCGATTTCTTCGCGCTGGCGGCGCGGGCGGGCAATCCCAGCAACCTGCGGGACATCTGCCGGCCGATCATCCTGCGCCTGTCGGCGACCCTGCGGGACACGATCTTTTTGCTGGTCCGCAGCGGCTTCGACGCCGTGTGCCTGGACCGCAGCGAGGGGCCGGTGCCCATCCGCTCCTTCACCGGCGACATCGGCGGGCGGGTAGCGCTGGGCATCGGGCAGGGCAGCATCTCCATCCTCGCTTTCCTGCCGGAAGAGGAGCGGGAGGAGGTCATCCGCTTCAACCTGCCGCGCATGCACGGCCTGGGCTTCCTGGACGAGGTGTATCTGCGCACGGAGATCGCCCGCGTGCGGGAGCTTGGCTACGCCAGCCGCTCCACCGGGCTGCTGCCGGGCATGGCCGGCGTGGCGGTGCCGATCCTCGACCAGCAGGGGCACGCCGTCGCCGCGATCAGCGTCGGCACCATCGCGGAGCGGCTGAACGACGACCGCCTTCCGGTCGTCGTGGACATCCTGAAGCGCGAGGCCGCCGGGGTGAGCCGCCTGATCAGCCCCTTCGACCCCGTCCTGCGCCGCCCCGCCGCCGTGCTGGGCGCCGGCGGGCCGTAAGGGAAATTGCCTTTTCCCCGGTTTTTCAATACCATCGCTCCCGTCAACGCCCGCAGTGCGCCTTCACCATCCCCCGCCCATCGCCCGTGCCATTTCCCATGCAACACATCCCGATCATGTGTTGCACGATGTTGCACTGGTTAACATCAGATTAACGCGGGACACCTCCCTCCCCTGCGTTAGCGGGGGAGGGAAGGGGCCCACGAAGTGGGAAGGGTGGGGGCACCCGCCCCAGGAACGCATCAGGAAATGCTCAGTTCGCCGGCAGCGGCGGCACGCCGGCCTGCCACTCGTTCCAGTGGGCGACGATGTGGTCGGTCATCCGCGACCCGACGAGCGCCACGTTCTCCACCGTTTCGGCGAAGCCGCCGGCCGTTTCGCCGGGCTTCGGGTCCAGGTGCTGGAGCGTGGTCTCGTTCGGGTTGCCCTGGTCGAAGTTCACGGCCCCGCGCAGGCTCATCACGCGGTCGGAACCCAGCGAGCGCTTGATGACCAGCGTGATCGCCGCCGCCTCCATCTCGGTGATGACGTAGTCGTCGGCGCCGTAGAGCTTGGCAATGTACTGCGCCTGGGCCGACATGCCCGGCCCGTGGAAGAAGGTGTCGCCGGTCATGTGCGTGCCGGTGCCCACGAACGGTGCACGCTGCGCCGCTTCCTGCGGATAACGCAGGCGGTAGGCGCGTGCGCTGTCGCTGTCCTTCAGCGGCGTGTCCTTGGTCAGGCGCATCGCCCAGGAGACCAGCGTGGGGTTCAGTTGGAACAGGCGGACGGACTCATAGCCCTTGCGCGGCATGAAGGTCGGCTCGCCGGCCTTGTTCTCCTCCGGCGCCCAGCGGTGGCCGAGGTCGTAGTCCACCAGCCAGGTCGCCCAGTTGACCTCCGCGATGGTGCCGCGCGACGGCGGGGTGCCGGCCACGCCGGAGATGATGAAATAGGCCTGCGACAGGTCGAGCTGCGGATTCAGCAGGATGGCCTGCATCGACGAGGACGAGCTGACCTTGCCCATGCCCAGCACAGCCCCGCAGACACCGTCGGCGTTGCAGTAGACCGGGTTCAGCGCGCCCTTGACGGCGATCGGCTCGGCGTTCTGCCAGTAGCGCTCGTACCAGTTCTGGAACTCGCCGGCGCGGTCGCCGGTGTTCTTGCCGATTTCGAACATGGCGCCGACGAAGACCTTGACCTTCACCGGCTCTGCCGCCTGCGCGGTCGCATTCAGCCCGAACGCCAGCATGGCGGACACCGCCATTGCGGACAGGGCGAAGGTCCGGCAGCGGGATTTGATCGACATTTGGTTGGACTCCAACGCTCCAAGAGATGCGGCAAAATGACGCAAATCGCGTGCCAACACCTCCGCAAATTTGGCAGGGCGGCCGGGACCGGAAAGAGAAACCCCAGCACGTTTTGCAGCATCGGCTGTTGATCGGGTCGGGTGTTTGCCCGACACGGCCACGCCATGAAACGATTATTTCCACCACGTTTCGCTGACAACATGCAGAGCGAGGGCGGCCACGGCCTTGCCCTGATCACCGCCACCACGCTCTATGTGCTGCTCGCCGCCATCGGCCTGTCCGTGGGCACGCCGGCCGCCTTCGTCACGCCGGTCTGGCCGGCCAGCGGCTTCGCCCTGGGCATCCTGCTCGGGTTCGGGGCACGCTTCTGGCCCGCCGTCGCGGGCGGCGCGCTGGTCACGCACCTGTGGTGGGGGCTGACGCTGCCGGGCAGCCTGGGCATGGCGCTGGCGGAAACGGGCGAGGCGCTGCTGGGCTGGTACCTGCTGACCCGCGTCGTGCCGATCCGCCGGCCGCTCGACCGGCTGCGCGACGTGGCGTGGTTCGTGGCGCTCGGCTCCAAAGCGGCGACGCTGGCCGGGGCCTCCCTGTCCACCATCGTCCTGTGCGCCGTCGGCGTCCTGCCCTGGGCGGACTTCTGGTTGAACGGGCTGCTGATCTGGCTGGGCCACGCGCTGGGCGTCGTGGTGGTCGGCACCCTGGTGGTCGCCACCGCCGAGCGTACGGAGAACGGCCTGTTCGCCGGCCGCTGGGGCGAGGGGGCGGCCATCGGGTTCCTCCTCCTCCTGGCGACGGCGCTGGTGTTCGCCTCGCCGCTGCGGTTCGAGACGATTTTTCCCAAATGGACCTACCTTGTGTTCCCCTTCGTGCTGTGGGCGGCGGCAAGGCTGGGCACGCCGGGTGCTGCGGCGGCCTGCCTTCTGGTCGCGGCGGTGGCCGTCGCCGGCACGCAGCACGGGATGGGTCCCTTCGGCACGGAGCCGGCGCCGATCAACCTGCTGTCGCTGCAAGCCTTCATCGCCGTGCTGGCCCTGTCCGGCCTGACGCTGGGCGCCAGCGTGGAGGAGCGGGAGCAGGCCCGCGCCGCGGCCGTGCACGCCCAGCGCCTCGCCGAGGCCGCCAACCAGTCCAAGAGCCTGTTCCTGGCCTCGGCCAGCCACGACCTGCGCCAGCCGCTGAACGCGCTGTCCCTGTTCCACGGCGTCCTGTCCGCCAAGCCGCACCCGCCCGACGAGGTCACGCTGCTGGAGAAGATGCGCGACGCGCTCGACGCGCTGGTGGAGATGTTCAACGGCCTGCTCGACGTGTCCAAGCTGGAACTTGGCGTGACCGAGGTGTCGCACAGCAATTTCCCGGTGCAGAGCGTGTTCGACCGGATCGGGAGGGAATACACCAGCGTCGCGGAAAGCAAGGGGGTGAGCCTGCGCGTCGTCCCCTGTTCCCTGATGATCCGGTCGGAGCCCGTGCTGCTCGAACGCATCCTGCGCAATTTCGTCGCCAACGCCATCACCCACGCACAGGGCAAGCGGGTGCTGCTCGGCGCGCGGCGGCGGGGCCATATGCTGCGCATCGACGTGATCGACACCGGCGTCGGCTTCGACCCGGACCTGACGGAGCGGCTGTTCGACGAGTTGTTCCAGATCGCGAACCCGGAGCGGAGGCGCACCAAGGGGCACGGGCTGGGCCTTGCCATCGTGAAGAAGGCCGCCGGGCTGCTCGGCCACAGCCTGGACGTGGCGTCAGTGCCGGGCCGCGGCGCACGCTTTTCGGTGCTTGCCCCGATCGTCGGCCGCGACGACACCCGCAAGACGGCGGGCGCCCGCCGCGCGACGCCCGTTCCGGTGAAGAACTGCCAGGTGCTGGTGGTGGAGGACGACCCGACCGTGCTGCACGCTATGGCGCTGGCGCTGCGAAACCTGGGCTGCACGGTGGCGGAGGCCGAATGCGGCCACAGCGCGCTGGCGATGCTGGACGCCGGGCTGCGCCCGCACGTCGTCATCGCCGACTACCGCCTGCCGGGAGAGTGGGACGGGATCGAGACGGTCGCACGCATCCGCGACCGCGTCGGCCCGGTGCCGGCCTGCGTGATTTCCGGCGACGTGGCCAAGCCCATCCAGGAGCAGGCGACGCGCGAAGTCGGCGCCTTCTTCAGCAAGCCGATCCGGCCGCAGGACCTGCACCAATTCCTGCGCGCCGCTTGTTCGGGCCGATGAAACTTTCCTCTGGAAGATGGGCGCGAAATCGCCTACAAGCGGCTTCCCGCTGACAGGCGGCGACAGGAGTGTAGCTCAATTGGTAGAGCACCGGTCTCCAAAACCGGGGGTTGGGGGTTCGAGCCCCTCCACTCCTGCCATGTTCGCCCCGTAAGGTCGCGGTAAAGCTTTCCAACCACAGCGAATATTCTGCCCAGCCTCCCGATTGATCGGGCAGGCCCTTTGTGGCAGTGCCGCTTTCCGGCACCCGCCCGGACGGTAGACGTCGGTAGATGGTCCGACGGGAAAGCAGCGTTTCCTTGACGCCGGTAGGCTCTACCTGTAATCCGGAAGGCAACGGGGCACCACTTTCAAAGGGGTAGAACGTGCTCGGCGACAACATGCGCGCTTTCCGGGAAAGCCTTGGGCAGAACCAGAGCGAGTTCGCGGCCTGGCTCAACGACCGCCTGCAACGCAAGTACGACAAGCAGAAGATCAGCGCCTGGGAGCGCGGTGCGGAGCGCATTCCGCAGGCCGTGGCGGCGCTGCTGGTCAAGGACATCGCGGCGGCCACCGGCACGGCAGGCCCTGCCTACATCATTTCGGTCGCGAACCAAAAGGGCGGCGTCGGCAAGACGACCAGCGCCGTGAACCTCGCCAGCATGCTGGCCAAAGCCGGCTACAAGACCCTGCTGATCGACGGCGACCCGCAGGCCAACGCCAGCGTCCATCTGGGGATCCCCGTCCGCCAGTTGGAAGCGGAGAAGAAGACCCTCTACTACGCACTTCGCGAGGAGCGGGAGATCGAGGACATCCTCGTCCAGGTCGAGCACAGCGGGCTCTACGTCGCCCCCTCCAGCATCACCCTGTCGGAGCTTGAGGTGGAGCTGGCGTCGGAAATGGGCGCCGACCATGTGCTGAAGGGCGTGATCGAGGGCATTGCCAAGACCTTCGACTTCATCCTGATCGACACGCCGCCGAACCTGGGCCGGCTGACCGTGAACGCGCTGGCCGCCGCGCACAGCGTGCTGATCCCCTGCCAGACGGAGACCCTGGCGCTGCTCGGCATCGACCTGCTGATGCGCAGCGTCACCAAGGCGCAGCGGCGCATCAACCATGGCCTGCGCGTGCTGGGCATCCTGCCGACCATGTACGACCGGCGCCTGAACCAGGACCGCGAGACGCTGGAAGAGATGCACAAGACGTTCGGGGGCGCCATGCGCATCTTCCCGCCGCTGCCCTCCGCCACGCTCTACCCGCAATCGGTGAAGGGCGGCCGCGCCCTGCTCGAAGCCGTGCCCAACGCACCGGGCGCTGATGTGTTCCAGGCCGTTTACGAGGCCGTGGTGGCCGAGCGCGGCAAGCTTCTGGAGGCCAAGCATGTCGCGTAACCCGTTCAAGAAGGCCAGCAACCCGGCCCTGTCCCAGGCCGTGGAGCGCGACCCGCTGTTCGGCCTGTCGGAGGATTTCCCCCGGCTGGTCGAGGTGGACGTCAACAAGATCGACCCCAACCCGGACCAGCCGCGCAAGACCTTCGACAGCGAGACGCTGGACGAGCTGGCGGCGTCCATCGGGCGGCTTGGCCTGAAGCAGCCGATCGGCCTTCAGCAGGCGGACGGCGGGCGCTACATCGTCGTGTTCGGCGCCCGGCGGCTCGAAGCCGTGCGGCGGCTGGGGCATGCGACGGTGTTCGGCGTCCTGACCACCGGCGATACCGCCGAAATCGCGCTGATCGAAAACATCCAGCGCGTCGACCTGACCCCGTTCGAGGAGGCGGACGCCTACCAGAAGCTGGTGGAACGCCACGGCTACACCCACGCGGCGCTGGCCGGGATCGTGCACAAAAGCCGCCCGATGGTCACCAAGTACCTGGGCCTGCGGAACCTGCCCGACCGCGTGCGGGAGGAGTATGCGGAGGTTCACGCGCCGCTGCGCCTGCTGTTCCAGATCGCCAGCGCGCCGGAGGATCAGCGGCTTCCCCAGTGGGACAGCTACGTCGCCACGGTCCGGGCGCGCCTGTCCAAGGATGCCGAACCGGCGACGGAGGAGGGCGAGGCTCCCCGGAGCCAGGGCGGGGCATCGACGGCGCCCAGCGCCTTCCCGTTGCGGGTGGCGCGCGCCGTGGACCGCGTGCGCGTCTCCCTGGACGCGTTCCGCCGCAAGCCGGCGCCATTGCAGGACGCCGACCGGGAGGCGCTGGAGGAGATCCGCCGCCACATCGACGAAATCCTGGGCGCGCGGACGCCGTCCAAGGATTGAGGGGAAAGGCCCGGCCTGTTCACGCGTGAACAGGCCGGGAAATCCGGATCAGTGCAGATCCGACAGGCGGTCGAGCCGCCGCAGGTCCGGAAAACGCCACGCCCACAGCAGGGCCATGGCACAGGCGCCGACGCCGCCGGCCACCACCGTCGGCACCGCCCCCAACCACGTGGCGGCAAGGCCGGATTCGAACTCGCCCAACTGGTTGGACGCGCCGATGAACAGGGACGACACGGCCCCGACCCGGCCGCGCATCTGGTCCGGCGTGGACAGCTGGATCAGGATCTGCCGCACGAACATGCTGACCTGATCCATCGCCCCCAGCACGACCAGCGCTGCGAAGGACAGGGCGGGGTGGGTGGACAGGCCGAAGGCGACGGTCGCGACGCCGAAGCCGGCAACGGCGGCCAGCATCCAGCCCCCGGCGTTGCGCTTCACCCCGTGCCGGGCGAGCGCCACGGCCATCATCAGCGCACCCACGGCCGGCGCGCTGCGCAACAGCCCCAGCCCCCAGGGGCCGACGTGCAGCACATCCTGCGCGTAGACGGGCAGCAGCGCGGTCGCGCCGCCCAGCAGCACGGCGAACATGTCGAGCGAGATGGCGCCGAGGATCGCCGGCTTGCTGCGGATGAAGGACACGCCGGCCAGCAGCGTCGACAGGCTGACCGCCCGGCGCGGCAACTCCACCGGCCTCGGCCGCGTCAGGAAGACCAGAAAGGTTGCCAAGCCCAGCAGCAGCGTGCTCGTCAGATAGACCGCCGCCGGCCCGGCGATGTACAGCAGCCCGCCCAGCGCCGGCCCGGCCACCGTGGCGGTCTGCATGGCCGACGAATTCCAGGCGATGGCGTTGGGCAGATCCTCCGGCGGGACCAGGGCGGACAACAGCGCCTGCATCGCCGGCCCTTCGAAGGACTTGGCGATGCCCAGCACGACGACGATGGCGAAGATCATGGCCGGCGCCAGGACACCGGTCGCGGTCAGCGCGCACAGCGCGCCGATGGCCAGCGTTTCCAGCGCGAGCACGGTGACCAGGATCCGCCGCCGGTCGACGGTGTCCACCACATGGCCGGACACCAGCACCAGCACCAGGGTCGGCAGGAACTGGAAAAGCCCGACCAGCCCCAGGTTCAGGGCCGTTCCGGTCATGGAATAGATCTGCCAGCCGACGGCGACGACCTGCATCTGCATGGCCAGCGCTGCTGCGATGCGGGCACCCCAGAACAGGGTGAAGGCACGGTGACGGAAGGCGGATCGGAAATGGCCGGAACCGGCCGGTTCGGCTTGGTTCGGCGAGGCGAGGCCAGGGGACACGGGTGGGGAGTTCGGCATCTTCGGCGCGGTTGGCGGGAGGGAACCCGCCAACCCTAAGCGACCATCGCCGAACCAAGCCATACCCGGATTGCAGGTCCGCCCGTCGTTACACCCAAACGGTCATCCCAGTCGCCGCGTGGTCACCGGCCCCAGGCCGCCGCGCCAATCGCGCAGTTCGGCCTCCACCCGCTCGACCGCCCGCTGGTCGCGATAGCGCTTCCGGGCGCGGCCGGGATCGCCGCGCGTCTGCATCGCCAGAAGGCGCGAGGCCACCTCCGGCTCCGACGCGACGGCCTGCCGCCAGCGCTCCAGCCGGATTTCCGCAACCGCGTCGACGATGGCCTGGAGGCCGGGCATGCGGCCCAGCTTGCCGACGCTGGGCGCCAGCCGCGCCGCAGCCGCCGCAGCCGCGTCCTTGGGAATGGCGGGGAAGATGCGCTGCACGGCCTCCGCGACGGAGCGCTTCAGGTCGTCGCCGCGGTCCCGCGCCTCGGCACCGCGCCCGGCGCGGGCGGCGGCCCTGGCCTGCTTCTTGGCGTGCCACGCCAGCACGTCCGTCGCAACCGCCCGTCCGTCCTCGTCCATCCAGACGACCGGCGCCGCCCCGCCTTGCAGGGCGGTCCGCACCGCCTCCGGCAACTCGGGATCGTCGCCGTTCGCCTCCAGCGCCAGATGCAGCGCCTTCAGCGACCGCAGGGAGCGCGCCCGCGCCTCGTCACCGGCGATCAGGTCGGCTTCGGCGAATACATCGCCGTCCAGCAGGGACTGGAGCACGTCCAGGTCGTTGCGCGCCCAGCGGCGGGCGGCGACCAGC
>Ga0065721_10050015_pt1 | contig 24189 bp, 11 predicted proteins | sample Mesricmetagenome_FD_59108 | JGI IMG/M metagenome (GOLD analysis project Ga0065721, IMG submission 59108) | Mesophilic microbial community from rice straw/compost enrichment Sample: eDNA_1 v2 (version 2) | ecosystem: Engineered > Solid waste > Grass > Composting > Bioreactor | place: USA: Davis...
CCCCAGGGACTTGCGGTTTCCGGGTGGGGCTTTTGCACGCTGCGCGTGGTGTACACGTGTTCCCATAGGCATACCCGCAATTTGTGGTGGGCTTTTGGTGCCGCTACGCGGCACGGGGGCTTTGGGCGCCGTCAGGCTGCACAGCTTCATACGGCAGTCTCGTGATTTATTGCGAAATTTAGTGTATGACACGTCCATGCCTCCTGCTGCTTGCTCTGGCACTGGTAGCTACCCTGCTACTCGCGCAACCGCCATCACACTCCTTGTCTGAAAAAAAATACCCCAGCCTGCTTTGGGAAATCAGCGGCAACGGACTCCAAAAACCCTCCTACCTCTTCGGCACCATGCACGTAAGCGATAAACTCGCCTTTCACCTGGGCGACTCCTTCTATACGGCTATCAAAAGCGCCGACATGGTGGCGCTGGAAACCAACCCTGAAACCTGGCAGGACGACTACAGCCAAAGCATCTTTTTCCGCGGACGCCGCAACGGCAAAAACCTGCTGAACCGCTACGCCAACCAATGGCAATGGCCATCAGACCATATGCGCATCACCACCTTCGCCATCGACCGCTACGAAGAAGCCATCAAGGCAGCCCTGGCGGTGGAACCTTCCATGATCAATGGCATGCTGTACCGCACCTATGGCAAACAGGCCGACGATTTTGAAGAAGACACTTTCCTGGACATGTACATTTTTCAAACGGGTAAAAAACTGGGCAAACGCGTCAGCGGCGTGGAGAATTTCCAGGAAAGCGAAAAGCTGGTGATGGAAGCCTACCGCGATATGTTACGCGACCAGAACAAAAAAAGAAGAAGCTACGATTACGAAGGGCTGATGACCAATCCCAAAAAAGTAGAGGATGCTTACCGCAAGGGCGACCTGGACCTGCTGGACTCGCTGGAAAGCATGACGGTTTTTTCAGACGCCTTCCAGGAAAAATTCCTGTACAAAAGAAATGAGATACAGGCCAACGCCATCGATTCTATTATAAAAAAAATGAGCCTCTTTGTAGGCGTGGGCGCCGCCCACCTGCCGGGTAAAAGAGGGGTGATTGAACTACTGCGCCAGAAAGGTTACCGTCTGCGCCCGGTACATATGGACGACCGCAACAGCCGGCAAAAAGAAACGGTAGACCGTATTCGCACCAATAATATCTTCACATCTCAAACCTCCGACGACGGGTTTTATACCGTAGCCATTCCCGGCAAAAAATTCTATCGCTTTACCGACTGGAACGGCATGGACGTGGTGCAATATGCCGACATGGTAAACGGTGCCTATTATATGGTCACCCGCATCAAAACCAATCACCTGGCCTGGGGCCACAGCGCCGAAACCGTGTTAAAAAAGATCGACAGCCTCTTGTATGAAAATATTCCCGGCAAACTGTTGAAGAAAACACTGATTGCCAAAAACGGCTACAAGGGTTTTGACATCACCAACCGCACCCGACGTGGCGATCACCAGCGCTACCAGATTTTTGTAACGCCTTTTGAAGTGATCATTTTCAAAATGAGCGGCAATGGTGAGTATATCAATGGCGGCGATGAAGCGCAACAGTTCTTTGGCTCTATTCGTATGAAAGAATACCATAGTGTTAACTGGCTCACCTGGCAGCCCCCTACCGGCGGTTTTAGCGTGCAGTTGCCCCATGCCCCTGCCCTGCTACACGACAACAGTTTCGGCACCAACCGGCTTGAATATGCCGCCCGCGACGAGGCCACCGGTAACAGCTACCTGGTTATGAAAACCGACCTGCACAATTATTCTTTTATAGAAGAAGACAGTTTTGAGCTGAACCTGATGAATGAAAGTTATGGGTACAGTGCTTTTATTGATAAACAGCTCAGCCGCCGCTTTACCAAAGTTAACGGTTATCCCGCACTGGAAAGCAAATTCAAACATAGGGATGGCAGCATGAGTACGGTGAAACACATCATTCGCGGACCAGTGTATTATACAGTGGTGGCGCATCATAAACAGGAGCATGCCACCATACGCCGATTTATGAATTCATTTACCATTACACCCTTTGTGTATCCTGCCGTAAAACCGCGCACCGATACCACCATGCAGATCACAGTGTCGTCGCCTATATACGACGAACCCAATAGAAAAACTGAAGGTCTGGAAAGCATCGAAGACTGGATGGAGCTGGCTTATGAAGGTCTAGACGACGAGGCCGATCTATACAATAAACTTTTTCCGGGCACCCGGCTGATCGGTAACGATACCATTGGTGAAAAAATACTGGTAGTGCATTACCGCTTACCGCAATATGCATTTGCCCAAGACAGCGCCAGCTTCTGGAAATCGGCCATTGGCCGCGATCCCCTGGCCGACAGCAATTACATTATACAGCTAGACAAAGAATATATGCTGCCCGATGGCATGCGTTGCCGCGATGTGCAACTTACCGATACCAATAGCAGCCGCCGGTTACTGGCAAAAATGTTTTATAAGAACGGGCATTTGTTCAGCATTTATGCGCTTACCGATACATCGCGTAACCAAAGCGCATTCATTTCAAATTTTTTTACCAGTTTTAAACCGGTAGATACCCTGCAGGGCGAATCCTTATTTACCCGCAAAACATCCCGCTTTTTCAGGGACCTGTTCAGTAAAGACAGCGCCACAGTAAAACGCGCTTACAAGGTATTGTACCAGGTATCGTTCGATTCGCTGGATGTGCCGCTGATCCAATCGGCCATCGATTCGCTGAACTGGAACATGAAAGATTACCTGATGGTAAAAAGATATTTTATCAATTGCCTGGGCAGGCTAAAAGACAGCTCCGTCACTCCCTGGCTAACACAATTGTACTGGAAAGTAAAAGACACTGCCGACTGGCAATCGGCCATCCTGAACGCCCTGCTTACACAGTGCACTGCTGCTTCATTCAATGCTTTTAAGGAACTAATACTGCAGGAGCCGCCTATTGTAGATGAAGGAACCACTACCTACCGCCAGTCGCGCAACAGTTCATCGGCGATCACCGTATCGTTTTCCAATACGGAATCGACGGGGAGAAAGAACTATTATGGGCGCTGGTACCAGTTGTACGACTCGCTTCAACTTACGAAACAGCTATTCCCCGATATATTGCAATTGATGAACATAGACGATTACCGCAACGATATGATGAACCTGCTGGTGACCATGGTAGACAGCGGTTACCTGCACGCCGCCGATTATGAAAGCTATTTCCCGAAAATATACCTGGAAGCCAGGCAGCAACTAAAAAAACAACTGGCACGGGAAAACAGAATCAGGATGGAAAAGGCCGGCCGCAAAGATGCGCCGGTGATCAGTTATCCCGGTATGAACTTTGAAGAAGAAGACAATGATGTATCTGACTACGGCAACAGAGATCTGGACCGCTATGCCGTATTGCTGTTGCCATTCAAATCGAAAAACCCGGGCGTGCAAACCTTTTTCAACCAGTTGCTCACCACGCAGGACCGTCGTCTGTTGTACAACAGTTTTATGTTGTTGATAAGAAATAACCTGCACATGCCCGACTCCTTATTCCTCCAATACGCCAAAGACGACAAATACCGCAGCGAGCTGTACGAAGACCTTTTAAAACTGAACAAGCTGGCACATTTTCCCAAACAGTATAAAAACCAGCTGGCCATTGCACGCAGCCTGCTCAACAGAAGTTTAAGCAGTTATGAAAAGATAGACACCCTGGTTTACCTGGATAAATTGCCCGTGACTTACGAACGCAAAAAAGGCTATGTATACTTTTTCAAGTACAAACGCATGCGCGATGATGTGTATTGGCAACTGGCATCGGTGGGTATGCAACCCGAAAAACCCAACCAGGTAGATGTGGACAATGATGATTTCACCAACACCGATGCCCGCAAAATGGAAAACGATAAACCTGTAAAAGAACAATTGCAAAAAATGCTGAAGGAAATGTTGTATGCCCGGCGCAGCAGCGCCTCGGTGTTTTATGATGCACGATCGTACAGTATGTACAGGAGTTATTTGTCGGAGATGGTGAAAAGCCAGCGGTATAAAGACTGAGGGAATATTGAAGATTAAATGTTGAATTTTGAAGTGCTTTCACTTCATCATTCAACATTCAGCATTCGATATTATCTAATTCCCCTGGGAATTGAAGCAATCAACTCCCTCGTATATTCTTTCTCCGGCTTAAAGTACACCTTATTGGCTTCTCCTATTTCCTCTATCCTTCCCTTGTTCATCACCATAATGCGGTCGCTGATATACCGCACCACGGAAAGATCGTGCGAAATAAAAACTACTGTAAAACCCATTTCCTGTTTCAGATCGTTCAACAGGTTCAGCACCTGCGCCTGCACACTTACATCCAGCGCCGACACCGATTCATCGCACACCACGAAGGAGGGGTTCAAGGCCAGTGTGCGCGCAATAATTATACGCTGCCTTTGACCACCCGAAAACTCGTGCGGGTAACGGTGAAAATGTTCAGCGCGCAGGTTAACTTTTTCAAGCAACTCCACCACCCTGTCTTTGCGTTGTTGTTTATTGGGCAATATATTATGCACCAGCAATGGTTCTGCAATAGCCGCACCAATGGTGAGTTTGGGATTGAGTGAAGAATAAGGATCCTGGAATACGATCTGTATGTTGCGGCGCAGCATTTTCATATCGCCGGCGCTGATGGATTGCAGATCGATGCCATCGTATATGACGTTACCGCTCGTAGGTTTGATGAGCCCCAGCAAGGCTCGGCCCAGCGTGGTTTTTCCACAACCCGATTCGCCCACCAACCCCAGGGTTTCGCCTTTATATATGTCGAACGAAACATCATTTACAGCTTTTGTATATTCGAGTGGTTTGCCCAGCATGTTCTTTTTAGAAGGAAACCAAACATTCAAATGATTGGCGCGCACCAGGGTGGGTAAGGAAGGCAATACCACCGTTTCGGGTTCAAAGGGCTGCAGCTCGAATGGTTTATTTCTTTCCAGAAAATCACTCACCACCGGCAGCCGTTCTCCCTTAGGATGCAATACCGGCCGGCAGACCAACAAGCCTTTGGTGTAGGGATGCTGCGGGTTGCGAAACAATTCCTGCACCGGGCCTTCTTCTACAATTTCTCCTTTATACATCACCACTGCGCGGTTGGCTACTTCGGCCACCACACCCAGGTCGTGCGTGATGAATATAACACCCATATGTTGTGTTTGCTGCAATTCACAAATGAGTTGCAATATGGTCTTTTGCACGGTTACATCCAGCGCGGTGGTAGGTTCATCGCAAATGAGCAGGGAGGGCTGGCAGCTCATAGCCATGGCAATCATCACGCGTTGTTTTTGTCCGCCGCTGAGCTGGTGCGGGTAGCGCCTGAACAATTGTTCAGGGTTGGGCAGCCGCACCTGGTCAAACAGTTCAATGGTACGTTGTTTTGCCTGGGCATCGCTAAGGCTGCGGTGCATTTTAATGGCTTCCTTTACCTGGTGACCACAAGTAAAAACCGGGTTCAGCGAGGTCATGGGTTCCTGGAAGATCATGGCAATCTGGTTGCCGCGAATGGCGCGTAGCTGCTCCTGCGTTTGGGTAAGCAGGTTTATGGGCCTATGGCCATCCGGCGAAAACAGAATGTCACCCTGCGTGTACCGGGCCGGCGGTTGGGGCAGCAACTGCAAAACCGATAAAGAGGTTACCGATTTTCCCGAACCCGACTCACCCACAATAGCTACAATCTCGCCGCGATTCACGGTAAGTGATATGTTGTTCACTGCTGTGGTGGCGCCCAGCCCGGTGATAAAATCAACCTGCAGGTTTTTTATTTGCAATAAAGGTGCTGCCATACCCTAAAGGTCTTTATTTTCCTTTTATAATAATCCTGGTAGCGCCATGATAAGAGTGGTATTCCCCATTGTACATGGCATCAGCGCTCACGGGCCCCATATGGTAAATACCGGGCGAAACAGCCCGCACTGCATAATAATAGGTTTGACGGCCGCTGCGCAGATCAAGAAACAGGTTGATGCGGTCATCACGCACATCCAGTGCAGTGGGCGTAGAGGCGTCTTTGATCCAGTCCATACCCGGTATTTCCTTCGTGCGCGGGTTCTCGATTTCGAAACCGGCGGGCAGCATATCGGTGATCACAATATTATCTACGTTGCCGCTGTACGATTTATCCAGCGTGATCTGAACAATCACCAGGTCGTTTTGATTAAAAGTATGATTGTTGATGGTGCGGCCATAACGATCGTAAAAATGGCGGCGTACGCGTATATAGCTGTCTTCTTCTTTATAGGTGCCGCTGGCGCTGATGCCTTCGCTTTGCCAGTAATAATACAAACGGCCCTCACCTTTAGACACAATCTCTATATTGGTGCCACCCAGTTGTTTGGCAGTCAGTTTCACCGGCGCGCCTTCAACCCTGGCTACGGTTTTTCCGCCTGCTTTAATATCGGCTGTTATAGTAGCCTTACGGGCAGCACGCGCCATTTTACCCAGGGCCAAAAAGCTGAACGAACACTCCTGGGTGCTGTACCAATCGCGTTGTTTCATTTTATTGGCCACATGTTCAGACATGATGGGCACCTGGCTGTTGGCAGGGTCTACATCCAGCAGGGCATTCAGGGCAATGGCCTCATCGCGGATATCGCTGTAAAAACTGCCACCGGTTTGCGCTACCGATACCTCACCGCTGAAAGAAGTGGGCAGCAATTCCCTGAATTTTTGTTTATCGCCGGCAATGGCATACGCCGCACTCAACAGGTATTTACTATCCAGGCTCAGCAAATGGGCATTGGCCTTGTAATAGTTCATTGCACTTACATTAGGTTTGCCCGACAATGCCAGCACATACAGACTGTACACTACTTCCTTGGGCGCTATTTTCTTTTTCTGGTTTTGGTTATAATAATATTCAATGGTTTCTTTATTCTTTAACCGGTTGTTGATGTAGCTCATGATGCCGTTCAATACATTCTTGTCTACTTCAAAACCGGCCTTTTGGGCTTCTATCAAAAAATGCCCTGCATACACGGTAGCCCACCAATGTTCCTGGCCTTCGCCATCCCAAAGGGTCATGGCGCCATTGTACAATTGCCGCAGTTTTATTTTACGAATGGCTTCCAGCACATTCCAGTTGGCCCCTTTTTGTACACCCTGTTGGGCATTCAGCTGGTCGGCCAGGTCGCCCAGGTACAATTGCGGGAAGGCTGCCGAAATGGTTTGCTCGGTACAGCCATAAGGATAGTTTACCAGGTAACGCAATTGTTTGCCCAGTTGCAGCGCGGGGCTGCGGCTCACCACCAGCTGGTAATCGGTGCTGTTGGGCAGAAAATCGTTGAGCGGTATGTTCACACGCCGGGTATTGTTGCCGGTCAATGTGCCGCTGCCGGTAAGCACCTGCAGGGGCGATGCCGGCCGCACGCTGATTTCGGTTTCATCCAGGAACTTTTCACCCAGTGCGTTTACTTCCACAGCTACCTTGCCCGTACTTACGGCCGGCGTGGCCACCAGCTGGAACACGGTCCTTTGCTCGCTGTTGCTGTTAATTGAAACGGTTTGTTGTTTTTCGCCCGGTACCTGCAGCGGACCGCTGACATTCAGCATAGCCGTTGCCGATGCCAATTTACCGGTGGTATTGGTAAGGGTAACCGGAACGGTCACGGTATCGCCGGGACTTAAAAACCTGGGCAGGGCCGTGCTCAGCACCAAGGGGTCGGCCACGGTCATGGTGCTTTCGCCGCTGCCAAAGCTTTCATCTTTATAAGCTACTGCCATCAGCCGCACTTCACCGCTGAACTGCGGAATATCGAATTCAAAACTGGCTTCCCCACTGCTGTTCGTTTTGGTGATGCCGCTCCAGTAACTCACCACCTTAATGCGTTTGGCGGGCATGGGGTTGGTGCGTTTAGTCATTTCCAGCTCACCATCACCACCGGTACTGCTCAACCGGGCCTTCAGCTCGGGAAACAACAGCGGGTAAAGATCATAGGCATTTACCTCCAGCGCTTTTTTGGCATAAAAATGTTTGTATGGATCGGGCGTGGCAAAATCGGTGATCTGCAGCACGCCATTGTCTACAGCTGCCAGTGTAACATAACTATTGGGTGCAGCTTTTACTTTCACCTTTTGATGCGTACGGGAACGAACCGATTTCTGTGCAGAGATCTCTACGGGTATCTTCCTGCCGGTTTCTTCCACCTTCAAACTCTGGAAACCGTGCGCCACAGTAAGCGGTATGTCGCTGATGTCGTGTGGCTTGATGAGGGTAGCGGTAACATATACATTCGGCAAATGCTCGGCGGTTAATTTCAGATCGAGAGTGGCGGTACGGTTTTCTACATTCACATATTGATACGATACTACCTTTTCAGTTTCCAGGGTCACCAGCATGCGACCGCTGAACGGTGTTTTGAACAAGAGTTTGGCGCTTTCACCCGAAAGATAGGAGGTTTTATCGGGCGAGATATCGATATTGCCCTCGGTATTTACTTCAAAAGAGGTATTATCCCCACCCCAGAAACCATAGCTGTAAAAACGTTTGCTTACATAACTGTTGGCGCCGGGAACCGACACACGTAACTCGTAATTGCCGGGTGAGCGGGGTACAAAACCAAAATTGGCGTTTTCGCCGCTTACATTGATGGTTTGCTCGGCCACCACCTTATCTTCGCGTTGTGATTCGTAGCGGAAATAACTGCCGCTCTTGCTCAGCACGGTACGGTATTCATGTTTGATCACCTGCACACGGGCTTTGGCGCCATTCACCAGGTTTTCGTTTTTGTCTAATGCTATCAACGGGAAACGCACCATCTGGTTCAGGGGGTAATACCAGTACCCATCGCTGCCTATGCCCAAAAAAACATCCTGCGTATAAATATTGGCCGATACACTGCGGCTCACCGGCCGGCCGGTTTCATCGAAAACAGTGGCATAGAAAGTTGCTTTCAACAAACCCTTTTTATCATACAGTGCCGGTATGGAAAAACTTTCTTTGGCATTACCATTTTCATCGGTGCTGCCTTCGTTTAATTTTTTATCGAAGGACAGACCCTGGTTCGTGATAGAGAAATCGTATTGGTTGTATTTTTTCGGACTGAAATTGATGGCGCTTACCTGCATTTCAGCTTCGTAATTTCGGTTGGCCGCAGGCGGACCAAAAAAGTTGGTGGCATTGATGGCCAGGTTCACGTTCATACCGGGCGCCAGATTGGGTTTATCGAGTTGGGCGCTTACTTTTATTCTGTCGGGAACAAATTCTTCTATACTAAAACTTTTGCTGCCCAGAAGCACATCGTTGCTGGTATATACTTCCAGCATATAACTGCCGGTAATGGCCGAAGTGGCCAGCTCCACCTCGCCATCCAGCGATCCCTGCTCATTCAATGTTTTGCGGAAGTTTTTTAACTCCTTACCGTTGGGCAGCAGGAACTTTAATTTCACCGGTAATTCACCCGGCGATTTCCATTGGCGGTCGCGCAATATCACGGAAAAATTCAGTTTTTCACCAGGGCGGTAAATATCCCGCTCAGCATAAATAAAGGCATCGAGCCCGGTGCTGTTGCTGCGTTTACCGCCCACCTCAAAGCGCGAGGTATTTACGCGGGTATTGCTAAAAGGCAGGTAGTTAAAATCTTCGGCGGTTTTGGCTATCACCATGGCAGAACGAAAACCGGCAAATTCTTTCCGGGTCATGGGTACTTCGGCCACGCCATCGGCATTGGTGGCTGCAGCGCCCAGCACCTGGTTGTTATTACCGTATACGATCACATTTACGCCATTTACCGGCTGCGCGGTTTTGATGGAATTGGCAAATACAAACAGTTTGTCCTTGCCTTCGCGGGCTATCAAACCAATATCTGATTTGGAAACAAAACGGCTGTCGCTGATCCAGTAATCTTTAGCCGAGCGTATCTTGATATGATAGATGCCTTTGAAATCGGGCAGCCTGTCTTCTACGTTAAAATTGAACAAACGACTGTTGCCGTATTTAGGCAGCGAACGGGTATCTATTTCCTGTTCATAAATAATATCGCCCAGCGAGAGGTCGCTGCTGTTGCCTTCGTAGTAATAATCCTCCTCGTCGTTCCCGTCGCTTTTGGGATAATAACCATAACGCTGCGAGGTGAGCAGGTTGCTTTCATAAATCTTGGAGATGATCACTTTTACCCTGGGTATATTGATGATGCGTACCTCTATATTCTTATTGCCCTGGCCAGACAAATACACGGCCTTGCTGTTGGCAAAAAGCAGGGAAGGTTCCAGTTCGCCAAAGGCCACATTGGTATTAAAGTCTTCGCGCAACACGCCACCAATCTTACCCCGAACACCTTTGCCCACCGTAAACACATAACTTTTATCGGCATCAAAAGCATCACTGCTTACGGCAAAACCATCTTCGGTTTGCTCCACCGAAAATTTTACAGCAGGGTTGAATTTAATAAGCGAATTGATCTTATCCATGACCACCTGCTGGCTGGTGCGTACATACAGTTTGCCACCCAGGCCATCGTGTTCAGACTGCACATCGTTGATGGTAAGATTATAGGGAGAAGGAATGAATACCTTGTTCTCGATGGCTTCTTTGGTACCATTCACACCCCCTTCGGGCACCAGCCCTTTGTTGAGTGTTAGTTTTGCTTCCAGGTCTTTATCTTCCGGCTTCATACCTTGTATGCGCAACGATAAGCGCCTGTCGTTCGACAGGGTGACGATGCTGTAATCGACCGGTTTGCCGCCAATCTGCAATTGCATTTTGTCTTTGATGGCAGCGGGGTTAACCGCATAATTAAAGTACAGGTCTACCTGCGGGTAGGCGGTGGCACTGCGAGCATCGGGCAGCATCCAGGTTACATTGGTGTTATCCAGATGGAGGTAAGGTGTATAAAAACTGATGGGATCTTCTTTATCCAGCCTGCCGTATTCACTGTATTGCAACAAACTGCCCTGCAATCTGGCCTTAAAGGTTGTAGCCGGCGGCAGGGGTTGCGAAGGCGAGAATACCAGTTCATCGGGATGTTCCCAGCGAAAACGACCGGGTATTTTGGGTTCAAACGAAATGTATTCAGAAGAATCCCACTGGTTGAGCATGGAGTCGGGCACCAGCGATTTATCGAAACGGAACACCAGGTTACCCAGTGGCTGTACTTCTTCTTTGGCATTGGTATAATTCAGTGAAACGATGCTGCGGTTACAACCAGCAATAAAGAGGATGGCTAAGGTAACCAGGGAAAGATTTGTACGCATACAAGGTTGAATATAGGGCGTTAAAATACAAAATTGAATTAAAATGGCTTATGTACACGAAAAGTTAGTAATATTTATCTCAATTTGTTAGTTAATTTGTTATTAAAGATCAACCCCGTTTTGAACAAGTTGCGCACAATATGGGTACAATGGTTAAAGCGTCTGTGCCTCACTGTACTGATGCTGGTTTTGCTGTTTTTTGCCGCCAACTGGTTATTTCCGGTACCCGACCACGTAAGTTATTCCACCATCATAACAGATGCCAAAGGTGAGGTAGTACATGCATTTCTAACGCCCGATCAAAAATGGCGTATGAAAACCGAGTTGGAAGAGATATCGCCGCTATTGCGCAAAACCATCATTGAAAAAGAAGATAAATACTTTTATTATCATCCCGGCATTAATGCGCTGGCTATGGCGCGCGCCTTTGTAAAGAATATCTGGCGATGGAAACGCACTTCCGGCGCATCCACCATCACCATGCAGGTGGCCCGGGCGCTGGAACCCAAAAAAAGAACCTACTACAACAAGGGCATCGAAATATTCCGCGCCCTGCAACTGGAATGGAAATACAGCAAAAGCCAAATACTGCAATTATACCTGAACCTGGTGCCTTATGGCGGTAATATCGAAGGCGTGAAATCGGCTTCTATCCTGTATTTCAAAAAAAACCCGGATCATTTGTCGCTGGCCGAGATCACCGCGCTGAGCATTATCCCCAACCGCCCCTCCTCGCTGGTTATTGGTAAACACAACGACCGTATTGTACAGGAACGCAACCGCTGGCTGCAGCTTTTTGCACGCAACAAGGTATTTACCCAAAAAGAAATACAGGACGCCCTCACCGAACCGCTGACCGCAATCCGCGGTGCCGTGCCACGATTCATACCGCATCTTGCCTGGAAACTAAAACAACAGGGCGGCGATATCATCAGAACCCATATCGACATGAACATACAGGCAAAAACCGAAAAGCTGGTAGCAGACCAGGTACGTATGCTGAAGCTGAAAAACATACGCAATGCTGCCGTGGTAATCATCAATAATACAACGCATAACGTAATCACCTATGTAGGCTCGGCCGATTTTAAAGATACCATCGATGCCGGCCAGGTAAATGGCGCCAAAGCCGTTCGCCAGCCCGGCAGCACGCTGAAGCCATTGTTATACGGACTTTGTATTGATGAAGGTTTGATGACACCCAAAGCCATCATCACCGATGTAGCGGTGAACTATAATGGTTATGCTCCCGAGAATTACGATAAACAGTTCAACGGTTATGTAACCATGGAATATGCGCTGGCGCATTCATTGAATATACCGGCTGTAAAAGGGCTGCAACAGTTGGGTGTTGAACCATTCATTCAAAAACTGGCCGCCTGTAATTTCCGGCAAATACGAAAAGACCAGCGCAAACTGGGTTTATCGATGGTGCTGGGTGGTTGCGGCGCCACCCTGGAAGAACTCTCCGGGTTGTACAGCTTGTTTGCCAATGAGGGCCGTTATGTAGCCCCCCATTATACGCAGAACCAGGCCAACCACAGCAGCACCATATTAAGCACCGCGGCCACCTTCATGATCAATGACATTTTATCGAGAGTAAACCGCCCCGATTTTCCGTTGAACTGGCAAAGCACCGAGCACATGCCGAAGATAGCCTGGAAAACCGGCACCAGCTATGGCCGGCGCGATGCCTGGAGTATTGGCTATAATAAAAAATACACCGTGGGGGTATGGGTGGGTAATTTTTCAGCCCAGGGCATTCCCGAGCTCAGCGGTGCCAATGTGGCCACACCTCTGCTGTTTAAAATCTTTAATACCATCGATTACGATAGCGATGAAGGTTGGTTCAGCCAGCCACCGGATTGTGATATACGCATGGTTTGTTCCGAAACTGGTATGCCGCCGGCCGATCATTGCCATAATACCATCACCGATTATTTTATTCCGCTGATCTCTTCTACCCAAACCTGTAATAATATGCAGGAAGTGATGGTATCGGCCGATGAGAAAATATCGTATTGCAAAACCTGTATGCCGGCAAGCGGTTATAAAAAGAAGTGGATGCGTACGGTAACTGCCGACATGCAGCGTTATTTCGACGAGCGGCATATTGCCTATGAACGTATTCCCACGCATAATCCGGCCTGCGAGCGTGTTTTTATGGAAGGCGGCCCGGCCATTACCTCGCCGCGCAATGGCTCGGAATATTTTATCAGCAAGAAAAATCCGGAGCCCTTACAACTTACATGCCATGTGGGTAATGATGTAAACAAAGTATACTGGTATATCAACAACCAGTTTTTCAAAACCAGCCAGGCAGGCGTCAAACAATTCTTTATACCTGAGGAAGGGCGGGTAAAAATATCATGTACCGACGATAAGGGCAGAAACAGGGATATATGGATACGGGTGAAGTATGTAAATCTTTAATCGAGCTTTTTCACTTCCCCACTACCTGCTATATGTGAATTTAGCTGGCCGCCGCCTTTATAACGTACATCGCCGCTTCCAGCCACATTCACGTTCAACTTCACACTCGAATACACATCGGCATTGCCGCTGCCCATGATCTTTACACTGGTTTCTTCGGCCAGCAGGTCCAGCGCACGCACATCACCATTACCCAATACCTGGCTTCTGAAAATTCTGGTTTGTCCTTTTAATTTGGCATTGCCGCTGCCATTGATATCGGCGCTTATTTCGGGGGCATCTACCTCCAGGCTGATATCGGCGCTACCATTCACACCCAGTTCCAGCTTACCGGAGCCGGTAATTTTATTCTCGCCAATAATATTGCCCGAACCATTGGAGTACACCCGGGTGTAGGTGGGCGCGGTAACATAGATCTTTACATCGCGGTCGGGATCGAGCCAGTAGCCTTTTTTGGTTCTTATCTTGAGTATACCACCATCTATATAAGTTTCAATATGGGCCAGGATATTGTCTTCCGCTTCCAGTTTTACGGAATGGTTACCGGTGCCCACATGCACATCGAAGGAGCCATAGGATTCCACGCCGCTGAAACCGGTGAGATCGCGGTTTTCGGTCACAACATGCCCGTTCCCTTCTACTTTCTTTCCATTTACATAATGGCAGGCGACCAATACGGTAAGGCTTACAAACAGGAATACAAACAATTTTTTCATGTGTGGAGGTTTAGTTAAATTATGTTCACAAAATAATGGTTTCCATGCCTCATTTGACGCCACCTTCGATAAAATGTTACAGGTTTAGTACCTTCGCACCACCATGACGGAAAAGATTCTCATTCTCGATTTCGGCAGTCAGTATACTCAGTTGATTGCCAGGGCCGTCCGCGAGGCCAAAGTTTATTGCGAAATAATCCCCTATCACAAAAAAATTGAATTTGACCCGGCGCTCAAGGGCATCATCCTTTCCGGATCGCCTTTTTCGGTGAACGATGCCAATGCCCCCCAGGTGGATGTGAGCGCCCTGCACCAGCAACTGCCGGTACTGGGAGTTTGTTATGGCGCCCAGCTGACCGCCAAACAATTTGGTGGCCAGGTGGCCCAAAGCAACAAACGCGAATACGGCCGCGCCCTGATGCACAAAAAAATTGACGACGTCATACTTAAAGACGTCATGGATCAATCGCAGGTATGGATGAGCCACAGCGATTCGGTACTGGAAATGCCGCCCGGCTTCGAGGTACTGGCCACCACCGACAGCATTCCTTATGCCGCCTTCAAAAAGAACGGCGTTGGCCAACAGCCTCTGTACTGCGTACAATTTCACCCCGAGGTTTACCACAGCGTGGAAGGCAAAAAGATCATTAAAAATTTCCTGGTAAATGTATGCGGCTGCCAGCAAGACTGGACGCCGGCGCATTTTATTACCGATACAGTCAATGCGCTGAAACAACAGATCGGCAACCGCAAGGTGATCATGGCCCTCAGCGGCGGTGTAGATTCTACCGTGGCGGCCACGCTTATACATAAGGCCATCGGCAAAAACCTGTATGGCATTTTCGTAGACAATGGCGTGCTGCGTAAAAACGAATTTGAGCAGGTACTGGATACCTATGCCACCATTGGATTGAACGTAAAAGGCATCGATGCCAAAAAACTGTTTTACGATCAGCTGGCGGGCAAAACCGATCCCGAAGCCAAACGCAAAACCATCGGTCGTTTGTTTATAGAGGTATTCCAGGAAGAAGCCAAAAAGATCGAAGGCATTGAAATGCTAGGCCAGGGTACCATTTACCCCGATGTAATAGAAAGCGTTTCGGTACATGGACCCTCGGTAACCATTAAATCGCATCATAATGTGGGCGGCCTGCCCGATATCATGCACCTGGAACTGGTGGAGCCCCTGCGCTTTTTGTTTAAAGATGAGGTACGTCGCGTAGGCGCCGAGCTGGGCATACCCGCCCACCTGCTGCACCGCCATCCCTTCCCCGGTCCGGGACTGGCCATTCGCATCCTGGGCGAGATCACACCCGAAAAAGTACAGTTATTACAGGAAGCCGATCACCGATATATACAGGGTTTAAAAGAACATAATTTATACGACCAGATATGGCAGGCAGGCGCTATCTTGTTGCCTGTGAAGAGTGTAGGTGTTATGGGTGATGAAAGGACCTATGAATACACCGTGGCTTTACGGGCAGTAACTTCGGTAGACGGCATGACCGCCGACTGGGCACATCTGCCTTATGAATTTCTGGCACATATTTCGACAGATATCATCAACAATGTGAGAGGCATCAACCGGGTGGTTTACGATATCAGTAGTAAGCCACCTGCAACGATCGAGTGGGAGTAACCGTCTTTTTTTAGCCGATTATAGTAAATAAAGCATTCCCTATGACGAAAAAATGGGTCGTATTTTCCCTTATTGCTTTCGCACTTGCTTTAAGCTCACCGGTTTCTGCTCAAACAGATTCAACCGTCCATCGGATTGCAATTTTTACGCCTTTGTACCTCGATTCTGCTTTTGACGAAGCCGGTAACTATAGATACGATCAAAAAACCTTCCCCAAAATAGCCAACCAGGGCCTGGAATTTTATGAAGGCATTCAAATGGCCATCGATTCATTGAACCAGGAAGGTATTCAACTGGATATTCATGTGTATGACAGCCGCGGCGCCAACAGGAAATTCGATTCTGTATTAAATAGTGAAGAGCTGAAAACCATGAACCTGATCATAGGTCATGTAAACGTGAACGAGGCCGCTTTGCTGGCACATAAGGCAGGCATGCTGGGCATACCCTTTATCAATGCCAATTATCCCGTTTCGGCCAATGTTACCAATAACCCGTATTATGTAGTAATGAATACCACCCTGCAATCGCATTATGTGGGTATTTATCGTTATCTGCAAAGGAATCATTCACTGGCCGAGATCATCGTATTCAGGAAAAAAGGGGATGAACAGTTAAAAAATTTCTTTACCGAGTTTGAAAAAACCACTTCGGTTAAGCTGAAGGTGAAGTATGTGAGCCTGGACCCGAATTTTACTTCGGAACAATTAAAAGCCTATCTCAAACCCGGAAAAACCAATGTGTGTTTGGCCGGCAGCCTGGACCAGGCCTTTGGGCAAAACCTGTGTGCCCACCTGGCTTCTTTAAGCAACAGCCATCCCTGCACGGTGATAGGTATGCCTACCTGGGATGTGATAGAGTTCGAGCGCTCGCAATACAAAGGGCTGGAAGTGGTGTACAGCACCCCCTTTTATATTGCGCCTACCGACAAACTGGCCGCTTCAGTATATGATGAATTTAAAACAACGTATTACTTACGACCCAGTGATATGGTATTCCGTGGTTTTGAAACCTTGTATCATTTCGCGCATTTATTGAATGAGCATGGCGATAACCTGAAAAGCAATTTGAACGAAAAGCGGTTTATGCTGTTCAATGAAGTGGATATTCAGCCGGTGATCAATAAAAGCACGGCAGCAGTGGATTATTACGAGAATAAGAAACTGTATTTTGTAAAGAAGCTGGATGGTGTAGTGAAACAGGTGAACTAGCTTTTTGTTCCTGCAATATATTGGAGGGCATGGCACGGTTTTACATCGTGGCATGCCTTTTTAGTAACTTCAGGTATGGCTTTGATCGACTTTACCGATAAAGGGCTGTACTGCGCTGCCGGCCGTTTTTATATCGATCCCTGGCAGCCGGTTGATAAAGCAGTGATCACCCATGCACATAGCGATCATGCGCGGGCGGGCAGCCGTTCCTATTTATGTCATCACCATACCCTGCCGCTGTTGCAATTACGCCTGGGCCCCGGCAGTTACCAGGGCCTTGCATGGAATGAAACAATTGATATGGATGGTGTAAAAGTATCGCTTCACCCCGCCGGACATATCATTGGCTCATCGCAGGTGCGCGTGGAACATAAAGGAGAAGTATGGGTGGTGAGCGGTGATTATAAGATAGAGAACGATGGATTGAGCGGCGCTTTTGAACCGGTATGCTGCAACACATTTATTTCAGAATCCACATTTGGTTTACCCATCTACAACTGGAAAAGCCAATCAGCCATTTTTTATGATATACAAAACTGGATACGCAATAACCAGCTGGATGGGAAAACATCGGTGCTCATTGCTTACAGTTTGGGCAAGGCACAGCGTGTAATAAAGGCCGTGGAAGAAGTAACCGGCAATATATTTGTGCACGGTGCCATTTGGAATGTGCATCAAACCTTGTTGCAACAGGGCTGGAACCTGCCGGCCGTACAACGTATTACCCCCGAAACCAGCAAAGACGAATATAAAGGCAGCCTGGTGGTGGCACCACCCTCGGCCGATGGTACGCCCTGGATGCGGCGCTTTGCACCTTACAGCGTGGGCATATGCAGCGGATGGATGCAGGTACGTGGTCACCAGCGCCGGCGCAATGCCGATGAAGGCTTTGTCCTGAGCGATCATGCTGACTGGAATGGATTGATACAGGCCATCAAAGCCACCGGCGCCAACAAAGTATTTGTGACCCATGGATTTCAAAGTGCATTCAGTCGCTTTTTGATGGAGCAGGGTATTGAAGCCGCCGAAGTAAAAACCGAGTTTGGAACCGAGGAAGAAGAAGCGCAGTTTGAAGCTGGCGCCAGTGAAGGAAAAAGCAGTGAAACCGAACAAACAAAAACCGGCGCCTCATGAAATCCTTTGCAGCACTCATAAAAAAGCTGGGCACCTCCACCAAAACCAATGATAAGCTGGAGGCGCTCTCAAATTATTTTCAACATGCCGGCGATAAAGACCGGGTTTGGGTGATTGCCCTGTTCAGCGGCCGCCGTCCGCGCCGCGCCGTAAGTGGCGCCCAACTGGCTACCTGGTGCACCGAACTTATTGGATTGCCCTACTGGCTGTTTGAAGAATGTTATCATACTGTGGGCGATTTATCGGAAACCATTGCCCTGCTGATTCCTGAAAAAGATGAGTCCACCGAAAAACCACCCGGCAAACCATTGAATTATTATGTGGAGCAGTTCCTGGTTTTGGAAAAAGCATCGGAACAGGAGAAGAAAAATTTTATTTTACAATCCTGGCTGGAACTTACCAGCATGGAACGTTTTGTATTTAATAAATTATTGTCGGGCGCCTTTCGTGTAGGTGTTTCACAAAAGATGATAGTGAATGCGTTGGCCAAAATGGTACAACTTGAAGCCAGTGTAATTGCGCATCGCATCAGTGGCAACTGGGATCCCGTTACCACCAGCTTCGAACAACTGTTGAGCGAAGAAGCTACTTTGGAAGATCATTCCAAACCCTATCCTTTTTACCTGGCTTATGCGCTGGAAGATGAACTATCGTCGTTGGGCGAACCGGATGACTGGCAGGCCGAATGGAAATGGGATGGCATTCGCGGGCAGGTGATCAAAAGAGCCGGCCAGCTTTTTGTGTGGAGCCGCGGTGAAGACCTCATAACCGATAAATTTCCCGAATTTCAGGTATTGCAAAACAGGCTGCCCGATGGCACCGTGATAGACGGTGAGATACTGCCATACAAAGACGGGCAGGTACTGAACTTTAACGTGCTGCAAACACGCATCGGCCGCAAGAACATAACCAAAAAACATTTGCAGGAAGCGCCCGTGGGATTGTTTGCTTACGATCTGCTGGAGTTGAATGGGGAAGATATCAGGCACCTGGCTTTATCGGAGCGAAGGGTTGCGCTGGAAGAACTGGTGAAGGAATTGCAATTGCCCTTTTTTCAACTATCCCCCATAATTAGCTTTAATAACTGGGATGAACTGGTTGTGAAACGCAAACAGGCGCGCAGCATCAACAGCGAGGGGCTGATGCTGAAACGTAGATCATCGGCTTACCTGGTAGGCCGCAAGCGGGGCGACTGGTGGAAATGGAAAATCGATCCGCTGACCATCGATGCCGTAATGATTTATGCGCAGAAGGGCGCCGGCCGCCGCAGTAATTTGTATACCGATTATACATTTGCCGTACGGGATGGCGATAAGCTGGTGGCATTTACCAAGGCTTATTCCGGACTAACCGACAAGGAATTTGCGCAGGTGGATGCTTTTGTGAAGAAGCATTCGCTGGAGAAATTCGGGCCTGTGCGCACGGTGAAGCCGGAGCTGGTTTTTGAAATTGCGTTTGAGGGTATTGCCGCCAGCAACCGGCATAAATCGGGTGTGGCGCTGCGGTTTCCGCGTATCAGCCGATGGCGTACGGACAAGAAGGCGGAAGATATTAATACATTGGACGATTTGAAGAAGATGCTGGAGGTATATGGGAAGTAGGCGGGGCAACCAACGCCGGGCAGCTTGCCCCCCTTCAACCAAACCACCTTTCTTCGTAAATTACACCCATGAAATGGACGGTATTGGCGCTCATACTCCTGAGCGGTGCGGCATTTACAACGTTTGTATCGGATAACGAGTTCGAACCCGTCCCCATTCCCCCCAGTGTGCAACGCACTGGCGGCGACCCGCAGAAAGGTTATGCCTACCTCACCACCGGCGATTATGTTAAGGGCGGCATCCCCTATAACCTGTTCATTATGGGAATGGGTAAGAATAAAAAAAATTACCTGGAACGAAGCGGCAAAAACGCCCACATCTCCCATGAATACACCGCAGTGGAAACCGCCAATGGCAAAATACTGGTAGCCCCCAATTGCCTGCAATGCCATGCACAGGTGTTCGATGGCCAACTGATTATGGGTCTGGGTAATACCAGCATCGATTTCAGTAACAACGAAAAACTTAATGCCAAAAGACTGCAATCGGTGGAAAACATGCTGAAGATCACTGCCCCCAAAAAATACCGGGCAGCCAAACCATTCCTGGAAGTCACCAAAACCATCGGTCCGCAATTGACCACCGCCGTACGTGGCGTAAACGCTGCCGACCGGCTGGCCGCCGTACTGGTAGCCCATCGCCATCCCATGACCTTTCAATGGAATTCTGAACCACAACTGGAAATACCCGATATGGTGATCCCCAGCGATGTACCACCCTGGTGGCTGCTGAAGAAAAAACACGCCATGTTTTATAACGGCTTTGGCCGCGGCGATTTTGGGCGTTTCCTCATGGCCAGCAACCTGCTTACCGTAAACGATACCGCCGAAAGCCGCGAAGTCGATAGCCATATGCCCGATCTGCTGGCTTATATTTATACGCTGGAATCACCCAAATACCCAAAGCCCGTCGATACGGCATTGGCCCGAAAAGGAGAAACCATTTTTGTAAACAATTGCTCCAAATGCCATGGTACGTATGGCAGCGAGGCCAGCTATCCCAACCTGTTGATACCACAGGCCGTTATTCAAACCGATTCATTCTTATATACCGCCAATTATTCTAACCCGCAATTTGTGGAATGGTTCAACCGCAGTTGGTTCACCACCGGCGATCACCCCGCCCGGCTGGAACCCTTTCATGGTTATATAGCGCCCCGGCTGGATGGCATATGGATTACGGCGCCCTACCTGCATAACGGCTCTGTACCCACGCTGGAGGCCTTGTTAAACTCCGATCTGCGCCCCAAATACTGGTCGCGGAATTTTGATAAACCGGAATACGATTACGACCAACTGGGCTGGGTATACACCCGGGAAACCGAAGTGAAAAATAAAGCTACTTACAATACGGAACTGCCGGGTTATGGCAATTATGGTCATACATTTGGCGACCGCCTGAAAGAGGATGAAAGAAAGGCCCTGATGGAATACCTGAAAACTTTATAACAACAGTATGGAGCTTCAAACCACCCCGGGATACCAGGCCATTCAGCGCTGGCTGGCTTCAAAAGAGCTGCATCCTTTTCCATTCCAGGAAGCAACCTGGCAGCATATCATCAATAAAAAAAGCGGGCTGGTGAATGCGCCTACCGGTTGTGGTAAAACCTTTTCGGTATTCCTGGGCGCCCTCATTGATTTTATTAATCAGCATACCCAAAACTATCAATCCAAATCCAATAACGGTCTGCAGTTATTATGGGTGACGCCTTTGCGTGCCCTGGCCAAAGATATTGGCCGCGCCATGGAAGAAGTGATTGCCGAGCTGGGCATGAGCTGGAAAGTAGGCATTCGCAACGGCGATACCGATATAGCCGAACGGCAGCGTCAAAAACGACATATGCCCGAGGTGCTGATCATCACCCCCGAAAGTCTGCACCTGTTGCTGGCGCAAAAAGGCTATGCTACCGTTTTTGAAAAATTAAAGATCATTGCCGTTGATGAATGGCACGAACTGCTGGGTTCGAAAAGAGGCGTACAGGTAGAACTGGCCGTGGCAAAAATTGTATCACTGCAGTACAAGCGTAACCATCCCCTGAGTGTTTGGGGCATATCGGCCACCATTGGCAATCTGCAGCAGGCAAAGGACGTGCTGTTATCATCCATCACGCATTATACCGGCGCCACCGGCGAAACGGTAATGGCCCATATCAGGAAAGATGTGGTGATTGAATCCATTATTCCCGACGAAATTGAAAAATATCCCTGGGCCGGTCACCTGGGTTTAAAACTGATACACAAAGTAATTCCCATTGTACAGGCCAGTCGCACCACGCTCATCTTCATCAATACCCGTGGCATGAGCGAACAATGGTACCAGGCCCTGCTGAACTATGCGCCCGACCTGGCAGGCGCCATTGCCCTGCATCATGGCAGTATAGAACAGGAACTGCGTATTTGGGTGGAAGAAGCCTTGCATACCGGCAGGCTGAAGGCCGTGGTATGTACCGCCAGCCTGGACCTGGGCGTTGATTTCCGGCCGGTGGAAACCGTTATACAGGTAGGCTCGCCCAAAGGCGTAGCGCGATTTTTACAACGCGCCGGCCGCAGCGGACACCGCCCCGGCGAAGCCAGCAAAATCTATTTTCTGCCTACCCATTCACTGGAACTGGTAGAAGCTGCAGCTTTGAAAAATGCCATTGAAGAAAACTTTATTGAAAGCCGCGAACCGATGGTGCTTTGTTTTGATGTGCTGATTCAATTCCTGTGCACCCTGGCCATTTCGGATGGGTTTAAACCCGAAGAAGTTTTTGAAGAGATCAAATGCACCTATTGCTACCAGGATATGGACGAAAACGAATGGCAGAACATTCTGCAATTCCTGGTAAGCGGTGGCAATGCCCTGCAGCAATACGATGATTACAAAAAGGTAGAAGTAATAGACGGTGTATACCGCATCACCAGCCGCCGCATAGCCATGCGGCACCGCATGCATATAGGCACCATTGTAAGCGAGGCTATGATGAAAGTGAAATTTGTGAGCGGCGGTTTTATTGGTGTAATAGAAGAATGGTTTATTACACGGCTTTCGCCCGGCGAGGTATTTACCCTGGCCGGCCGCAACCTGGAGTTGGTGACCAACAAAGATATGACCGCGCTGGTGCGAAAATCAAATGCCAAAAAATCAATCGTTCCCAGCTGGCAGGGTGGCCGCATGCCACTGAGCGCCAACCTGGGTAAAAAGCTGCGGGAAAAATTTGACGAAGTGGAGCAGGGCGGCTCCAACAGGGAGTTGCATGTGTTGCAACCTTTATTTGCCCTGCAGGAACTGTTATCGCATGTGCCCAAAGCCAACGAATTGCTGATAGAACAAATAGAAACCAAAGACGGCTATCATTTATTTGTATTTCCCTTTGAAGGACGGCTGGTGCATGAGGCCATGGCCGCCATACTGGCCTACCGCATCGGCAAAATAACGCCCATTACGTTTTCATTTGCCATGAACGATTACGGGTTTGAGCTGCTGAGTGATCAACCCATACCTGTTGATGATACCAATGTGTATGAATTGTTTAGTCCGGATAATTTGCTGGCCGATATCCAGCGCAGCGTAAATGCCACAGAAATGGCGAAGCGGAAATTCCGGGACATCGCCGTGATTGGCGGGTTGATATTCCAGGGATATCCCGGCGAGCAGAAAAAGGCGCGGCATTTACAGTCTTCGGCTTCGTTGTTGTTCCAGGTGTTTTCGGAGTATGAAAAGGATAATTTACTGCTAAGGCAGGCTTTCCAGGAGGTGTTTGACCAGCAAATGGAGGAGATTCGGTTGCGGAGTATGCTGGAAAGGGTGCAGAGATCGAGGATAGTAATCACTTTTCCAAAGCAATTGACGCCGTTTTGTTTTCCGATAAAGGTAGATAGTATGCGGGAGAATCTCACTTCCGAGAAATTGGAAGACAGGGTAAGGCGTATGCAGGCGCAGTTGGGATCGTAGCTCCTGCCATCCCTCTCGAACCCGGCCTACAGCCCCCCGGGTCCCGGGTTGCACCCGGGGTTACCAATGAGAACATCCCTCCGGGACGTACCAATACACCCGCTACATCCCCTGCACCACTTGCCACCGAATCGACCGCGCCCCCACCGGGACGCCCCTATTACTGGCCCCGGGTGCAACCCGGGGAAATAAAAATGCCTGCCTTTTATAGCCGTACCGTAAGCACGTTTAAAAAAGCAGGCATAGTACATTTAGCCTCACAGCTCTAACCAACAACAGGTGCAAACTTTCAAAGGATGTTCAGGT
>Ga0065721_10004787_pt1 | contig 24183 bp, 20 predicted proteins | sample Mesricmetagenome_FD_59108 | JGI IMG/M metagenome (GOLD analysis project Ga0065721, IMG submission 59108) | Mesophilic microbial community from rice straw/compost enrichment Sample: eDNA_1 v2 (version 2) | ecosystem: Engineered > Solid waste > Grass > Composting > Bioreactor | place: USA: Davis...
GGCCGATGAAGTCAGAACCCTGGCAAGCAAAACGCACACATCAACGGAAGAAATCCGGGTGATGATTGAGCGCTTGCAGACCGGTGTGCAGAATGTGGTGGCAACCATGGAGACCAGCCGCGCCGGTGCNAAGACGACGGTCACTTATGCGCAGGAGATGAATCACACACTGGACACCATNAAGTCGACAGTCTCGGATGTGAACAANCTGAANATNCAGATTGCGACGGCTGCCGAGCAGCAATCGCAGGTAGCAGAGGAAATCAGCAGGAACGTGCTGCGGATTAACGAGGTAACGGACCTGACGGTTTCTGCCATGGCTCAGGTTGACCGCAGCGGTAATGAACTGAAGAACAAAGCGACCGACCTGAAAAAACGGATTGCTTACTTCAAACGCTGAGCAAAAAAAGCGGGGCAGCCGAAGCTGCCCCAGAGGCCGACTTCATGAAGCAGTCGTGTCGAAGAAGAGGGGAAAAAAAGCCGCCGGTCAGGGCGGCAGGGGTCGAGTGAATCAGGCGTGCACCTGCACGCGGCCGTCGTAGATACGCACGGCATAAGTGGGCACGGCGTGTTCCGGTTTTTCCAGGCACTCGCCGGTACGCAGATTGAAATGCTGTTTGTACAAGGGTGACGCCACAACGACATGATCACCGATGGAGCCGAGGATACCGCGCGACAGTACGTTGGCTTCACCGACAGGATCGTAATTGCCGATGGCAAAGTATTCATTCAAGCGGCCGGAATAGAAGATAGCAATCTGTTGCTTATTCACCAGTGCGCAGACACCGGTATCCGGTATCAGATCGCTCGCTTCACAGACGCTGGTCCAGGTGGTGCTTTGTGATTCGCGGATAAGTTCGGCAGTCGCTGTCATGGTATTCATAGTGGCTTCTCTTGTTGAATGTTGTCAGATTTCCCTGCCCGTTAAAGGCAGGGTTCGCGATCAGTTTTCTACCAGTTCAATCAAAGGAATCTTCAGCGCCCGCTCCTCACTGGTGGCGGGGCGCGGTTGATCCCGCTCTATCACGTAAGCCAGGTTGTCATCGCGCGCCGCTGAGTTGATGAAGTGGCTGAAGCGTTTCAGTTTCTGCGGATCTTCGATGGTGGTTTTCCATTCACACTGGTAATTGGCGATGTTGCTGGTCATCTCATCTTCCAGGTCCTGGGCAATGCCCAGCTTGTCTTCAATCACCACTTTTTTCAGATAGGCCAATCCGCCTTCCAGATTTTCCAGCCACACCGAAGTGCGTTGCAGGCGATCAGCGGTGCGGATGTAGAACATCAGTACACGGTCGATGTATTTGATCAGCGTGTCGTCATCGAGGCCGGTGGCAAAGAGATCTGCATGACGCGGGCGCATACCGCCGTTACCGCACACATAGAGGTTCCAGCCATTTTCCGTTGCAATGACACCGATGTCTTTGGACTGGGCTTCTGCACATTCGCGGGTACAGCCGGACACGGCGAATTTCAATTTGTGCGGCGCGCGCAGGCCCTTGTAGCGATTCTCGATGGCGATGGCCATGCCCACACTGTCCAGCACGCCGTAGCGACACCAGGTGCTGCCAACACAGGATTTAACCGTACGCACCGATTTGCCGTAGGCATGTCCGGTTTCGAATCCGGCATCAATTAATTTTTTCCAGATGGTGGGCAGCTGATGCAGTTGTGCCCCAAACAGGTCAATCCGCTGCCCGCCGGTAATCTTGGTATAGAGGTTGAACTCTTTCGCCACTTCACCGAGCACGATCAATTTATCCGGAGTGATCTCACCGCCGGCGATGCGCGGCACGATAGAGTAGGTGCCGTCTTTCTGCATGTTGCCGAGGAAGATATCGTTGGTGTCCTGCAGGCCCATGTGCTCGGGCTTTAACACGTATTCATTCCAGTAGGACGCAAGGATGGAAGCCACTGCCGGTTTGCAGATTTCGCATCCCAATCCTTTGCCGTGCTGATCAAGCAGTTCATCAAAGGTGCGGATTTTTTTCACACGCACAATATCCGCCAGCTCCTGCCGCGTGTGAGCAAAGTGTTCACAGATATTATTGCTGACTTCCACACCGAGCTTGACCAGTTCGCTGTCCATGACCTGTTTGACCAGCGCTGCGCAGCCGCCGCAACCGGTGGAGGCTTTAGTCGCGTCTTTTAAGCCGGAGAGGGTGGTAACACCATTCTGTACGGAGCAGCAGATAGCGCCTTTGGTCACGTCATAACAGGAACAGATCTGTGCGGTATCCGGCAGGGCATCGACACCCATGGTGACGCCGCCGCCTTCTACTGCTGGCAGGATGAGTTGCTCCGGCGCATCCGGCAGGTCCATATGATTGACGCAGATCTGCTGTAATGTACCGTAGGCTTCCACGTCGCCCACCAGGACGGCACCGAGCAGCTTTTTACCATCGGCGGAAACGATCAGGCGTTTGTAAACTTCGGCAACACCATCACTGAAGACGTAAGATTGTGAGCCGGGTGTGCGCCCCTGTGCATCGCCGATGCTGGCCACGTCGACGCCGAGCAGTTTCAGTTTGGTGCTCATGTCGGCACCGGTAAATTGATCGGTGCCGCCGGTGATATGCGCTACCGCTACCTTTGCCATCTGATAGCCGGGTGCTACCAGACCGAAGATGCGGTTGTCCCACAAGGCGCACTCGCCGATGGCGTAAACATTGTCTACCGACGTCTGGCAACTGTTGTTGATGACAATGCCGCCGCGCTCACCCACCGCCAGACCGCACTGACGGGCCAGTTCATCCTGCGGACGAATGCCTGCAGAGAACAGGATCAAATCGGTTTCGAGGAAAGAGCCGTCCGCAAAATTCATGCGGTAGCGACAGGTTTCGCCAGCGACAATCTCTTTGGTATTTTTTTCCGTGTGAACATTAACGCCCAGGGCTTCGATCTTGCGTCGCAGCAACTGACCGCCGCCTTCATCCAGCTGCACCGCCATCAGGCGTGGAGCAAATTCCACCACATGCGTTTGCAGGCCGAGATTTTTCAATGCGTTGGCTGCTTCCAGGCCGAGCAGACCTCCGCCTACCACGACGCCCACTTTACTTACGCTGGCCGAGGCAGTAATGGCTTCCAGATCTTCGATGGTGCGATACACCAGACAGTGAGGTTGATCCTTGCCGGGCACCGGTGGAACGAAGGGATAAGAACCGGTGGCCAGTACCAGTTTGTCGTAGCTTTCAGTGCGGCCACTGGCGGTGGTGACCTGATTGCTGGCCGTGTCGATGCTCACCACTTTATCATTCAGCGTGTAGTGCACACCGCGCGCCTGATACTCAGTTTCTGAGGTCAGCATTAAATCCTGCACGGTTGAGCCGGCGAAGTAATAACTGAGTTTTACCCGGTCATAAGCCAGGCGCGGTTCTTCGGAGAAGGTGACAATTTCATAATCGGCTGCTGCGTTGCTGTTGAGCAGGCCGTCGATAAATTTGTGGCCCACCATACCGTTGCCCACAACAATGATGCGTTGTTTCATACCTTACTCCTACTCTCAGGCTAACAAACGTTGGTTGCTGGCTTCTGCTGCAACAGACTGCCAAAATTCGGGTTGTAATTGTTCTGCCAGGTTGACTACCTGACCGACGATAATCAGCGCGGGAGATTGCACCTGTTCGCGTGCAACCAGCTCGGGTAATTCATGGATGGTGCCGGTGATCACCCGTTGATTGCTGCGGCAGCCGTTCTCGATGATGGCGGCCGGTGTTGTTGCGGCCATGCCGTGCTGTTGCAATTGCTCAGCGATGATATCGGCGCGCGTGAGTCCCATGTAAAACACCAGGGTGTGATTCAGCTGCGCCAGCGCTGTCCAGTTGAGGTCGAGAGTTTTTTCCGCGTGCGCCGTGACAAACGTGCAGCCCTGGGCCAGGCCNCGATGGGTCAGNGGAATATTGGCGTAGGTACTGCAGCCGGACGCCGACGTAATGCCGGGAATGACTTCTGCCGCAATGCCTGCTTTACGCAGCTCCAGCAGTTCTTCACCGCCACGCCCGAACACAAAGGGGTCACCGCCTTTGATCCGGCAGACCGTCAGGCCGAGCTGTGCTTGTTCAACCAGTAATTGATTCAGATCATCCTGAGCGATGCTGTGATGATTTTTTGCTTTGCCGACATAAAGTGCCGGTGTGCCTGCAGGAAAGAGTGCGCGAATATCTGCACTGACTAACTGATCGTAAAAAATAATGTCGGCACTCTCGATGGCCCGCAGTGCTTTGATGGTCAGCAGTTCTGCGTCACCGGGGCCGGCGCCTACCAGCCAGACTTTTCCCNGGGCAGACGATGAGCGCCGCGCCTGTGTGTTTTGAATNTTCCGGGATGTCTTCGCTGCAAATTGCCACACGCGTTTTGCCAGNGGTTCGGTGGCGCGTGCATGGAGGACATCAAGGATGTCGTCAGCAGAGGAGCAATAAGAAAAAGATGTGGTATTCACGATGACAGCCCTTTGTAGAGACCGCGCAGACTTAATAAAAAATTAAAACTGCACCGGTTTTTATACATCCCGCAGAGAACAAATCTGCACAAAGGGTGTTGAGCAAAGACAATGCCATTTGCAAAAACGCGGCTCAGAAATTTTTTTAATGCTTTATTTTCAAGGCGTTATGCGGGGCGGATGCAGCCCACCGATGATTTTTACGGATTGGAAATTTTTGTCGGGCGGCACCAATGGTGTGCAGTGGTGCGCTTTTTTATCGCAAAAAAGGTGCAGGATTTTTTATGCAAAATGATCCAAAATGAATCAAGAGATGGTGCATCGGAACCAATGCGGTGCATAGGTTAATAAGCGTGCAGTTAAAGCCACCTTTTTGAGCCGGGCTTGCTGTAATGGCAGGGATGGTTTACTAATTGCACTCTGTCAGTGAATCCCGGCCTGTCCTTTGTTATCGGGATATTTGAGAGCCTCTATGTCTACAGCAACTGCAATGGGTGTTGATCAATCGGCCGCGCCTGCCCGCCTGGTGGATGGCTTTGGGCGCGAAATCACCTACGTGCGTCTATCTATTACGGATCGCTGTGACCTGCGCTGCGTCTATTGCATGGCGGAACAGATGACTTTCCTGCCGCGCAACGAGCTGCTTACCATTGAAGAACTGGCCCGCCTGGGAAAAACCTTTACCGAGCTGGGTGTACATAAATTACGTATTACCGGTGGCGAGCCGCTGGTCCGGCGCGGCGTGATTGAGCTGATGGAGCAGCTGGGCCAGCTTCCGGGGCTGCGCAGCCTGTGTCTCACCACCAACGCCACGCATCTGGCTCGTTACGCGCAGGCATTGCGCGATGCCGGAGTGGAGCGGATCAACATCAGCCTCGACAGTCTTGACCCGGAGCGCTTCCGGCGTCTCACCCGTTTTGGTGATCTGCAGCAGGTGCTCCAGGGCATCCGCGCCGCCCAGCGGGTGGGTTTTGCGCGGATCAAGCTGAATTGTGTTGCGCTCAAGCATTTCAATGCGGACGAGGTGCCCGATCTGGTTCGCTTCGCACTGGATGAAGGGCTGGATATCAGCTTTATTGAAGAGATGCCCCTCGGCCAGATCGACGATCACGGGCGCGCGGCGGAGTTTGTCAGCAGCGCCAGCCTGCAGGAACTGATCGGTGAACATTTTCCCCTGACGCCCTCAGAGGATAATTCCGGCGGCCCGGCCCGTTACTGGCGCAGTGGCAGTTATCCCTCACGCATCGGTTTTATCTCACCCCACAGCCAGAATTTCTGCAGCAGCTGCAACCGGGTTCGGGTGACGGCCGTCGGTCGTCTGCTGCTGTGTCTCGGGCAGGAAAACAGCGTAGACCTGCGCGAACATCTGCGCACCTCGCCGGATGATCCGGCGCCTCTGCGTCAGGCGATCATCGAAGCCATGGCCGGCAAGCCTTTGCAGCACAATTTTAATCTTGCGGAAGAACCCCAGATTCTGCGTTTCATGAATACCACCGGCGGTTGATGCCGGCCATCTTTTGTTGTTAAAGGAAGAATCATCGTGAGCAGTCAAAAAGATTTTGTCCCGTTAAACATTTGTGTGCTGACCGTATCCGATACGCGCAACCACGACACCGACACCTCAGGCCAGCGCCTGCAGGACCTGTTGCAGGAAGCCGGGCACCGGCTGCATCAGCGGGATCTGGTGACCGACGACATCTACCGCATCCGCGCCGTGGTTTCCCAGTGGATAGTAGATCCACTGGCACAGGTAATCCTTATTACCGGCGGCACCGGCTTTGCGGGCCGCGACAGCACCGTGGAAGCGGTAACCCCGCTGTTTGATAAAACCGTGGTGGGTTTCGGTGAGCTTTTCCGTCAGGTGTCCTACGAAGAAATCGGCACCTCCACCATCCAGTCCCGCGCCACCGCCGGCCTCGCCAACCGGACGCTGATCTTCTGCCTGCCCGGCTCCACCGGCGCCTGCACCACCGCCTGGCAACGCATCATCAAAGACCAGCTCGACAGCCGCCACCGCCCCTGCAACTTCGTAGAACAAATCAAACTGCCCCAGACGTCGGCGTAGCCGAATTAACCGTAGGTCAGATTATCCGGAGGTCGGATTAACTGTAGGTCGGATTAGCGCAGCGTAATCCGACATTCACCCACAGCACAAAAGAACCCATAGATCGAATTAGCACAACGTAATCCGACACCACCCCAAAACCACCAACCTGAGCCCCACAAAAACCCCATGAACCCCAAACTCCTCAACATCGAAGCCGCCCGCCAGCAACTGATCGACAGCGTAACCCCCATCACTGGCACCGAAACCCTGCCGCTGCTGCAGGCCTTCGGACGGGTGCTGGCGCAATCCTGCCAGGCACTGATCGATGTCCCCCCGGAAGCCAACAGCGCGATGGACGGCTTCGCCATCAACAGCGCCGAGATAAAGGTCGGCACTTGCCTCCCGATCAGCCAGCGCATCGCCGCCGGTGCCGTAGCACAGCCGCTGCAACCGGGGACCGCAGCGCGCATCCTGACCGGTGCTGTGATTCCCGCCGGGGCGGATGCGGTGATTATTCAGGAGGATTGCCGGGTCGAAGGCGATCAGGTCACGCTGTTGGAAGCAGTCAGCCCCGGTGACAATATCCGTCCCCAGGGGCAGGACATCCGTGCCGGTTCCTGCCTGCTGGACAAAGGTCATTACCTGCGCCCGGAAGACGTGGCGCTGCTCGCCTCGGTGAATATTTCTGAGGTCGAAGTCTACCGGCCCCTGCGGGTTGCACTGCTGTCCACCGGCGACGAGCTGCTTGAGCCGGGCCAGCCACTGATGCCCGGCAAGATCTACAACTCCAACCGCTACCTGCTTACCGGCATGCTCAGTGATTTAGGGTGCGAGGTGGTGGATCTGGGGATAGTGCCCGACTCACTGGCGGCCACCAAAGCTGCTCTGCAGGAAGCGGCAGCAGCGGATCTGATCATCAGCAGTGGCGGTGTCTCCGTAGGGGATGAAGACCATGTCAAAGCAGCGGTCACCGCGCTGGGTGAACTGAAGCTGTGGAAGATCAACCTCAAGCCCGGCAAGCCGCTGGCCTTCGGCTTTGTGGGCACAACGCCGTTTGTTGGCCTGCCCGGCAATCCGGTCTCGGCCTTCGTTACCTTTACCCTGCTGGTGCGCGCACTGCTGTTCAAGCGGCAGGGGCGTAGCATTACCGAACCGCAACCGCTGCACCTGCCGGCGCGCTTCGTTCTGCCTAAGCCACGCCGACGTTGCGAATATCTACGCGGGCGCATAACGCCGGAGGGCGTTGTTATTCATCCACAGCAAAGCTCCGGGGCGCTGTCATCGGTGGTCTGGGCGAACTGCCTGGTGCGTGTGGATGAAGGGGTGAGTGTGGCGGAGGGCGATCTGGTGCAGGTATTTCCGCTGTAATCAGAGAGTGGAAAAAGCCTGAGTCTGGAGGAGACCGCGTCACCACGAACCGGCATGACGCGGTGTCAGGGGGTAACTCAGAATCGGGGAGGCAGCTTNTTAAGCATCTCCCGGCGCGCGTGGATCAATTCTTTGTAAGTNTGGATCATACTGAAATTAACTTCGGTGCCNTTCAGCTTNAAGGCCGCCTGCTGGCGTTCGTACTCGGTAATTTCAGCAACNANCTGGTCCCGCAGGGCTTCAGTGTGGCCAAGGTTAACGCCGACCCCGACCGTTTGACGGTGTTTACTCATAACTTTGCTCCATGTCGATGTGTTGCAGGGGAGGTAAAACGCGTCTTTGTCTTATAAGAGTATGATTGATGACCCTGTACTCCTTGAGTGGTTCCACAGGGACATCTGACGCTGGTGCCTGGAAAGCATAGATCAGGCAGCCGCTGACTGACAGTCCAGGGTGCCGTTTCTTTGAACTGGTTTTAGCAATGGCTGCAGTCGTTATAACGGTGGCAGCTGATCAGGTGGTCATTCACCATGCCGGTGGCCTGCATGTGAGCGTAGCAGATGGTGGTGCCCACAAAATTGAAGCCGCGCTTCTTCAGGGCTTTGCTCATCGCATCCGATTCCGGTGTAGAGGCCGGAATATCCGCAAGGGTGCGGCGGCGATTCTGCTTTGGCTTACCGTCCACAAACTGCCACAGGAACTCACTGAAGCTTTCGCCTTTTTCCTGCATATCCAGATAGGCGCGCGCGTTGCGCACCACGCTCTCAATCTTCAGACGGTTGCGGATGATGCCGGGGTTCTGCAGCAGTTTGGCTTTTCTGGCTTCACTGTATCGTGCAATCTTGACCGGGTCGAAATTATCAAACGCTTTGCGGTAGGCCTCGCGCTTGCGCAGCACGGTGATCCACGAGAGTCCCGCCTGGGCACCTTCCAGCGTCAGAAATTCAAACATCTTCTGATCGTCGTACACCGGCACGCCCCATTCGTCATCGTGATACTGGCAATAAAGTTCGTCCGTGCCGCACCAGCCGCAGCGCACCACATCAGTCGATAAGTTCAGCAACTTCGCACTCGTGGGGCGTGTGGGCTTGCTCGTTGTATTGCTCATAATTCTCCGCCATGAGATTCAGATAATGTTTAAGGCTTTTTTTATTATTGGTGGTGAAGGTTTCTTCCGTGGTGGTTAACTGAAGGATACGATCGAGGCGGAATACCCGGTAGTCATCCCGCAGCTGACACCAGGCCACCAGTGTCCAGACCTTGCCCCAGAAGATCAGCCCGAGCGGTTCGACCTGGCGGGATGACGTCTGTTCGTCGGCGCGCTTGTATTCGATCAGCAGCATGCGCTGCAGGCGGATCGCTTCGCGGATTGTCTGGCTGTGTGCCGTATAGATCTTCTGGTATTCGTCGTAGGTGGGCACCAGCAGCGGCAGATTTTCATCGCTGTGACGCAGGTGGTCGGGCAGGATCGCCAGAATCTTCTGGATGGCACTGTTGGCACTCGCTGCCATCTGGCTGTCGCCCCAGCCGCGCACCATCCGCGCACCGAGCAACAGGGCTTCCACTTCGTGACGGTCGAACATCAGCGGTGGCAGCTGAAAGTGGCGCTGGAGGCGGTAACCCACGCCAGCCTCTCCTTCCACCGGAACGCCGGACAGGCTGAGTGCCTGAACATCGCGATAGATGGTGCGCTCGGAGACTTGCAGGTGCTCGCTCAGCTGGCGTGCAGTCAGTGCTGTGCGGCGATTGCGTAACAGGGTCAGTAGCTGGAACAGACGTTCGGCGCGTTGCATGATGGCGACTCCTTCGGTGGATTGCGCGGCAGTCTATCGAATGGGTTTGTCAGTCTATGTCAGTAGAATCTGTCATATTGTGAAAACTTGTAAAGCGCGAGCGCGGAGCATGCGTCCTGTGCCACAAATTGCGCCTTAACTCCGTGGACCAGCCGCTAAACAGGTCCCGGTGTGCTACTGTTACTGATCAACGCTGTCTGACAGCACACGCAATGGTTTTGGCGTGCAGTATCGCAGAAAGGAAAAGTTATGCAGACGTTTTATCCTGAGATCAAACCCCACCAACGCCACGAGATCGCCGTGGAGCCTCCCCATCTGTTGTACGTTGACGAATCCGGAAATCCTGAAGGTATTCCTGTGCTGTTTGTCCATGGCGGGCCGGGTGCCGGCTGTGGCAGATACGATCGGCGCTTTTTCGATCCGGAGCTGTATCGCATTGTGCTGTTTGACCAGCGCGGCTGCGGTCGTTCCCGACCCCATGCAGAACTCGAAGGCAACACCACGCAGAAGCTGGTCGAGGATATGGAAATTATCCGCGAACATCTGGGCATCGACCGCTGGGTGCTGTTCGGCGGCTCCTGGGGTTCTACGCTCAGCCTGGTGTATGCAGAAACCTACCCGGAGCGGGTGCTGGGGATGATCCTGCGCGGAATTTTTCTGTGCCGCCCGCAGGATTTTCACTGGTTTTACCAGGACGGCGCGAGCCATGTCTTCCCGGATTACTGGCAGGACTTTATCCAGCCGATTCCGGTCAACGAACAGCACAACATGATGGAAGCCTACTACCGGCAGCTCACCAGCGACAACGAGATCATGCAGATGGCAGCGGCCAAAGCCTGGTCACTGTGGGAAGGTCGCTGTGCAACACTGCGGCCCAATCCGGAGGTGGTTGAGTCTTTCTGCGAACCCCATCGTGCGCTCTCACTGGCCCGGATCGAAGCGCATTACTTTATGAACAACGCGTTTCTTGAAGAAAACCAGATCATTAAAAACGCGGACAAACTCGAAGGTATTCCCGGTGTGATTGTCCACGGCCGTTACGATATGGTCTGCCCGCTGGATAACGCCTTTGCGCTGCATAAAGTCTGGCCGGATGCAGAACTGCAGATTATCCGCGAAGCGGGCCACGCGTCCCGTGAAGTGGGCATCGTGGATGCGCTGATCCGCGCTACCGATGCCATGGCCCGCAAGTTACGTCCGGAAACCGACCACCTGGCCTAGCAAGTCTCCACCCTACGTAGTATAAAAGCGCGACGGCTCACCAGCCGTCGCCCCTCTCTTTTCCCGGTTATGTTGACCATGCATTGCGAACAGGCCTCACCGGGGCCGGGGCACTAACAATAATCTCCGCGCATTTATCGAAGCCCGCGCATTCCTGTTGATGGTAAAACCATGGAAGCAACAATCTTCAATACTCATGATGTCGTGCTGTTGATGACGGCTTACCAGTGTATTCTTTTTGCCATCCTGCTGTTGACTGCTCGCCGCGAACGCCGCCTGACCAACACCTTGCTGGCTCTGTTCCTGTTGCAGCAGGCAGCAATTCCGCTGGATATTCTCATCAGTTTTGGAGCGGAATTCCGTGCGATTGCGCTGGGGTGGTCGCCCAACCTGTTTTATGTTTTTGGCTTCGGTTACTGGCTCGAGGGGCCGCTGTTGCTGTGGTACACGCGTTCGCTCGTGTATAAAGATTACCGCCTGACCGCGCGGGATCTGATTTACCTGATCCCCTTCGCGCTGTATCTCGTGCATCAGCTGCTGTTTTATTACAGCCTGGATTTTGCTACCAAAAAAACCATCCAGGAAGAATATGATCTGCTGATCGCGCCGCACTATATGAACTTTGTTACCTTGTTCCGCGATATGTTCCGTGCAGCACTGGGCGTGTTGTGTCTGTGGGAAATCCGCCGCTACGGCACCCACCTGAAACACAATTATTCCAATGTGGAAAAACTGGATCTCACCTGGCTGAAACTGCTGGTGATTGGTTTTCTCGGTATCCGCTTATGGGCAGTATGGGTGGCGGTGCTGCTGATCCTCTCCATCACGCTGGGTATATCGGTCGACTTCGAAACGGCAGGCCTGTTCGGTAATTACATTACCTTTATCCTGGTGAGTATCCTGATCTTCTTCGGGTTGAGTCATTCAATCGTCTGCGAAGGCTTGGACTCGCGTACACCGGACAACGAGAACAGCAAAGAAGAAGCGAAAGATAAGATCAAGCCGGAGATGGCAGAAAGTGTGAGTCGCTGGATGGAAGAGGAAAAACCTTATCTGATCCCGGCGCTCACACTGGAGAAACTGGCGGGGCAGTTGCAGATGCCGCCGCGCACCTTGTCCAATATTATCAATCGCCATTTCAACTGTAATTTTTTTGAATTTGTTAATCACTATCGCGTTGAGGAAGCCAAGCGCCTGCTGGCTGATCCACAGGCCGCCGGTAAAAACATGATCGACCTGATGTACGACATGGGCTTTAACAGTAAAGCGACCTTCAACGCATTGTTTAAGAAAAAAGTGGGCATGACGCCCAGTGAATTCCGCAAACAGGCCAGTCAGCAGCAAGGGTAGTTATGTTAGGTTTAATTCAACGCGTTAAACGCGCTTCCGTTGAAGTGGACGGAAAAATTGTAGGGGCGGTCGATCAAGGGATACTGTTGCTGCTGGGGGTGGAAAAGACTGACACCGAAGCGGTGGCGGACAAACTGCTCGACAAGGTGCTGGCCTATCGGATCTTTGCCGACCAGGATAACAAGATGAACTGCAATGTGCAGCAGGTCGACGGGGGTGTACTGGTGGTCTCGCAATTTACACTGGCCGCCGACACGCGCAAAGGGCTGCGACCCAGCTTCTCATCTGCAGCACCGCCGGCGCAGGCAGAGCAGCTCTATGATTATTTTGTGGCTCGCTTGCGCGAACGCCATCCACAGGTTGCCACCGGTATCTTTGCCGCTGATATGCAGGTCAGTCTGATAAATGACGGACCCGTCACATTTATGCTGAAAGCGGAATAAATTTTTCTGAACCTTGGCCCCCGGATTTCATCGAACAGATAAGCCGGTGCTGAGGTGAGTTCCTCACCGGGACCGCAGAAAGAGGCCTCGGGAAATAGACCGCAGAAATATGGAGGGTCGTCGGGCAGCGGGTTACCGTCTGACCCGGCCTTTTTTTATAACGCTGTTGCTGCTCGACAATCCGCTGTTGTGCTGAACTTCTTTGATGTCCATTGTTTTGATATCCATGTAACGCCATGATGAAAAAAATTCTTGCTGCACTGACACTGATGTTCGTTGCCCAGGCCTGTCTGGCCAAGGCGCCCATCTGGGAAGTTTCCAATGGCAAACAGAAATTCTGGCTGGGTGCGAGCCTCGGTGCATTGAAAAAATCCGCTTATCCCTTACCGGCAGAGTTTGATGAAGCTTTTCGCCGTGCTGATGCGCTGTATGTCGAGCGGGATATCCATGCCGTGAATCAACCGGATTTTGGTGTGCGGGCCATGCAGGCGAGTATGTATACCGACGGCCGTAATTTAAAGTCAGTACTGTCGGCGCCGGTGTGGCAGGAGCTGGAAAAATTTGCCCAGGAGCGGCGTGTTCCGGTGTTCAGCCTGTTTATGTTCAAGCCTGCCTTTGCCAGCTTTACCCTCACGATGGTGGAAACCAAGCGGCTTGAATTTACCAACGGTGTCGATGCGCATTACTTCTATCGTGCACGCCGGGCTGGAAAGCCGGTGATTCCGCTGGAAACCATTGATCAGCAGATTGAGTTTCTGCAGGTAGTTAATGATGCGGATGCCGATGTGCTGATTACTACGACGCTGGAAGAACTGAAAAATTTATCGGCGACGACGCAGCAGGCTACCCAGAGCTGGCGCAAAGGTGACATGGATAAACTGGATGAAGTGAAGGGGAAAAAGCTGCGCTCTCAGGCACCGGCGCTGTACAGCGAACTGGTGGTCAAGCGCAATAAATCCTGGTTGCCCGCCTTTGCCGGTATGCTGGAAAGTAATGCCGTGGAGATGGTACTGGTGGACGCGATGCATTTCACCGGACCGGGTAATCTGCTGGAGTTATTCGCTGCGGAAGGCTACACCATCAAACCTTACCAGCAGCAGGCGGAGGACACGCTTCTCTCCAAACTGACGCCCCAGTAATTTAAACCAGCGCGCTTAAATCAATAACCCTTAACCCGCCGCCAACGCCGCCATCGTTAAGCGGCATTGATCATAATATTCCGCGCCGTTTCGGCGGCGAGAATCTGTTCGTTGTGTCGCAGGATATCTCCCAGAGTAATCACTCCGCATAAGCGTTTGGTCTCCGGCGAATCGAGCACGATCAGGCGATAGACACCTTGGGTGCTCATCATATCCGCCGCTGATTCCACGCCGTCATCTGCGTAACAATAAAGTACGTTCGGCGTTTCGATCTGGTTCAGCAATGTACGGGTCGGATCGCAACCATCCGCTACGGCGCGCACCACGATGTCACGGTCGGTAATAACACCTTCAAGCGCACCGGTGGCGGGCCGCACGATGGGCAGGAATCCACAGTTCAGATCCCGCATCTTCATCGCGGCCTGTTGCAGGTTATCGTCCGGTTCAATGAATTCACATTGGCTGGTCATGGCATCTTTAACCTTCATGATGGGTCTCCTCTGGCTGCAGTGATTAATTGATCGCACGTGTTAACCCTAAAGCTGCGACTGGGTGCTGTCAGCCAAGTTCCATTGATCCGGCTCCCTCAACCCGGCTTCGCCAATCTGTTCATCCTTGAACATTGTTCCCGCGCGAGTGCGCGGGAATGAAACCAACATGTAAATGCTGAGGGACTTTGAGTCCTCAGCCCATCAGCAGGCAGCTCTTATTTTCCACAGGAACAGTGATAGTCGCCCGACGGGGAACGTCGCGCGGGGATGAGCACAAAAGTGCGGAATTCGCCGCCCTCAAGGCTTGATGCCGTTACCCAGCCCGCATCGCTAATTTCCCGCGCATCAATCAGATGTGGATACTGATCGTCAGGTCCGTCGCGGACGAGCAGATCGTTCACGTTGTGCATCTGACCCTCTGCGTCCCAGATGACGGCGAAAGAACCGCCCTGACCCGTGGCATATCCAACGATCTGCCGGTGATTATTGATATCAGAACCATGGCTATTCCTGATACCGGGCAGCTCACCAAGCTCCACGACTCCCGTTGCATCGCTCCAGAAGACCGCATGGGGACCGCTACCGTAAGGCGTGCTACTGGCCACGACCTCTCCATGATCGTTGATGCTTGAAGGGAGGCTGGATTCGTCGCCCGGTACTCCCTCAATCATGCGGAGGCCACTTTGACGATCCCATATAAAACCGCGCACTTCGTTCGGTGCGTCAGTGCCGCCCACTACCTGCCCCGCGTTATTCATGGCGTAGGGTGTACTGCTGGTACTGTCTGGAAAGTGGGGAATGACGGTTACATGACCGTGGCGGTCCCAGAAAGCGGAGCGGATACCAAGGCCCGCTTCGTTTGGATAAGCGCCGCTGTTGCCCATGACTTCGCCATGCTTGTTAATGGCGAGGCCAACGCTGTGCTCATCACCGGGGGCAGGCTCCAGGATCTGTAAGCCTTTGCCCCGTTTCCAGATAACGGCCCGAAGCATCTCGCCCTCCGGATCCATATTTTTAGTACCAACGATTTGTCCTCGGTCATTGAAACCTGCGGCGGCCCGTGCCGGGATCTCCTCTTCGTGTGCGAGTTCATCAATAAAGTCATATCCATGTTTCTGGTCCCACAAAAACACTTCAACTCTCCCGTCCAGATAACCCCAGCCCAGCACTTGACCACGTCGATTGACATCGACGGTTGGATGGTAATCCAGCCCACTGTCGGCACCTAACTCGGTGACGCAAAAGCGCGAGATGTCGGGAGGTGTGTGGTGGTTGTGATGGGGGGTGGGGTGGGGCTTGTGAGGGGGTGTGGGATGCGGCATGGGGTGTGGTTTGGTCGCACCGGCGGGCGCCGTAATGAGTAAACCAATCAGTAAGAGTTCGATAGTAGGGCGTCGCATAGTAATCTCCTTGTTAATGACGTGTCATGCATGAAGTCGCGGCGCCATCCGCAGGCTCGCGCTAATCATTCTGCGCCACGGCTACTCATGCAGAATCATCAACTTATTGCGGAGGGCATTTAGCTATAGCACAGCTTCTGACGGTCAACAAACAGGAGGAGACGCCACTTTTTTCGAGTGCGATGTCCGTCGGTTTATTTGAAAAAATCGGTGCCGCTTATTTCAGGTTTTTAAACAGAAGTGACGCCTCTATCGCAAGTATTCGNTGTAAAACGTATGCGCGCTCAAGTGGCAGAAGAAAGAGTTTCCTGCAGGGCGCCGATCAACAGCCGGCGATACAATTTCAATGTCAGTGACGATGGCGCTTCCAGATCCATCCGTCGCAGGCAGGCTGTTAATGTGTCATCGGGTTCGCTGCGCCAGGATTTTTTCAGCAGCGGCCAGAGAGCGATGGGCGAGCCGTTGCGCTCGCTGAGGATCTTCAATGCGGCGGCGAGTTGTTGTTCGGTGGCAGTAAAGTCACTGCCCAGCGGAAAAGGATCGAGATAACCGCGGGCGTGGAGCGGCTCCAATGTCTTCTGCAGAAATTCCGGTGTGTTCTGGCGATAGAGTGGAGCAATCTCGTAATCCGCCGGAATTTTTTTTGCGCGCTTTGCCTGGCGCAGCAACGCCGGTTGAAAGCGGGAGTCAGCAATATTCAGCAGCGCTGCGATCACCTCAGCATCGCTTTTTCCGCGCAGGTCTGCTGCACCGTATTCCGTTACTACAATGTCACGCATATGGCGCGGGATGGTGGTGTGCGCGTAATTCCAGCAGAGATTGGAATGCACTCTGCCTTTGTGAGTCCGGGTGGCGCGCAGGGTGATGATGGAGCGGGCGTCGGCCAGTGCGTGGGCCTGGGTCACAAAATTATGCTGCCCGCCGACACCGCTGATGACCTGACCACTCTCCAGACCATCGGAGACTACCGCGCCGGTCAAGGTCACCATGATGGCGGAATTCACAAAGCGGGCCTTGGTGCGCGCGCGCCGTTTCTGTTGTTCCTCACTGTGGAGGTCGCCGTAGAGCTCGTTGGTAAAGGACACTGGCATCATGGCGATACGGTGCCGCCGGGTCTCGCCCATCTGCGCCAGCATCCGGTAAAAGTTCGGGCTGCCCATGAAGAAGCCGGCGTGCATCAGATAGCCGTCCACTTCGCGTTTGATGATGTCCGCGTTGATCAGTGCCAGAAAGCCTTCCACCAGCATTTCACTCAGTCCGTACAGCCCCTCATGAAACGGCTCCTCATATCCCGGCAGGGTCTTGCGATTGCCCAGCAGCCTGCGGATGCCCTCGCGGAAGCTGTCATTGTCCTGCTGGCGCAGGATCAGTGCGGCAGCGATGGCATCACCGATGGAGCCGATGCCGATCTGCAGGGTGCCGCCGTCGGGAATCAGCCGGGCCACATGGAGACCGATCGCGTGGTCGGTCAGGCTGGCCGGCTGCTGCGGTGGCTTGAACAGCGGGAAGTTGACCGGCCCGGTATCCAGCAGCAGGTCGAACTCCTCCGCACGACGCAGCGCCGCGCCGTACATAAACGGCAGGTGGCGGTTGAGCTCGCCCACAAAGAGGCATTCCAGCTTGCCAGCCTGCCGCAGATCCAGCAGGTCAGCGGAGATATCCGGGTTGCTGCTCAGGCTGAGCTGTTCCGGTCGCTCACCAACGGTGTAACCCTCCGGCGGTGCCAGCAGCTGGGCGATTACGTTGACCCGTGCATTCAGCAGAAACTGCAGCGCATAGGTGTAGTTGAGGGAGACATAGTTCTGCTGCACCTGCGGGTTGCCCAGCCATTTGCCCGGCTGGAGGAAGAATTCCTGCACGCGGATATTGGCGGGCAGGGTGCCTTCCTGAAGCGCCCGGGCGTAGGCGAGCCGGGGGTAGTCGCCGAAAAACCGGTCGCGCAGAGGGTCGAGGAAGCGCCGCGCCAGCTCATTGCCGGCGGGTGGGGCTTCGAGGGTCAAGGCGGTAAAGATAGTCAGCGAGATACGCCGGTCGGCGCAGGCCCGCTCGACCAGGGCGTTGGTGAATTCGTTGGCCTTACCGACGCCGAGCGGCAGGCCCAGGACGATCCGGCTGCCCACGCGCGTGATTACGGCATCGGCCAGCGCATGAGGGTCGGAGAAAACTAAAGGTTGTCGACCTAGTTCATTCATTGCCCTTTGAGTTCATCTGGGTCTTTACGCCAGCCCGGATCGGGCCGGAAACGTGCGCCATATTGCTGTTCCAGCACATCCAGGCGGATGGCGATCTCAGCAAAACCGTTCTTGCGGGCGTAATGGAGCGGGCCGCCGCGGAAGGGGGCGAATCCGGCACCGAAGATCATGGCGCCGTCGAGGATATCTTCGTCCGGCACTATGCCAAGCCGCAGACAGGTCATGCAGGCGTTGATCATCGGCAGGATCAGACGGTTGACCGTCCCTTCCGGCGCCTCGGGGACCTCTTTCTTTTTTTGGGGTTTGCCGTCTTGCCACAGGTAAATCCCTTCACCGGTCTTGCGGCCCAGATTACCGTCGTCCACCTTCTGCCGCAGCCAGGCTGGGACCGGGGCAAGTTCAGTGGTGGTGAGCTGTTCGCGCAGCATGTCCGCTGCGCCCAGGCAGATATCCAGTCCTACCTGGTCGGCCAGTTCCAGCGGGCCCACCGGCATGCCGAAGGCTTCGGCGGCCCGGTCAATGGTTTCCGGGGCCATGCCTTCATCAAGCATCAGCACGGCTTCGAGCAGATAAGGGGTCAGGGCCCGGTTCACCAGAAAACCCGGCGCGCTGAGCACCGGGGCCGGGAGGCGGCCGATCTTGCCGGTGAAGGCCAGGGCCTTCTGGTAAACCTCTTCGGTCGCGCCCCGCTGGCTGACCACCTCCACCAGCTGCATGCGCGCCACGGGATTGAAGAAATGCAGCCCCACCAGCCGGTCCGGGTGCTGCAGGCCTTGCCGCAGCTGGTCCAGAGGAATGCTCGAGGTGTTGGTGGCGAGGATGGCGCCGGGTTTAAGCTGGGGTTCAATCTCACGGTAGACCTGATGTTTGATCGCCAGATCTTCGGGAACGGCTTCGATCACCACGTCTGCGGTGCGCACACCCAGGTTGTGGAGGTCGGGAATCAGCCGGTCCAGCACCCGGCGCTTTTCGGCAGGGCCCAGGTGCTTGCGCTCACACAGGATGGCCGTGTTGCGCACCGCCCGGGCAATGGATTCGGCGGTCTGGTCCGACAGGGTGACCGTCATTCCCTGCATGGCACACCAGCCGGCGATATCGCCGCCCATGGCTCCGGCTCCCACGACGTGCACGCGGTTGAATTGAAAAGTCGGCTGCTCCTTGGCGATATTTTTCATGGCTTCGCGCAGGAAGAAGACGCGGATCAGGTTCTGGGCGGTTTCGCCGGTCAGCAGGCGGGCGAAGGAACTGACTTCGGCCCGGCGCATGGCGTGGCTGTCGCTGCCATGTTTCTCCCACAGGTCGATCAGCGCCTCCGGGGCCGGGTAATGCGCAGGCATTGCTTTCTCTGCTGCCTGTTCGCGCATCTTCCGCGCCGCCAGCTGGCGCGCCGGGGCGCTGTTGAGGATGCGGGCGCGCAGGTTGGGCCGCTGTTGCGGCAGGCGGCCATTCAAGGCCGACTCGATGGCTGCCGCCAGATGGCGTTCCGGCAGCACGGCGTCCACCAGCCCGAGCTTGCGGGCTTTTGTGGCCGCCACGGGTTTGCCGGTGAGCATCATGGTCATCGCAGCAATCGGGTCGATCAGCTGGGTGGCCCGGGCTGTTCCTCCCAGACCGGGATGCAGGCCCAGCTGAATTTCGGGAAAACCCAGCCGGGCACCGTGTACCGCCAGGCGGTACTGGCAACACAGCGCCAGTTCGAGGCCGCCGCCAAAGCAGTGTCCATGGATCACCGCCAGGGTCGGAAAATCTGCACTGGCCAGCCGGTCGGCCACAGCGTGGGCGGACAGCAGCTTCTGTTCCACGGCTTCGGTGGTGTCCAGGTTGCGGAACTCCCGCAGGTCGGCCCCCACGCAGAAATGACTCTCCTTGGCGGAGCGCAGCACCAGTGCCCGGGGTTTGTTCAACAGCAGCTGATCCAGGATCTGGCCGAGTTCTTCCAGCACCGCCTGGGATAACGAATTACTGCTGGCGTCGGCGCGGTCGAACACGAGCCAGGCAATTCCCTGTTCGTCCGTTCGCAGACGCCAGTGCTGCCAGGGGCTGAGGCCGGTATCCGTCAGCGCGCCGCGTCCGAATGGACCCAGCTGGCGCTCCTGTTGGTTGAGCGTTTGAAGAATATGGCCGGTCATGCAAGGCTCCTAGACTGCTTCAATCAACATGGCGCCGGACTGACCACCGCCAATACATTCTGTGGCTATGCCACGTTTAACACCGGTGCGCTGCAAGGCGTTGATCAGGTGCAGCACAATCCGGTTGCCACTGGCCCCGACCGGATGGCCGAGGCTGACTGCACCGCCGTCGATGTTCAGGCGGTTGCGGTCGAGTGTGCCCCAAGGGGCCTCGCGCCCGAGGGCGGTGCGGCAGAAGTCGGCGTCGTTGAGGGCCGCCAGGCAGGCCAGGACCTGCGCCGCAAAGGCTTCGTTGAGTTCCCACAGGTCGATGTCATCCAGCGTCAATTGATGGCGCGTGAGCAGGTGCGAGACGCTGAGCACCGGCGCCAGTCCCATGATGGCGGGNTCCAGTGCGGACCACTGGCTGTCGAGGATGACGGCCTTGGGTTTCAGTNGATACTTCTGCACGGCTTCTTCCGAAGCGAGTACTACCCAGGAGGCGCCGTCGGTGATCTGTGAGCTGTTGCCGGCGGTCACCTTGCCATAGGGCGCTTCAAATACCGGCTTCAGTTTGCTCAGGGACTCCAGCGAGCTGTCGGGGCGTACGCCGTCGTCCCGTTTGAACACCTCGCCGTCATTGCTGAAAGCGGGTGCGACCTCCTGATCCAGCCAGCCTTCCTGCTGTGCCCGGGCCAGACGATGATGACTGGAGACGGCGTACTCGTCGGCCTGCACGCGGCTGATATGGAAGAGATGCGCGATGACCTCGGCGGTCTGTCCCATGTTCAGCTCGGCAATCGGGTCCGTCAGGCCGCGTTTCAGGCTGACCACCGGCTTGAGATAGCCCGGCCGGAAACGGGCCAGCTGGCGCAGGCGCGCGGGCAGTCCCTTGGCCTGTTGAACACCGGCCAGCCAGTTCACCGCCTCGTCTTCCAGCACCATGGGCGCATGGCTCAGGGCTTCAGCGCCGCCCGCGAGGATGAGGTCGGCGGAGCCTTCGCGGATATAACGAAACGCCGTGTCAATGGACTGCATGCCGGAGCCGCAATTGATCTGCACAGTAAAAGCAGTCATGGCTTCGCCCAGACCCAGCCGCAGTGCGGCCACGCGCGCGGGATTCATCTCGCCGGCCACGACATTGACGCAGCCGAGGATTACCTGATCAAAAGCCTCCGCCGGGAGGTCCAGCCGCAATAACAGCGGCCGGCCGCACTGTACCGCCAGATCCACCGGTGAAAAGGGACCGGGTTTGCCACGTACCTTCAGAAAAGGCGTGCGCGCACCATCCACCAGGTAAACCGGGCGGGTCGAATGCGCGTTGGTAAAATCCTGCGGCGAATAGCTCATCATCACATCCTGCTGGCGGAGTTCATGTCGCACAGCGAGCTGCGCAAATGCCGTGGGTCGATGCTAGGGTGCGGATAAGTGACATGTCAGTGCTCTAGCGAACACGATAAGAGCTCAGCGCAGACGGCTGTGAGGATGAGTTGATCTGTGGGTGCCGACAGCTGAGAACGGGGGTGGTGGAGCTGCGCCGGGATGGGGCCGCTAACGGCCCATCAGAAATTTCAGCACCAGCGCAGAATAGTGGCCGCCGGACAAAAACCAGTCGCACCAGAAAGCCAGATGCAAAGCGGCGATAAACCAGAACAGCAATTGAAAAGAAAGTTTGCGGGTTTTATGCCGGAACAACTGCTGAGCCAGCAAACCNCCGGGCCAGCCGCCGAGTAATCCGAAGAGNTGCAGCGAGTTTTCCGAAAACCGCCGCTCACCCCGCTGCGCCCGNCGTTTGTCGCTGCGATAAATAAAAAAGGTGATTACGCTGAGCAGCGAATAAATTACGCCGGCCCAGATAAAACCCAACCGCTGCCACATATCCACCGAACCCAGTACCGGAAGTGTGCAGATTAAAATAAAGAGAAAAAATTTCAGATAAGTCATTTTTTAATGTTTGCTCAGCATTTACGGCGTGTTGGGTGTGGGATGTTCCGGGTGAGTGGCGGTGGATTTGGGGGTTGATCACAGGATGGATGTATGGTCGCAGGATGAATGTCGGATTACGCCGCTGCGCGTCTAATCCGACCTACAAATCTTCACCGAGCAGCTCTCCGCTGAACTTCCCTCCATCCGTAGGTCGGATTAGCAAAGCGTAATCCGACAACCCCTTCACCGAGCAGCTCTCCGCTGAACTTCCCTCCATCCGTAGGTCGGATTAGCGCAGCGTAATCCGACACCCCCCACCGAGCAGTTCTCCACCGAACTCCCCGCCATCTGTAGGTCGGATTAGCGCAGCGTAATCCGACAACCCCTTCACCGAGCAGTTCTCCACCGAACTCCCCGCCATCTGTAGGTCGGATTAGCGCAGCGTAATCCGACAACCCATCCGCCGAATCAAACGCTACTCGATTCACACCATCAACCACCAAAAACCTACCGCTTAAACCACAACGCCGCTATCCCGATCACCCCAAGGATATAACTCGCAACCGGAATATCGGCCTGCACCAGATCGCCCAGCGAACGCGCTACCGAATCACCGGCGGTGGGCCAGGCCACGGTGATTGCTCCGCCAAAGGCGAGGATGGCAATAGCCAGACGACGGCGTTGATGTATACGCTTCTGTTCATTTTTCTGCAGCTGCGCGCGAATATCTTCCAGCTGTGGAGCAACATCGCCGAGGTTCTGCAATTGCTCCAGACTGTTGAAGATCAGGTGTGGCACCTGCGGAAATTTTTCCATCCATTCGGGAGCATAACGCTTCAGTTCATTCCACAGGGTAACCGGATGGAAACGATTGCGCAGCCAGCGCTCCAGGAACGGATGAGCGGTAGTCCACAGGTCCAGGTCCGGGTACAGCTGACGGCCCAGGCCTTCAATATTCAGCAGGGTTTTCTGCAGCAGGACCAGCTGCGGCTGCACTTCCATATCAAACCGGCGCGCGGTGCGGAACAGGCTGATGAGTACGTGGCCGAATGAAATATCTTTCAGCGGTTTTTCAAAGATAGGTTCGCAGACGGTGCGCACTGCTGCTTCGAGTTCTTCCACACGGGTGTGAGCAGGAACCCAGCCGCTCTGCACATGCAGCTCTGCAACTTGACGGTAATCCCGGCGGAACATCGCCAGCAGGTTGCGCGCTAAATAATATTGGTCTTCCCGCGTGAGTGAACCCACGATGGCCATGTCAACGGCAATATATTGCGGAAGTTCCGGGTGCTCTTCTGACACAAAGATATTGCCGGGATGCATGTCGGCGTGGAAGAAATTGTGCTCGAACACCTGCTTGAAAAAAATCTCTACACCGCGCTCGGCGAGGCGTTTCATATCTGTCTTCTGAGCGTTAAGTGCGGCAATGTCGGTAACGGGAATGCCGTGGATGCGCTCCATCACCAGAATATTGTTGCGGGTGTAATCCCAATAAATTTCCGGCACATACAACAGCGGGGAGTAAGCAAAGTTGCGTCGCAATTGCGAGGCATTGGCGGCTTCGCGCTGCAGGTCGAGTTCGTCGAAGATGGTGATGCGGTAATCTTCAACCACTTCCACGGGACGCAGCCGTTTTCCGTCGCGGCTGTATTTCTCCACGAGACGGGCGATGCGCTGTAACAGCTGCACATCCTGTTCAATGATATGTTCAATACCGGGACGGACGATCTTGATGACCACCTGCCGGCCGTCCTTCAGTACAGCACCGTGCACCTGCGCTACCGAGGCTGAAGCGAGCGGCTCCTGTTCGTACTCCAGAAATACGTCCTCAACCCGCGCACCCAGCGCCAGTTCTACCAGCGCGCGAAATTCGCCGGCGTCAAAGGGTTTTACCTTGTCCTGCAGGTAGTTGAGTTCGCGCACTATGTCATCGGGAACCAGGTCGGGGCGCGTGGAAAGCAGCTGACCGAATTTGATAAAGATGGGCCCCAGAGCCTCCAGCGCATACCGCAACCGCTCGCCGCGGTTGAGCGCCGGGGTGGGGAAAAGTTTGCAGGGCAGCAGCAACAGCCGGGCGCCAAACGGCAATTGCTCGACGGGCAGAATCTGATCCAGACGGTAGCGCAGAAACACGCGCAGAATTGTCAGTAAACGAAACAGTACGATCACGTGAATCCTTAATGAAAAATAAAATGGGCGCAGCGCCAGTCATTGCAGCAGCGTCCTCGGATGTTGTTTTTGTCGGATTACGCTGCGCTAATCCGACCTAC
>Ga0065721_10050016_pt1 | contig 24183 bp, 19 predicted proteins | sample Mesricmetagenome_FD_59108 | JGI IMG/M metagenome (GOLD analysis project Ga0065721, IMG submission 59108) | Mesophilic microbial community from rice straw/compost enrichment Sample: eDNA_1 v2 (version 2) | ecosystem: Engineered > Solid waste > Grass > Composting > Bioreactor | place: USA: Davis...
CGCGGCCGCCACACCGCGAGCACCGCGCCCGCGAGCAGCAGCGCCGCGGCGAGCGCCGCCGAGGGCCGCGCGTCGACCCCGGTGACCGCGAGCGCTTCCGTCGCCAGCTGCACGCAGAGGTCGATCACGACGGTCTCGACGACACCGCCCTCGGTGTAGCTGAACGTGATGAGGTCGTCGAAGCTCTCGGTGGGCGTTCCGCTCAGGATGCCCGTGACGGGGTCGAGCACGAGGCCGGCCGGGAGGGTGCCGACGACGGCCCACACCCCGCCGCCGCCCGAGCCCGCGACCTGGAGCTGCCGCGTGTACGTCTCGCCGACGCGCGCCTGGGGGAGCGACTGCGTCGGAAGCTCGATGACCGGGAACGAGCGCGACACCGCGCCGGCCGCGGCGCGCGTCGCGTCGCCCGGCTGCGTCGCCGTGATGGTGCACGTGCCCGCGCCGACGAAGGTCACGACGAACCCGCTCACCGAGCACACCGCGGGGGTCTCCGAGGTGAGCACGGGGGTGAGGCCCGCGGCATCCGTCGTCGGGGCGAAGGTGACCGTGCCCGCGCTGCGGGACGCCGCGGGCGGCGCGGGGAACGTGAGGGCCTGCGCGAGGCGCGGGTCGATCACGAGGTCGAGCGTGACCGCGTGCGCGACGCCGGCCTCCGTGTAGGTGATCGTCACCTCGTCGGGCGTCTGCTCCGTCGGGGTGCCGCCGAGGGCCCCCGTCGCGGGGTCGATCGTGAGGCCGCCGGGAAGCTCCGACGCCGTCCAGGTGCCGCCGCCCGCCGCGCCGAGGAGCGACTGGCTCTGCGCGTACGCCACGCCGACGCGCCCGGTCGCGAGGGACGGGGTCGTGACGCGCAGGATGCGGAACGACACCGTGACGTCCTCCGCGGCGGCGTAGACGGCATCCCCCGCCTGGCTCGCGGTGAGCGAGCAGGTGCCGCCCGTGACGAACGTGACGGTGAGGCCCGAGACGGTGCACACGCCCGTCGTGCCCGACACGAGCGTGACCGTGAGGCCCGAATCGGCGGTCGGCGCGACCGTGATCGATGCCGCGGCGAACGACCGGGTGCCGGGGTTCGCGAAGTCGATCTCCTGCTCCAGGAGCGCGGGCGCCTCGATCTCGAGGTCGAGTTCGACCGAGTGCGACGCGCCGCCCTCGGTGTAGGTCACGGTGACGGTGTCGCTCCAGGTCTCGGTCGGGGTGCCCGCGATGCGTCCCGTCGAGGCGGTCAGGGTCAGACCGGCCGGGAGCGTCGTCGACGACCACGAGCCGCCGCCCTCGGCGCCGTCGACCGTGAGCTGTTGCGCGTAGGCCGTGCCGACCTGCCCGTCGGCGAGCGACGTCGTCGAGACGCCGAAGACCGCGAACGAGCGCGTCACGTCGGTGGCCGCGAGCCGGGTCGCGTCACCCGCCTGCGACGCCGTGAGGGTGCACGTGCCGGTCGCACGAATCGTGACGGTCGTGCCCGAGACGGTGCACACGCTCGTCGTGCTCGACGCGAGCGACACCGCGAGGCCCGAGTCGGCCGTCGGGGCGATCGTGATGGTGCCGACGTCGACGGCGCGCGTCGGCGGCTGCGCGAACGTGATCGTCTGCGCGGCCTTGAGCACCGTGAAGGTGCGCGTCACCGGCGACGCGGGGGCGTAGGTCGCGCTGCCCGCCTGCGACGCACGAACGCTGCACAGGCCCGGGGCGACGGGCGTGATGTCGCCGCCCGAGACCGTGCACACCGTGGGGGTGAGACTCGAGAGCGTGACGCTCAGCCCCGCGGCCGACGTCGCGGCGCCGGACGCGAATGCCGGCGACGTGACGGCGCGGTCATCCGGCTGGCCGAACGTGATCGTCTGAGGCGTGAGCCGAGTCACGGGGAATCGCACCGTGACGGCCTCGGCCCGCCCGTACTCGGGGCTGCCGTCCTGCGTGGCCGTGACGACGCAGGTCGCCGTCGTGACGCCCGTCGGCAGCACGAGCGTCGTGATCTGGAGCCCCGAGACGGTGCACACGCCCGGGGTCTCGGAGGTGAGCGTCGGGGTGAGCCCCGACGACGCCGTCGCACCGGAGTCGAGCACGCGCTGCGCGAGGCCGTTCTGCGTCTCCGGCACCGGGAACGAGATCGTCTGCGGCGACGTCGCCGCCGTGAAGGTGAGCGTCGCGGGGATGCTGTCGGCGAGCCCGTCGTTGACGGCGAACGTGAACGACCCGCCCGACGGCTCCGGGATGAGGCGCAGCCGCCCGAGGTCGAGGTCGGTCGTCGAGATGACCTGATCCGCGGTCACGGGAACCCAGGCGACCCCGTCGAAGTACTCGAGCGCGCCCGTCCCCGCGGCGGGGAGGCTCGGGATGCGCAGCGCCGCGAACACGTTGTCGTCGAGGTCGGCGTAGGGGAAGTCGGCGGAGCGGAACACGTAGCCCGCGTCGAGGGCGGCGAAGAACGTCGTGACGTCGGACGTCGTCGGCGGGGTGTTGAACGGGTTGGGCTGGGGCTGCGGGTACGGCGAGACGGGGTTGACGCCGTCGGTCGTCCAGATGCCGCCCGCACTGAAGTCGAGCGCGAAGTAGGCGGGGCTCTTCGCGGTGAGCCCGAGCCGCACCGTGAGGCTCGAGATGCGGTCGTAGTTCACCTGCACGCGCGTGAACGAGTACGACCCGGTGCCGGTGGCCGCGTTGAACGAGCCGTCGCGCGTGATGAACCGCACGAGGCCGCCGCCCTGGTTCTCGAGGTCGATGCCGCGCGTCGCCGACTGCGAGTAGACCGTGTAGGTCTGGAAGCCCGAGAAGTCGACGTACTGCTTCGCGCCGCCGTTTCCATCGATGTCGTAGGTGTTGATGACGGCGTTCGCGAGCGTCACCGGCACGCCCGTGCCGACGCCCGTGTAGGTGCCGCCCTCGTAGAACGCGAACGAGTAGGTGAGCTGCCCCGGCGCGTTGGCGGGGGCGTCGACGTCGGTGAGCAGCAGGTCGTCGACCGACTGGCTCGACCCGGGCGGCGGTGCCGTGACCGCGGATCCCTCGTCGAACTTCGACACCGTGAGTCCGCTGAACGCGACGGTCGTGACGACGGCGTCGATCACGGTCCCTTCGATCGTCGCGACGCCGGAGTACTTCATGACGTCGCCGACGTTGCGGCCCGTCGCCCCCGACGGCGAGACGGCGGAGCGCTTCGACTGCTGGAACTTGAGCGCGTGCGACGCGACGTCGTAGCTCACGGCCGCGGCAGGCGCGGGGGCGCTCACGACGGGCGCGAGGAGCGCGGCGGCGAGCCCGACGAGCGCGAGGCCCGTCGCACGACGAAGACGGATGCTCGGGCGCGCAGGAACGCCCGGGCCGGTGACGCGAGACACGGTGGAACCCCCAGGAGCGGCGATCGGGGTAGCCGCTCTCGAGCAACTCTCGCGTGCGGGCGAACGGCCGGGCCACTCCCTCTTCGGGTGCCCCGCCCACGGGTGCCCCGCGCTCGGGTGTCGTGATGTCGAGAGATCCCGTCCGGGACGTTCAGCCGATCTCGGCTCGCGCGGCGATCCCGAGGTCGGGGTGGTCGACGAAGATGCCGTCGACGCCCGTCGCGAGCACCGCCGCGAACTCGCTCCGCCAGTCTCCCCAGTCGCGGGGGGTGCGCCCGACGCGGCGCTCGGGCGTGAGGAACCGGTTCTCGGGGCGCAGAGTCCAGGTGAAGACCTCGAGCCCCGAGCCGTGCGCGCGCGCCACGAGTTCCGCTCCGCCCGGGCGCAACAGGAGCGCCTTGTCGACGCTCACCCCATCGACCTCGCGGGCGAGCCGGGCGAGCCCCGCCTCGGTGAGCTGCGCCGAGTAGGGCAGCGCCTTGCTGCCGAACCGAGCGACGAGGTCGGGCGCGGAGCCGCGCGCCTCCACGAGGTAGACGAACCGCCCGCGCACCCCGCGGGACTTGAGCTCCCCGAGCACCGTCTGCTCGAAGCACTCGACGGTCGTGCGCGAGCCGTCGTCCCACCGCCTCAGCTCGGCGGCGACGAGCTCGTCGAGCGGCAGCCCGATCGACGCGAAGTAGGTCGCGTGCTTGACCTCCGCGACGATCCCGATCGGGCGGCCCGTGCGGGCGGCACCGGCATCCAGGATCTCGAGCAGGTCGCGCAGACGCAGGATCGGCTCGGCGTCGTCGAAGGTCGCCGACGACTGGCGGATGTCGGGCAGCCGCTCGCGCGCCCGGAGCGTCGCCAGCTCCGCCCACGTGAAGTCCTCGGTGAACCAGCCCGTCAGGGTCATGCCGTCGATGCGCTTCGTCGTGCGGCGGGCGGCGAACTCCGGCCGGGAGGCGACGTCGGTCGTGCCCGAGATCTCGTTCTCGTGGCGTAGGACGAGCACCCCGTCGCGCGTCGCGACGATGTCGGGCTCGATCGCGTCGACGCCGAGGGCGATCGCGAGCTCGTAGGCCGACCGGGTGTGCTCGGGGCGATAGCCGCTCGCCCCGCGGTGCCCGATGACGAGGGGTCGCGGCGCGCTCATCCGATCACGATAATCTGATCGCCAAATGACGACCTGTGCGAACTGCGGACGGCAGCTGCAGCCCGCCTGGAAGTACTGCATCACGTGCGGCGCGCGCACGACGGTGCCGCTCGCCGGGTCGGCGCCCGCCGCCGCGCTCGAGCCGTTCCCCGACGACGAGCCCGACGATCGCCCGCGCCGGGTCAACGCCCTCGCCGTGCTCGCCCTCATCCTGGGCATCCTGCTGAGCCCCCTCGCGGCGCTCTTCGGCCACGTCGCCGTCGCACAGATCCGGGCCTCCGACGAGCGCGGCATCGTGCCCGCGTGGATCGCGGTCGCCCTCGGCTACGTCTGGCTCGTCGTACTCGCCGTGCTCGTGATCGCGTTCGTCACGACGAATGGCTGACGGCGCCGCGGCATCCGACTGGCGCGAGCCGACCGCGCTCCTGCCCCTGCGCTGGGGCGACTACCGCAGCCGCCTGCTCGGCGGGCTCGCGCTCGCCGTCGCGGGCGGGGTCGCGATCGCGGGCGGAGGCGCGATCACCCCGTTCGCCAACCTCCTCCTCGTCGCCGGCACCGTCGCGCACGTCGCCGGCTGGGCCGTGCTGCCCGCGACCGGGTGGCGGCGGGTGTGGGCGCTCATCCCGTCGATCGTCGTCATGTGGGCGCTCCTCGCCGGGCCGCGGTGGCTGTGGGTGCTCGTCGTGCCCTACCTCGGCTGGCTCCTCGTGCGGCATCGGCCGTGGGCGAGCCTCCCGACGGCGCTCGTCGTGCTCGCCGCCGCGGTGATCGCCGGGCGCCTCTTCGGCGCCGAATACGCGGGCATGCTGCCGGCCCTCGGCGGCGTCGCGGCGACCGGGGTGCTCGCGGCGTGGGCGGCGCGCGCGGTGCACGTCGCGCAGTGGCGAGTGCGCCGTGGGCGAAAGCCCAGCGGATCCTGAGCCCCTCTCTCCTACACTGAGGGCATGGCCAACCCTGCTTTCAGCAACTCCCCCGCCTTCTCCGATCGGGCGGCGCAGAAGCTGGCCGCGCAGAACGCGGCGCCCGCCATCCCGACCCCGGGTCAGCTCCAGGAACAGTTCTCGCTCCCGGACGCGACCGCGGACCAGATGGAGCGGATGACCTACCAGGACACGATCTTCAAGACGATCGCCGGCTTCGCCGTGCTGCTCGTCGGCGCGGCGGTCGGCTGGTTCATCCCCGCCCTCGCGATCGTCGGCGCCATCGCCGGCTTCGTGCTCGCGATGGTCAACATCTTCAAGAAGAAGCCGTCGCCCGCCCTCGTGCTCGCCTACGCGGCGGCCGAGGGCCTCCTCGTCGGCGGTGTCTCGTTCTTCTTCGCGCAGCTCTGGGACGGGATCATCCCGATCGCGCTCTTCGGCACGCTCGGCGTCGTGGGCGTCACCCTCGCCCTCTTCGCGAACGGCAAGGTGCGCACCTCGGCCCGCGCGACGAAGATCTTCCTCGTCGCCCTCGTCGGCTACGCGGCGTTCTCGCTCGTCAACGTCGTGCTCATGTGGACCGGGGTCGCGGGATCGTTCGGAGGACTCCGCGACGTGACGATCGCGGGCATCCCGCTCGGCATCCCGCTCGGCATCCTCGTCGTGCTCCTCGCCGCCTACTCGCTCGTCATGGACTTCGAGCAGGTCAAGAAGGGCGTCGAGACGGGCGCCCCGCGCATCTACGGCTGGACCGCCGCCTTCGGCATCATGGTCACCGTCGTGTGGCTCTACCTCGAGATCCTCCGCCTGGTCTCGTACTTCATGCCCCGCAACTGACCCCACCCGCCTCCAGTGCTCCAGCACTGACACGAGCGCCCCTGTTACGACAGGGGCGCTCGTTCCGTCAACGGGGCGCTCAGCGCAGCCACCCCGCCCCTCCCGAGGAACACGAAGCGGCGAGGGCGGCGAACCCGGGTTACCGAGTCATTCCCACTCGATCGTCCCCGGCGGCTTCGACGTGACGTCGAGCACGACCCGGTTGACGCCGGCGACCTCGTTGGTGATGCGGTTGGAGATCTTGGCGAGCAGTTCGTAGGGCAGGCGCGTCCAGTCGGCCGTCATGGCGTCCTCGGAGGAGACGGGACGCAGCACGATGGGGTGTCCGTAGGTGCGGCCGTCGCCCTGCACCCCGACGCTGCGCACGTCGGCGAGGAGTACGACGGGGCACTGCCAGATCTCGCCGTCGAGCCCGGCGGCGGTGAGCTCGGTGCGCACGATGGCGTCGGCCTCGCGCAGCAGGTCGAGCCGTTCGCGGGTGACCTCGCCGACGATGCGGATGCCGAGGCCGGGCCCGGGGAACGGCTGGCGGCCGACGATCGCCTCGGGCAGCCCGAGCTCGCGGCCGATGGCGCGCACCTCGTCCTTGAAGAGGGTGCGCAGCGGCTCGACGAGCTCGAACTGGAGGTCGTCGGGGAGGCCGCCGACGTTGTGGTGCGACTTGATGTTGGCGGTGCCCGATCCGCCGCCGGACTCGACGACGTCGGGGTAGAGGGTGCCCTGCACGAGGAACCGGATGGGCTCCCCGTCGGCGGCGGCTTCGGCGACGAGTTCGCGCTCCGCGGCCTCGAAGGTGCGGATGAACTCGCGGCCGATGATCTTGCGCTTCTCCTCCGGGTCGCTCACCCCGGCGAGCGCCGTCAGGAACTGGTCGACGGCATCCACCGTGACGAGCCGCACGCCGGTGGAGGCGACGTAGTCGTTCTCGACCTGCTCGCGCTCGCCCGCGCGGAGCAGCCCGTGGTCGACGAACACGCAGACGAGCTGGTCGCCGACGGCCTTGTGCACGAGCGCCGCGGCGACCGCGGAGTCGACGCCGCCGGACAGCGCGCACAGCACCCGCGCCGACCCGACCTGTTCGCGGATGCGCTCCACCTGCTCGGCGATGACGTTGCCGGAGTTCCAGTCGGCGGGGATGCCGGCGGCGCGGTGGAGGAAGTTCTCGAGCACCGCCTGGCCGTGCGCGGAGTGCTTGACCTCGGGGTGCCACTGCACGCCGTAGAGCTTCCGCTCGTCGTTGCCGAAGGCGGCCACCGGGGTCGCCTCGGACGACGCGAGCACCTCGAAGCCGTCGGGGGCGCGCACGACGGAGTCGCCGTGCGACATCCAGGCGATCTGCTCGGGGGGCTGCCCGCCGAGGAAGGTGCCGCCGTCGCCGGCGAGGCGCACCTCGGTGGAGCCGTACTCGCGGTTGCCGGTCTTCGCGACCTCGCCGCCGAGCTGCTGCGCCATCACCTGGAAGCCGTAGCAGATGCCCATCGTCGGGACGCCGAGTTCGAGCACGCCGGGGTCGAGTTCGGGCGAGCCCTCCTCGTAGACGCTCGACGGGCCGCCGGAGAGGACGATGCCGACGGGGTTCTTGGCGCGGATCTCCTCCGCCGTGACGGTGTGCGGCACGATCTCGCTGTAGACGCCGGCTTCGCGCACGCGACGCGCGATGAGTTGCGCGTACTGGGCTCCGAAGTCGACGACCAGCACGGGTCGCTGCGAGGTCTCCTCGCTCAAGCTGCCACCTCCGAGGGCTCGACACGGGCGAGTTCGGCGCGCACCCAGCGGGGCACCCGGAACTCGAAGAAGAACGACAGCAGCGGGATGACGCCGCCGAGGGCGATGAAGACGAAGCGTCCGAACGACCAGCGCAGGTAGCGCCAGAGCAGGAAGTCGAACGCGAGGTAGACGACGTAGAGCCAGCCGTGCACGGTGAGCACGACGAGCGACAGGTTGACGGCGCCCTGCTCCTCGATGAGTTCCTTCGGCAGCAGCTGGAACCCGTAGGCCTCCGACCAGGCGAGGTCGACGAGGAACCCGTAGCGCGTGACCATGAGGGCGACGAGGGCGAGCAGGAAGACGCCCGTGACGATCGCCGAGACGCGGTAGAGCCTCAGGACGAGCCGGATGCGGGGGACGTCGGCGGGGCGAGGTCCGGAAGGCATGCCCTCAGTCTACGTTCGCGGCCGCGGCGCGCTCGGCCTCGGCCTCCCACTCGAGCTCCACGGCATCCCGCACGAGGCGGTACCAGAGGTAGAGCGCGAAGCCCGCGAAGATGGCCCACTCGATCGCGTAGAACACGTTGAGCAGGTTGAGGGCGACCTCGCGCGCGGGCGCGGCGGCGTCGATCTGCGCGTAGCCCGCCGGGGCGCCGTCGGCGATGAGGAAGCCGCCGTAGACGGGCCCCACCTCGGCCCACACGTTGACGAGCGCGGGCACCGACATGGCGCTGAACTCGCCCGCCTCGAAGTCGGAGGACTGCGGCTCCTCGCTCGGCAGGTAGCGCCCGACCCACTCGGTGCGGTCGAGGTCGGGCTCGGGCGCGGAGGCGCCGTCGGCGAGGAAGCCGAGGGCGACGGCGAGCGACGTGCCGTCGGCGGTCGCGAGGTGGCCGACGAGCCACGTGCCGGGGGCTCCGTCGAGGCTGCGTCCGTCGAGTCGCACGAAGTCGCCGGGCACGAGCTCGCCTTCGACGGTCACGACGCGGCCCACCTCGGCCTCGGTGAGCCCACGCCCGGGTTCGGCGAGCTCGGTGAGCGGCACCGCCCGCTCGGTGTCGATGTCGACGACGTCGACGTTCTCGACGCTGCGCTCCAGCTGCCACTGCCCGAGGGCGGCAAAGGCGGCGGCGATCCCGAGGCTCAGCACGAGCACGGCGATCCACTTCGGCGTGCGCGCGGTCGCCCAGAAGCGCGCGCCGAGGTCGGGGATGACGGGACGGCGCGGGGTGGCGGGGGTGGTGCTGCTCAATACTCCGGGTCTCTCTCGCGCGGGGCGGCATCCGGCTCGGCGTGCGGCGCGGGCGGCTCGTCGGCGGCGACCTCCATCGCCTCGATCTCCCCCGCCATCGCGGCTTCGGCGAGCGCGAACTCGCGGTCGCGGTCGGCGTCGACGACACGCACCCGCCGCGCGGACCGGCCGAGCGACCCGAGCCGCTCCGAGTTGACGGCGAGCACGGGCCCGATGATCGCCATGATGAGCACGTAGAGACCCGCGAAGGGCGTGAGCCGGGGGTCGAGTCCCGCGGCGGCGGCGAGGGTCGCGAGGATGAGGGTGAACTCGCCGCGGTTGTGCAGCATCGTCGAGATGTTGAGCCCTTGCGCGGGCGTCAGGCCGTTCATCCGCGCGATGAGCTGCCCGCCCGCCGTGTTGACGACGAGCGTCATGACGACGGCGACCGCGACCGGCACCGCGACCTCGCCGAACGTCGTCGGGTCGAGCGCGAGGCCGAAGTTGAGGAAGAAGAAGGCCGCGAAGACGTCGCGCAGCGGGAGGGTGAGGGCCTCGATGCGGGCCCGGTAGCGGGTGGCACCGAGCACGAGGCCGATGAGGAACGCGCCGATGGCGTCCGACACCCCGAGCAGTTCGCCGAGCCCGCCGAAGGCGAGCGCGAGACCGAAGAACGCGATCGTGAACAGCTCGTCGTCGCGCGCCCCGAGGAGGCGGGAGAGCACCCTGCCGCCGAACCGGGCGATCACGAACATCGCGATGAGGAACGCGAACGCCGTCGCGAGCTGCCCGACGATCGGCCACACCTCGGTCTCGCCGCTCAGCACGACCGACACGATCGCGAGGTAGATCGCGATGAAGACGTCCTCGACGACGGCGATGCCGAGCACCGTCGGGGTCTCCTGGTTGGCGAGGCGGCGCAGCTCGATGAGCAGCTTCGTGATGATCGCGCTCGACGACATCGCCGTCATCCCGGCGATGATGAGCGCCTCGCGCGTGCCCCAGCCGACGAGCAGGCCGAACACGAAGCCCGTCGACATGTTGAGCGCGATGCGGATGCCGCCCGAGACGAGCAGGCGGCGGGCGTTGCCGAAGAACTCGTCGGTGTCGAACTCGAGCCCGAGGTAGAAGAGCAGGAAGATGAGCCCGAACACGGCGATGAGCTCGACGTCGGCCGACTCGAACTCGAGGAACGACACGAGGTGGAAGTTCGGACTCGCGAGGAGCCCGACGACCATGTAGATCGGGATCGCGGGCAGGCCGATGAGTTTGCCGACACGACCGAGCCCGTAGGCGAGCAGGAACAGGACGCCGAGGGTGACGAGTTCCCAGCCCAGGTGCATGCGTCAGGCTCCGGGCGGCGCGGCGTGCTCGGCGTGGGCCTTCGCGAACTCCCCCGTGCGGAAGAACTGGAACGCCTTCGCGACCTTCTCGGGCGCGCCCGCGACGACGAGCGTGTCGCCGGGGAACACCTTGAAGTCGCCGTCGGGGGCCGGGTTGGCCGACTCGCCGCGCACGACGGCGACGACGGTGACCCCGGGGAGGCCCTTGGCGGTGAGCGAGCCGAGCTGCTGGCCGGCGATGTGGTGGTCGTAGTCGACGGGGAACCAGTCGATGCTGAGGCCCGGGATGTCGTCGAGCCCGCTGAGCGATTCGGTGATGCGCGTGCCGCCGAGGAGTTCGGCGAGCGTGTGGGCCTCGTCCTCGTCGAGACGCAGCGACACCTTCTGGGCGTCGCCGTCGGCCGCGTCGGCGAAGGTCACGAGGTCGCTGTGCCCGGAGCGGTGGGTGATGACGCCGACCTTGCCCCCGTCTTCCGTGACGAAGGTGTGGAGCACCCCGACTCCGGGGAGCTTCACCCGGCGAACATCGACCATCCTCCGATTTTACCGGCGGGAGGAGGGCACCGCCGGACACGTCGGCGGCGCCGGAGGTGCGGCGCTCAGACCGGGTCGGGCGCCTCGAGCCGCACGCGGTCGGCGGAGACGTCGTCGGGCTGCTCCTGGCTCGCCCGCTCCGCCTCGACGCGCTTGAGGTAGAGGGCGACCTCCCGCTCGACGCGGGCGTCGTCCCAGCCGAGCGCCTCGCCCATGAGCCGCGCCGCGACGGGCGCCGCTGAGACGCCGCGGTCCCACGCCTCGATCGAGATGCGCGTGCGCCGCGCGAGCACGTCGTCCAGGTGGAGCGCCCCCTCGTGGGTCGCCGCGTAGACCACCTCCGCGCCGATGTAGTCGTCGGCGCCGGGCAGCGGGTCGGCGAGCTCCGGGCGGGAGCGGATGAGGTCGAGCAGCTCGTCGGTGAGCACCCCGTAGCGGTTGAGCAGGTGCTCCACGCGCACGCGGTGCACCCCGAACGCCTTCGCGATCTTGTGGCGCTTGTTCCACGCCGCCGCGTACCCCTCCGCGCCGAGCAGCCCGATGTTCTCGGTCACGCTCTCCGAGATCGACCCGTCGAGGGCGCGCACGGCCTCGTCGATCGCGTCCTTCGCCATGACGCGATACGTCGTCCACTTGCCGCCCGCGACGACGACGAGCCCGGGCACGCTGTGCGCGACGACGTGCTCACGCGAGAGCTTGCTCGTCTCCTCGCTCTCGCCCGCGAGCAGCGGACGCAGGCCGGCGAACACGCCCTCGACGTCGTCCCGGGTCAGCTTCGTCGCGAGCACCGAGTTGACGTGCTCGAGCAGGTAGTCGATGTCGGCCGCCGTCGCCGCCGGGTGCGCCTTGTCGAGGTTCCAGTCGGTATCGGTCGTGCCGATGAGCCAGTGCCGCCCCCACGGGATGACGAACAGCACGCTCTTCTCGGTGCGCAGCAGCAGCCCGAGCTTCGACTGGAAGCGGTCGCGCGGCACGACGAGGTGCACGCCCTTCGACGCGCGCACCTTGAACTGCCCGCGCTCGCCGACGAGTCGCTGCGTCTCGTCGGTCCACACGCCCGTCGCGTTGACGACCTGCTTGGCGAGGATCTCGAACTCCTCGCCCGACTCGCGCTCGCGCACTCGCACGCCCGTGACGCGCTCCCCCACCTTGAGGAACCCGATGACCTCGGTGCGACTCGCGACATGGGCGCCGTAGAAGGATGCCGTGCGCGCGAGCGAGGCGACGTAGCGGGCGTCGTCGACCTGGGCGTCGTAGTAGGTGAGCCCGCCGGTGAACGCGTTCGGGTCGAGGCTCGGAGCGGCGCGCAGCAACTGCCGGCGGCTGAGGTGCCGGTGGTGCGGCACCCCCGGAGGGCGTAGGCCCGTGTAGGAGAAGCCGTCGTAGAGCAGCATCCCCGCGCCGATGTAGGCGCGCTCGAAGACGCCCTTCGTGAGCGGGTAGAGGAACCGCACGGGCTTCACGAGGTGCGGGGCGATGCGCTGGAGGAGCAGCCCGCGCTCGATGAGCGCCTCGCGCACGAGCCGGAAGTCGAGCTGCTCGAGGTAGCGGATGCCGCCGTGCACGAGCTTGCTCGAGCGCGAACTCGTGCCGGAGGCCCAGTCGCGCGCCTCGAGGAGCCCCGTGCGCAGGCCGCGCGTGACGGCATCCAGGGCGGCGCCCGTGCCGACGATGCCCCCGCCGATGACGAGGATGTCGAGCTCCTTCTCGCGCATGTTGCGCAAGGCCTCGGCGCGCTCCTCGGGACCGAGGCGGGAGGAACGGGTGACCGTCGTGCGCGGCGCCATGCCCCCAGCTTAGGAGGCGGCGGCGCTCAGCCCTGGTGGTAGGGCGCGACGACGACCTCGACGCGCTGGAACTCCTTGAGGTCCGAGTAGCCCGTCGTCGCCATCGACCGCCGCAGGGCGCCGATGAGGTTCATGCGCCCGTCGGCGGTGTCGGCCGGGCCGAACAGCAGCTTCTCGAGCGGCCCCACCGTTCCGACGGCGACCCGGTGGCCGCGCGGCAACTCCGGATGGCGCGCCTCGGAGCCCCAGTGGAACCCGCCGCCCGGGGCCTCCTCCGCCCGCGCGAGGGTGGAGCCGAGCATCACGGCGTCGGCGCCGACCGAGATCGCCTTCACGATGTCGCCCGAGGTGCCGAGACCGCCGTCCGCGATGACGTGCACGTAGCGCCCGCCCGACTCGTCGAGGTAGTCGCGACGCGCGCCCGCGACATCCGCGACCGCCGTCGCCATGGGCGCGTGGATGCCGAGGCTCGTGCGCGTCGTGCTCGCGGCGCCGCCGCCGAAGCCGACGAGCACACCGGCCGCACCCGTGCGCATGAGGTGCAGGGCCGCGGTGTAGGTGCTCGCGCCGCCGACGATGACCGGCACGTCGAGCTCGTAGATGAACTTCTTGAGGTTGAGCGGCTCGACCGTCTTGCTGACGTGCTCGGCGCTCACGGTCGTGCCGCGGATGACGAACAGGTCGACCCCCGCGTCGATGACGGTCTTGTAGTGCTCCTGGGTGAGCTGCGGGCTGAGCGCCCCCGCGACGGGGACCCCCGCGGCGCGGATCTGCGCGATGCGCTCCTTGATGAGCTCCGGCTTGATGGGCTCGGAGTAGAGGCGCTGCAGGGCCGCGGTCGCGCCGGTCTCGGTGAGCGCCCGGATCTCGGCGAGCACCGGCTCGGCATCCTCGTAGCGCGTCCAGACGCCCTCGAGGTCGAGCACGCCGAGGCCGCCGAGGCGCCCGATCGCGATCGCCGTCTCGGGACTCACGACCGAGTCCATGGGAGCGGCGAGCACCGGGATGTCGAAGGTGAACGCGTCGATCGTCCAGCTGACGCTCACGTCCTTCGGGTCGCGCGTGCGCCGGCTCGGCACGATCGCGATGTCGTCGAACGCGAAGGCCCTGCGGGCGCGCTTGGCCCGACCGATCTCGATGTCGCTCACCCGTCGAGCCTAGCCCCGCCTCGCGTTCGGCCATTGCTCCAGCACCGGCGCGGAATAGGCGGCCCGGCGCGGAAACCCCGCCGCCGGGGCGACTACCGGGAGTAGTTGGGCGCCTCGACGGTCATCTGGATGTCGTGGGGGTGCGACTCCTTGAGACCGGCGGGGGTGATGCGCACGAACTTGCCGCGCAGCTTGAGGTCGGCGATCGTGCGGGCGCCGACGTAGAACATCGACTGCCGCAGTCCGCCCATGAGCTGGTAGACCGTCGTGGCGACGTTGCCGCGGTAGGGGACGCGCCCCTCGATGCCCTCCGCGATGAGCTGCGCGTCGGACGGCACGTCAGCCTGGAAGTAGCGGTCGCGCGAGTACGCGGTCTTCTTGCCGCGGTCGCTCATCGCGCCGATCGAACCCATGCCGCGGTAGCTCTTGAACTGCTTGCCGTTGACGTACATGAGCTCGCCGGGGCTCTCGTCGGTGCCGGCGAGGAGCGAGCCGAGCATCACGGTGTCGGCGCCCGCGACGAGCGCCTTCGCGATGTCGCCCGAGTACTGCAGGCCGCCGTCGGCGATGACCGGGATGCCGGTCTCGCGCGCCGCGAGCGACGCCTCGTAGACGGCGGTCACCTGCGGCACGCCGACGCCCGCGACGACGCGCGTCGTGCAGATCGACCCCGGGCCGACGCCGACCTTGATCGCGTCGGCGCCCGCGTCGACGAGTGCCTGAGCGCCGGAGCGCGTCGCGACGTTGCCGCCGATGACGTCGATCGCGGCGAACGCGGGGTCCGACTTGAGCCGCGCGATGATGTCGAGCACGCCCTTCGAGTCGCCGTTGGCGGTGTCGACGACGATGACGTCGACGCCGGCGTCGCGCAGCGCGCCCGCGCGGTCCCACGCGTCGCCGAAGAAGCCGATCGCGGCGCCGACCCGCAGTCGACCGGAGTCGTCCTTCGTCGCGTTGGGGTACTTCTCGCTCTTGTCGAAGTCCTTGACCGTGATGAGGCCGCGCAGGATGCCGTCGGCGTCGACGAGCGGGAGCTTCTCGATCTTGTGCTGGGCGAAGATCGCGACGGCGTCGTCGGGGTCGATGCCGACGGGCGCGGTGATGAGCGGCGCCTTCGTCATGACGTCGCGCACGAGCGTCGACGACTTCTCGAACGGAGAGACGAAGCGCATGTCGCGGTTGGTGATGATGCCGACGAGGCGGCCGTCGCCCTCGACGACGGGGAGGCCCGAGACGCGGAACTGCCCGCACAGCGCGTCGACCTCGGCGACGGTGGCGTCGGGGGTCGTCGTGACGGGGTTCGAGATCATGCCCGACTCGGAGCGCTTGACCTTGTCGACGTGCGCCGCCTGGTCCTCGATCGAGAGGTTGCGGTGTAGCACGCCGAGGCCGCCCTGGCGCGCCATCGCGACCGCCATGCGGCTCTCGGTGACGGTGTCCATCGCGCTCGACAGGAGCGGCGCGGCGACGGTGATGCGCCGCGTCAGGCGCGAGGAGGTGTCCGCCTCGCTCGGGATCACGTCGGTGTGCCCGGGCAGCAGCATGACGTCGTCGTAGGTGAGTCCGACGAATCCGAAGGGATCGGGCTGGTCCATGGTGTCCTCGCAGGCCGAGTTGAGAGCTGGATGCGCACCCGGCTGCGTCGTCGGAGCCCGGTACTCGATGTTAACCGTTTGGCCGTCGGAGAATTCCGACTCATACTGGGGCGACCCGGTTCGTGTCCCATTGGTAACACGAAGGCAACAATTCGGGGCTAGCGTCAAAGCCGACGTGCGTCCGGCCGAGGCGCCACCCCCGCCACCTGGAGGTTCTGTGACATCCGCCCGATTGGCGACCGCACGCCCCGACCGTCGGCGCCGCGTCGCCGGCGCCTTCGTCGTGGTGCTGGCCGGCCTCCTCGGCCTTCAGCTCCTGGCGCCGTCCCCGGCGCTCGCGGACGAGGTCGACACCGACACCTATCCCTACCGGGTGAGCGGCAACGTGCAGCTCGACGGCGAACCCCTCGAGGGCGTCGAGCTCAACGTGCGCGGCAACGGCATCGACACGGATGTCGAGACCGACGAGCGCGGGCAGTGGGCCGTCGGCGTGCCGGAGCGCAACGCCGACTACACGGTCACCCTCAACGAGGAGACCCTCCCCGAGGGCATCGCGGTCGTCGAGGAGGGCAACGACACCCCCAACGTGAAGGAGGTCACGGTCGGCCAGGGCGGCCGCGTGACCGCGAACTTCTTCATCGGCGAGGGCACCCGCACGGTGACGAGCCTGTTCGACATCGTCGTGCAGAAGCTCGTGACGGGCCTGTCGTTCGGCCTCATGCTCGCGCTCGGCGCCATCGGCCTCTCCCTCGTCTACGGCACGACCGGCATCTCCAACTTCGCGCACGCCGAGATGGTGAGCTTCGGCGCGGTGAGCGCGTTCCTCGTGTCGCGCACGGGCGTCGACATCTGGTTCGCCATCCCGATCGCGATCGTGCTCGGGGCGCTGCTGGGCCTCGCGATGGATGCCGGCATCTGGCGCCCGCTGCGCCGACGGCGGCTCGGCCTCGTGCAGCTCATGATCGTGAGCATCGGCCTGTCGCTCGCGCTGCGCTACACGTTCCAGTACCTCATCGGCGGCGAGACCCGGCAGCTGCCCGGCGCGACGGCCGCGGCGATCCCGCTCTTCGGGTCCGTCTCGATGACGGTCATCGACATGGTGAGCATCGGGATCAGCGTCGTGACCCTCGTCGCGTTCGCCGGCTGGCTCGTCTTCTCCCGGCTCGGCAAGGCGACCCGCGCGATCTCCGACAACCCGTCGCTCGCCGCCGCCTCCGGCATCGACGTCGACCGCGTCGTGCGCGTCGTCTGGGTGCTCGCGGGCGCCCTCGCGGCGATGGCGGGCGTGCTGTTCGCCTACTACCGTCCCGGTCTCAAGTGGGACATGGGCGCCGAGATCCTCCTGCTGCTCTTCGCGGCAGTCACCCTCGGTGGCCTCGGCACGGCGTTCGGCGCGCTCGTCGGCGCCCTCATCATCGGCGTCGTCGTCGAGCTGTCGACGCTCTGGATCCCGGCGGATCTGCGCTTCGCCGCACCGCTCGTCGTGCTCATCGTCATCCTGCTGTTCCGGCCCCAAGGCATCCTGGGCCGCCGCGAGAGGATCGGATAACCCCCATGGACTGGCTGCAGATCCTCTCCAACACGGCGTCGAGCGTCATCTCGCCGGCGACGATGGCCTACGCCCTGGCGGCCCTCGGCCTCGCGGTGCACTTCGGCTACGCCGGCCTGCTCAACATGGGTATCGCGGGCTTCATGGCCCTCGGCGCCTACGGCTACGCGATCTCGATCCTCACCTTCGGCCTCCCGTGGTGGGCGGGCGTGCTCGTCGGCATCGGCGCGGCGCTCGTCTTCGCGCTCATCCTCGGCATCCCGACGCTGCGTCTGCGCGGCGACTACCTGGCGATCGTGACGATCGCGGCCGCCGAGGTCGTGCGTCTCACGTTCCTCACCTCCGCCTTCGACGACGTGACGGGCTCGGCCGACGGCCTGAGCGGCTACCACAGCGGGTTCCGGGCCGACAACCCGATCCCGCAGGGCACCTACGGCTTCGGCCCGTGGACCTACAACGAGGTCGGCTGGTGGGTGCGCATCCTCGGCATCATCGCGCTCGTCCTCGTCGTCATCGTCGTCTACCGCCTCGTCAACAGCCCCTGGGGGCGCGTCCTCAAGGGCATCCGCGAGGACGAGGACGCGGTGCGCTCGCTCGGCAAGAATGTCTTCGCCTACAAGATGCAGGCGCTGCTCCTCGGCGGCGGCATCGCGGCGCTGGGCGGCATCCTCTACGCGATGGACCGCAACGTGAACTCGGGCGTCTACGTCACCTCGCTCACGTTCTTCGTGTGGACGGCGCTCCTCCTCGGCGGAGCGGCGACCGTGTTCGGGCCGCTCCTCGGCTCGATCATCTTCTGGGTGCTGCAGACCTTCGTCGGCAACCTCATGCCCGCGCTCGTCTCGGCCGGCATCCTGCCGTTCATGTCGACCGTCCAGTCCGCGACGGTGCGCTTCATCCTGACCGGCATCGCGCTCATGCTGATCGTCATATTCAGGCCGCAGGGCATCCTCGGCAGCAAGAAGGAGCTGACCTTTGTCAAGTGACGCCCCCCTCCAGCCGCCGACCGCTCGCGCGAAGTCGACGGGACTGCACGTCGGAGACGCCCACCCGGGCGTGGCCAAGACCGACCCGATCCTCGTCGCGGACGGCATCCGCCGCACCTTCGGCGGTCTGACCGCCGTCGACGTCGAGCACCTCGAGATCCCGCGCAACGCCATCACGGCCCTCATCGGCCCCAACGGCGCCGGCAAGACGACGCTGTTCAACCTGCTCACGGGCTTCGACAAGCCCGACGCGGGGTCGTGGACGTTCTCGGGTACCGCGATCTCGGGCGTGCCCGCCTTCAAGGTGTCGCGTCTCGGCCAGGTGCGCACGTTCCAGCTGACGAAGGCGCTCGGCCTGCTGACCGTCATGGACAACATGAAGCTCGGCGCCAAGCACCAGCGCGGCGAGCACTTCTTCTCGGCCCTCATCCCGGCGCTCTGGCGCCGACAGGACGCCGAGCTGGAGGAGCGCGCGCTCGACCTGCTCACGCGGTTCAAGCTCGACGCCAAGAAGGACGACTTCGCCGCGTCCCTCTCGGGCGGGCAGCGCAAGCTCCTCGAGATGGCCCGCGCGCTCATGAGCGAGCCGAGCCTCGTGATGCTCGACGAGCCGATGGCCGGTGTCAACCCGGCGCTCACGCAGTCGCTGCTCGAGCACATCCTCGACCTCAAGGAGGAGGGGATGACGGTGCTCTTCGTCGAGCACGACATGCACGTCGTGCGCCACATCGCCGACTGGGTGATCGTGATGGCGGAGGGCCGCATCGTCGCCGAGGGCGAGCCGGCGACCGTCATGAAGGACCCCGCGGTCGTCGACGCGTACCTCGGCGCGCACCAGGACGTCGACCTCGGCGTCGTCACCGGCCGCTACACGGCCGACGGCGCCGCCGCGACGATCACGGCGGCGGACATCCTCGCCGAGGGCGAAGCCGAGCTCGAGAAGGAAGAGGACGCCCAGTGAGCACCGCCACCGCGACCGCCCCCGTCGTCGTCAACGTCGACAACGTCACGGCGGGCTACCTGCCGGGCGTCAACATCCTCAACGGCTGCTCCCTCGTGGCACGCCAGGGCGAGCTCATCGGCATCATCGGCCCCAACGGTGCCGGCAAGTCGACGCTGCTGAAGGCGATCTTCGGGCAGGTGCAGGTGCGCTCCGGCAGCATCACGCTCGAGGGCGACGACATCACCAACCTCAAGGCCAACAAGCTCGTCGCCCGCGGCGTCGGCTTCGTGCCGCAGACCAACAACGTCTTCCCGAGCCTCTCGATCGAGGAGAACCTCCAGATGGGGCTCTTCCAGAAGCCGAAGGCCTACGCCGAGCGGCTCGAGTTCGTGACCGGCATCTTCGCCGAACTCGGCAAGCGCCTCAAGCAGCGCGCCGGGTCGCTCTCGGGCGGCGAGCGGCAGATGGTCGCGATGTCGCGCGCGCTCATGATGGACCCGAAGGTCATCCTGCTCGACGAGCCGTCGGCGGGCCTCTCGCCCGTGCGCCAGGACGAGGCCTTCATCCGGGTCTCCGAGATCAACAAGGCCGGCGTGACGACGATCATGGTCGAGCAGAACGCCCGCCGCTGCCTGCAGATCTGCGACCGCGGCTACGTGCTCGACCAGGGCCGCGACGCGCACACCGCGACGGGGCGCGAGCTGCTCGACGACCCGAAGGTCGCCGAGCTCTACCTCGGCACCCTCGGCACCTGACGTTCCTCACCACGACGCCCCGGCATCCTCTGGATGACCGGGGCGTCGTGCTGTGGGGTGGCGGAACCGCCCGATTCCGCGTTATGCGTCTCCACCCGCGTTTTTTCTCGCGTACGCGGACGCAGAACGCGGATCTCGCCGCGCCGGGCCGGGCGGCGGCCGCCTGCCCGGGCGGGTAGCCGGAACGAGGGAACGCCCCCCGACCCGGAGGTCGAGGGGCGTTCCGATGCAGAGTGCGGTATCTGCGGGGGGACTCAGTACGCGGAGTAGTTGTTGTCCTCGCCGTAGATGTAGATGCCGATCGAGGCCTCGGTCGGGTCGCCCACCTCGTCGAAGGTGATCGGGCCCGAGACGCCGTCGTAGTCGGCGACGCCACCGCTCAGGATGATGTCGGCGCACTCCTGGAAGGTGGTGCACTTCTCACCGTCGCCGGAACCGCCCGACACCTCCTGGAGCTTCGCGGCGACCGTCGCCCCGTCCGTCGCGCCGCCCGCGGCGAGCGAGGCGAGGGCGAGCAGGATGACCGCGTCGTACGACTCGGCGGCGTAGCTGAAGTCGGTCAGCGGCTCGCCGCCGTCCTCGGCCACCCACGCCTGGAGCGCCTCGGTGAACTCGGTGATCGAGTCGATCGAGAGGCCGGGCAGCGTGCCCTTCGAGCCCGTGAGCGAGCCCGCCGGGAACTCGTCGCCGAAGTTCTTCAGGTTGCCGTCGACGAAGTACAGCTTGTCGGCCGGGATCTTGCCGAAGAGGCTCGGGAGGATCGAGTTGATCTCGTCGAACGTGATGAGCGCGATCGCGTCGGGGTTCTGCGCGAGCACCTCGTTGATCTGCGAGTCGAAGTTGCTGTCACCCGTGTTGTACGTCGGGGCCGCGACGACCTCGCCGCCGGCGGCCTCGAAGGCCTCCGTGACGTACTTCGCGAGACCCGTGCCGTACGAGTCGTTGAGGACGATCAGACCGAGGGTCTGGTTGCCGTCCTCCGCGATCAGGTTGCCGAGCACCTCGCCCTGCAGCACGTCCGACGGGGCCGTGCGGAAGTACAGGCCGTTGTCGTCGTAGTTCGTGAACGCGTCGGAGGTGTTGGCGGGCGAGAACTGGATGACGCCCGCGCCGACGACCTGGTCGATGAACTGCAGCGAGACGCCCGACGAGGCGGCGCCGATGATGGCCGTGGGGTTCAGCGCGAGGATGCGCGGAGCCTCCGTCTCGTAGGCCTTGTTGTCGGTGTTGCCCGAGTCGCCGTACTCGACGTCGATCGTGAGTCCGGTCTTCTCGGCGTACTCGTTGACGGTCGCGACCGCGTACCCGACGCCGGCCTCCTCGGGCGGGCCGAGGAACGCGAGGTTACCGGTCTGCGGAAGCAGGGTACCGATCGTCATCGTGTAGTCAGCGATCGCCGTGGGCTCCGTGGCGGGCTCCTCCGACGCCGCACAGCCGCCGAGCACGAGGGCGCCCGTCGCGAGGATCGCGACGCCGCCGAGCGTGTTCTTGAGGCCGCGCGACCGGAAGGCGGAGGCCTTGGTCGTGATGCTCATGTCACTCCTTGAGTGGTTCTTGACAGGACACAGAGGCCGGACATCTCCGGCTGTTCCGATAACCGTAGTCCCGTCGGGGGCTTCCGACGATTCCGCCCTGTTACGGGCGTGTAACGCGACGGAATCGTTACATCCGGGTGCGCCTCAGCCGACGACGACCGCGGAGCGGCCGAACTTGTTCTCGCCGTTGTAGACGACGAGCTGGTACGTCGCGCGACGCGGGTCGCCGGCGGCGTCGAGGTTGACGGAACCGCTCACCCCGTCGTAGTCGATGTCGGGCTGCGTCCTCAGCACGTCGAGGCACTCGCCGTAGCTCGTGCACTTGATGCCGCCCACCGACGCCTCGCGGAGTTCCCGCGCGATCGCGGGGCCGCCGTCATCGCCGGCGAGCGTCGCCGCGAGGGCGACGAGCACCGCCGCGTCGTAGGCCTCCGGCCCGTAGCGGGGGTCCGCCATCCCGGGGTCCTCCTGCTTGAGCCGCGCGACGAACGCGTCGTCGGCCGCCGCGCCCTCGATGATGCCGTTGACACCGTTGAGGAGGCCGCCCGGGAGCGCCTGCGAGTAGTCGGCGAGGTTCTGGCTGGTGAGCCACAGCTTCCCGCCGCCGAAGCCCGCGCCCGAGAGCTGGGTGATGAGCGCCTTCGTCTGGTCGCCGTTGTCGGGCGTCGCGAGCACGACGGCGCCGGGCTCGGCGGCCTTGACCTCCTCGACGGCCGCGGCGAGCGCCTCGGCGTTCGCGTCGGCGGCGACGCCGACGGCGACGACGTCGACGGGCACCGAGCGCGCGGCCGAGAGCGCGGCCTCGAACGCCGTCGCGAGGGAGGTGCCGAGGTCGTCCTCGCGGTAGACGAGCGCGATCGATTCGACGTCGGCCTCGGCGAAGACGTCGGCGAGCACGATGCCCTGATGCGGGTAGGACGGGATCGTGCGGAAGAAGACGCCCTCGGTGTCGAGCACCGTGAGCTGAGGGTAGGTCGCCGACGGCGAGACGAGCGGAACGCCGGCCTCGGCCGCGGGGCCGAGCAGGCGCTGGGCGAGCACCGACGACGCGGGACCGATGACGACGTCGGCGCCCTCGGCGACGAGGGCCGCGAACGACGCCTCCGCGGTCTCGGTCGATGCGTCGCCGGAGTCCTTGCTGATGACGACGACAGGTTGGCCGTTGACCCCGCCGGCGGCGTTGATCTCGCGCACGGCGGCGTTGACGCCCGCGACCTGCGCGGGCGACACGAACGCGAGTCCGCCGCTCGACGGGAAGAGCGTGCCGATCTTGAGCACGCCGTCGCCCGTGGGGGTGGGGGCGGTCGTCGGGGTGGGGGTGGGCGTCGGCGTCGGGGTGGCGGCTCCGCAGCCGGTGAGGACGGCGAGGGATGCGACGGCGAGCGCCGCGAAGGCGACGCGAGCGTGCGGGCGCGGCATCCGGGCTCCTTCCAGGGGGACGGGGGTCACCCTATCGCCCGGCGCTCGCTCCCCCGGGGAGGCGGGTCCGTTCGTCGGCCGCGGCTCAGACGCGCTCGAGCGTCGCGACCTTCGGCGGCCGGGCCGCGATGATCATGTCGGTCATGAGCACGACGAGGGCGGCCCAGACGAGCGCGAAGCCCAACCAGCGCTCCGCGGTCATCTCCTCGCCGAGCACGAGCCAGCCGTAGAGGAACTGGATGACGGGCGCGAGGAACTGCGTCATCCCGAGCGTGACGAGCGGCAGTCGCCGAGCCCCGGAGGCGAAGAGCAGCAGCGGCACGGTGGTCGCGACGCCCGCGCACAGCATCGCGAGGGCGTGCGGCAGCCCGCTCTGGCCGAACTGCACCCCGCCGCCGACGACGCCGACGAGCACGAGCTGCACGATCGCGACGGGGGTGAGCCACGCGGTCTCGATCGTGAGCCCGCCGAGGGCGTCGACGCGGGGTCCGACGATGCGCTTGATGAGCCCGTAGAAGCCGAAGCTGAAGGCGAGCACGAGGGCGATCCAGGGCACGCGACCGTAGCCGAACGCGATGACGAGGATGGCGGCGGCGGCGACGCCGAGCGCGATCCACTGCGGCAGGCGCACCTTCTCGCGCAGCACGAGGACGCCGAGCAGCACGGTCACGATCGGGTTGATGAAGTACCCGAGCGACGACTCGACGACGTGGCCGGTGAGGGCGCCGAAGACGTAGGTCTGCCAGTTGATGTAGACCGCGATCGCGGCGAGCAGCATGAGCAGCAGCGCGCGCCGGTCGCGCAGGATGGCGACGAGACGCGGCCAGCCCCGGGTCACGGTGACGAGGAGCACCGTGAACAGGAGCGACATGATCACGCGGAACGCGACGACCTCGAAGGGCCCCGACGGGGGCAGCAGGAGGAAGTACGCGGGGAGGATGCCCCAGAGCAGGTAGGCGCCGACGGCGTAGAGGAGGCCGGCCCGACTCGACGAGGACGGAGCGGGCGGCACCCCCTCAACCTACCCCGCACGACGAAGGCCCCGTGCGGGTCGCGCACGGGGCCTTCGGAGGCGAAGCGGATGTCAGCCGACGATGGCGAGCACGTCGCGCGCCGACAGGACGAGCAGGTCGTCGCCGCCGAACTTGACCTCGGTGCCGCCGTACTTCGAGTAGATGACCTTGTCGCCGACCTTGACGTCGAGCGGGACGCGGTTGCCGTTGTCGTCGATGCGACCCGGACCGACCGCGACGACCTCGCCCTCCTGGGGCTTCTCCTTCGCGGTGTCGGGGATCACGAGACCCGACGCGGTGACCTGCTCGGCGTCGACCTGCTTGATGACGATGCGATCCTCGAGCGGCTTGATGGAGACCGACACAATGACCTCTTTCTGGAAGACCCTGTTTCTGGAAGTTCGGG
>Ga0065721_10050017_pt1 | contig 24179 bp, 24 predicted proteins | sample Mesricmetagenome_FD_59108 | JGI IMG/M metagenome (GOLD analysis project Ga0065721, IMG submission 59108) | Mesophilic microbial community from rice straw/compost enrichment Sample: eDNA_1 v2 (version 2) | ecosystem: Engineered > Solid waste > Grass > Composting > Bioreactor | place: USA: Davis...
TGGCGGGCATCCGCCACGCCTTCCAGCCGATCGTCGACATCCACACCGGCGTCGTCCACGCTTACGAGGCCCTCATCCGTGGCACCGCCGAGGCCGGTTTCCGCTCGGTCTTCGCCTATTTCGACGCGGCCTTCGAGTCCGGCGAGATCGTCGAACTCGAGCTCGAACTCGCCCGCCGCGCCTTCGAGGCGCTGCATCGCCTGCCGTTCGGCGCCAGCCGCCGTCTGTTCCTCAACATCGACGGCAGGGCGCTGGAGCAGCCGAGCTTCCGCGTCGAACGCATCCTCCGGCTCGCCGAGGAGGCGGGTGTCAACCCGGCCGCGATCTGCATCGAGCTGTCCGAACAGCACAAGACCGCCCAGAGCACCAGCGCCACCATGATGGTCGCGGCCCTCCGCGCCGGACAGGTCAAGATCGCCCTCGACGATTTCGGGCAGGGCTTTTCCGAACTGACGCTGCTCTATGCGGTGCAGCCGGAATACGTGAAGATCGACCGGTTCTTCATCACCGACATCGCCAGCTCCGCCCGCAAGAAGCTGTTCGTCTCCACCGTGGTCAACCTCGCCCACGTGCTCGGCGCCAAGGTGATCGCCGAGGGGATCGAGACCGCCGAGGAGTATCTCGCCTGCCGCGAGATCGGCTGCGACTTCGCCCAGGGCTATTTCATCGCGCGGCCGAGCGTCGATGCCGAGCAGTTGCCGACGGTCTACCGCCACGTCATGGCCACCAGCAAGCGCGATCGCCGCAACCGCAACGCGGACGAGGCGATCGTGCGCAACGAGGTCAACCCGATCCACCCGGTGATCGCCAACGCCAGCATGAACGAGGTGTTCGAGCGGTTCCGCGGCGCGCCCGATCAGGCCTTCTTCCCGGTGGTCGATCCGAACGGCGAGCCGCTCGGCCTGCTGCACGAGCGCAACCTGCGCTCCTTCGTCTTCAACCCGATCGGCCGCGACATCCTCGCCAATTCCTTCTTCAATCACCGTCTGATGAAGTTCGTGATGCGTTGCCCGATCGCCGACGTGTCGCTGTCGGTGGAACGCATCCTTGAGATCTACGCCAACAACGGCGACACGGAAGGTGTGATCATCACCGAAAAGGGCATGTATCTCGGCGTGCTGTCATCGGCGTCGCTGCTGAAACTGATCAACGAAAAGCGCCTGACGATGGCGCAGGACCAGAATCCGCTGACCCGGCTGCCCGGCAACCTCTCGATCAACAACCATCTCGCCGACGCCGCCGAGCCGAATGGCGCCAACCGCGTCTTCTGCTATTTCGACTTCAACCACTTCAAGCCGTTCAACGACCATTACGGCTTCCGCCAGGGCGACCGGGCGATCATGCTGTTCGCGGACATCCTGCGCCGGCATCTCGGCGACGCCTTCCTCGGCCACATCGGCGGCGACGACTTCTTCGCCGGCCTGCGCGACGTCGACATCGAGCGCGCCGCGGTGCTCGCGCGGGCGGTGATCGAGGACTACCGGATCGAGATCACCAGCTTCTACTCGCAGGCCGATCGCGACAAGGGCTACCTGCTCGCCACCAGCCGGGAGGGCAGCGAGCAGATCTATCCGCTGATGACTTGCTCGGCCGCGGTGATCGAGATCGGTGCCGGCGAGGTGATCGACGATTTCGTCGCCCTGTCGCGCCGGATCGCCGACGCCAAGCGGGCCGCCAAGCTCGCCCCGGACGCGATGCACGTCCGCCGAGCGCCGTCCTATCTGACGGTCGCCTGAGACGGCCCGTTCCGGCCGGATCGTCTTTGCCCGGCGCCGGTCAGGCGGCGCGGGCCGACGCCATGCTCTCGAAGATCCCGCGGCCGTCGAGCCCGCCGTGGAGCGCCTCGATCAGGTTTTCCGGGTGCGGCATCATGCCGAGCACGTTGCCGGCGGCGTTGACGATGCCCGCGATGTCGTTGACCGAGCCGTTGGGGTTGGTGCCCTCGGCATAGCGGAAGGCGACGCGGCCCTCGCCCTCGATCCGCTCCAGCGTTTCGGCATCGGCGAAGTAGTTGCCGTCGTGGTGGGCGACGGGGCAGCGCAGCACCTCGCCCGGCGCATAGGCGCGGGTGAAGGCGGTTGCGGCGTTGGCGACCTGAAGCTTCACCTCGCGGCACACGAACTTCAGCCCGGCATTGCGCATCAGTGCCCCGGGCAGCAGGCCGGCCTCGGTGAGGATCTGGAAGCCGTTGCAGACGCCGAGCACCATCACCCCGGCCTCGGCCTTCGCCTTCACCGCCGGCATGATCGCCGAACGGGCGGCGATGGCGCCCGAGCGCAGATAGTCGCCGTAGGAAAAGCCGCCGGGAAGGACGACGAGATCGACGTCGGGCAGGGCGGTCTCCTGGTGCCAGACCATGACGGGGGCCGAGCCGGCGACCTTGGTCAGCGCGGCGGCCATGTCGCGCTCGCGGTTGGAGCCGGGGAAGACGATGACGGCGGAGCGGAGCATGGAGCGGACCTTTTGAACAGGGTCAGGCGTCGACGAGATCGAGACGCCGGTTGATGCGATCGAGTTGGTCGCCGTGCTGGCCGAGTCGGCCGTAGATACTGGTGATGTCCTGCTGAGTCGCCAGCATGTGGCCGCGGATAGCCTGGAGTTCGGACTTGATGTCGCGCAGTTCGCCATGCACGGACGCGATCTTGCCGTCGAGCCGGCCGATACGCTCCTGCATCAACTTCAGCACCTCGTAGATCAGTTCGTTCGTGACTTCCGCCATCGCGTCCTCCGCGGCCGGCCGCGTCAACCGGTGATGTCGATAGAATAGTTCTCGATGACGGTGTTTGCGAGAAGCTTCTCGCACATCTCGCGGATGTCGGCGCGGGCCTTGTCCGGATCGGTCTCGGAAAGATCGAGGTCGATGATCTTGCCCTGGCGCGCAGCGGTGACGCCGGAGAAGCCGAGGCCGGCGAGCGCGCCTTCGATGGCCTTGCCCTGGGGATCGAGAACGCCGGTCTTCAGGGTGACGGTGACGCGCGCTTTCATGGGGGTATCCGGGGCTGGTGGGACCATCGGGCCGGCGACGCCGGGTTTCGCGCATGCTTTACGGCGAGAGGCGGCAAAAGGGAAGGGTGGCGCGGCGGATATCCGCCGGCTGCTGGGCCTCGTTTCGCCTGCTAGCCCGATCGTCGATCCTCGCAGGCAACCTTTCGCCGGCTTCCTCGTTCGGGCGGTCGATCCGCTGCGGCACGGGCGGTGGCGTCGGGAGGCGAAGCGATGGGCGGACTGCGTTTCGGGGCGATCGGATCTTCGGCGGTTCACCTCTGCGTCGACCTCCAGCGGCTCTTCGCCGCCGAGGGGCCGTGGCCGATGCCGTGGATGGAGCCGATCCTGCCGCGCGTCCACCGCCTCGCCGCCCGCCACGCGGAGCGCACTGTCTTCACCCGCTTCGTGCCGCCGCGCACGCCGCAGGATCGGCCGGGACGCTGGCGGGCCTATTTCGAGCATTGGCGGGGGGCGACGCTGTCGCAGCTCGATCCGGCGCTCGTCGACCTCGTCCCCGACCTCGCTGCACTGGTGCCCCCGGCGCGGGTGGTCGACAAGCCCGCCTATTCGGCCTTCACCGCGCCCGCTCTCGCTCCGTTGCTGGCGGCCGGCAGCGTCGACACGCTGATCGTCACCGGCGGCGAGACGGACGTCTGCGTCCTCGCGACGGTGCTCGGGGCGATCGACCGCGGCTACCGGGTCATCCTCGCCCGGGACGGCATCTGCAGTTCGGCCGACGCCCAGCACGACCGCCTGATCGCCTTCTACGAGGAACGCTTCTCGCACCAGCTCGAAGTCGCGGAAGTGGAAGAGGTGCTCGAGGCGTGGGACGCCGGATGAGCAGCGAGTGGCGCGAGGGCGCCATCCATCATCGATGCCCGCGCCGAGGTGCCGAAAAGAAAAGGCCGGGCGCATGGCCCGGCCTTTCCGATTTCGATCGCGAGCGTGACGCTCACTTCACCAGCGTCGGACCGCCGCCGCGCGGCGGCTCCTGCTCGTTGAGGATGCCGAGGCGGCGCGCGACTTCCTGGTAGCTCTCGACGAGGCCACCCATGTCGCGGCGGAACCGGTCCTTGTCGAGACGGTCGCCCGTGGAGATGTCCCACAGGCGGCAGCTGTCCGGGGAGATCTCGTCGGCGACGACGATGCGCATCATGTCGCCTTCCCAGAGCCGACCGCACTCCATCTTGAAGTCGATCAGCTTGATGCCGACGCCGAGGAACAGGCCGGCGAGGAAGTCGTTGACGCGGATGGCGAGCGCCATGATGTCGTCGATTTCCTGCGGGGAGGCCCAGCCGAAGGCGGTGATGTGCTCCTCGGAGACCATCGGGTCGTTGAGCTGGTCGTTCTTGTAGTAGAACTCGATGATCGAGCGCGGCAGCTGGGTGCCTTCCTCGATGCCGAGGCGGGTCGACAGCGAGCCGGCGGCGACGTTGCGCACCACCACCTCGAGCGGGATGATCTCCACCTCGCGGATCAACTGCTCGCGCATGTTCAGCCGACGGATGAAGTGCGTCGGGATGCCCATGTTGTTGAGCTGGGTGAAGACGTATTCCGAGATCCTGTTGTTGAGGACCCCCTTTCCGTCGATCACTTCGTGCTTCTTGGCGTTGAAGGCGGTGGCATCGTCCTTGAAGTGCTGGATCAGCGTGCCCGGCTCCGGGCCTTCGTAGAGGATCTTCGCTTTGCCTTCATAAATTCGACGGCGCCGGTTCATAGGGATGTACCGTGGTCTGTTGGGGAAATCCATGTCTTGCCGTTCTGCTCCGGGTCGGTTTTCACGGTCGACGGCCGTTGCCTCTCGGCGCAAGCGTAAAAAGCGGACCCGTCATGAACAGGCCCGCTTCCCACGTTCGACGGGGCCGGAACTTACGCGATCTCGGCCCTGAGCACAACGGCCATGCTGCAGGGCTGCCGCGCGGCGCCCGGATGCGATCCATCATCTTCCTTTCGTCTTCCGCTGGCCTTCTCGATCCGTAGAACCCACATTGATCTCGCCCGCCGTCGTCCGATAGGAAGGGCGGCAGGGCCGTGAGTCCGTTTCTTTCCATCGGCGGACGGTGGCGACAGGCGTGGTTTCAAGGAGGAAGACCGACGATGACGACCTTCGACAGACGTGAGGAAGACTTCGAGAACAAGTTCGCCCACGACGAGGAACTGCGCTTCAAGGCGATGGTCCGCCGCAACCGCCTGCTCGGCCTTTGGGCCGCGGAAAAGCTGGGACTTTCCGGCGAGGCCGCCGAAGACTATGCTGCCGCCGTCGTCAAGGCCGACTTCCGCGAAAAGGGCGACGGCGACGTGTTCCGCAAGGTGCGGGAGGATTTCGACACGGCCAAGGTCGAACAGTCCGACCACCAGATTCGCCGGACCATGGAAGAGCTGCTCGCCGAGGCGGAGAACCAGATCAAGTCGGGTGTCTGAACCCGGCCGGGGGGACGGAGGATGCATCGCGCGCTGATATCGCGGCTCCGTGAGGGGTCGCGTCCGCTGTTCGCGGCCTGGGTCGGGAGTCCCGAGCCGCTGGTGGCGGAGGCCTGTGCGCGGTGCAGCTTCGAGGCGGTCGTGGTCGATCTCCAGCATGGCCAGGTCCCGCCCGAGGCGGTGACGCGGATGGCCTTCCCGCTCGCCGCGCTCGAAAAGCCGCTGGTGGTGCGAATTCCGGTCGGTGCCTACGAGATGGCCTCTCGCCTGCTCGACGCCGGCGCGGGGGCCGTCATCGCGCCGATGATCAACTCGGCCGCGGACGCCGCCGCCCTGGTCGCCGCGACGAAATACACCCCGCTCGGCCGCCGCTCGTGGGGGCCGACGCGCGCTCTCGACGTCTTCCGCGTCGGCGCCGCCGACTATCTCGCCGGCGCCAACGGCAACCTTCTCGCCCTTGCCATGATCGAAACCCGGGAGGCGCTGGCGGCGCTCGACGAGATTCTGGCCGTGCCCGGCATCGACGGCGTCTTCGTCGGCCCCTACGATCTCACCCTGACCTTGTTCGGCGGACGGGGCATGGACGTCGGCAACCCGGAGACGACGGCCGCTCTCGACCACATCGTCTCGCGCGCCCATGCCGCCCGCAAGATCTCGGCGATCTACGCCGCCGACGGCGAGAAGGCGCGGATCTACGCCGCCGCCGGCTATCGCCTCGTCGCGGTCGGATCGGAAGGCGGCTACCTGCGGGCAGGGGCTGAACTCATGCTGGCGGCGGCCCGCGGCGGAGCGTGACACGACGGCGTCGTGCCGCCGCCACGAGCGAGTCAGGCCGCCGACCGGACCTGTCTTCTGTCAAACGCGAGCGCGCGTTCCTCGATCTGCCGTCGGTCTTCAAAGCCGCGCCAGCAGCGTCGCGAAGCGGGTCAGGCCCTCGGGCCAGGGGCCGTGGCCGGAGGCGGCGTTGATGTGGCCGGCGTCGCCGGCGTCGATCAGAAGCGATCCCCAGGCCGCGGCGAGATCGTCGGCTGCGGCGTAGTCGCACCAGACGTCGTTGCGGCTGGCGACCAGCATCGAGGGGAACGGCAGCGGGTCGGCGGGGATGCCGCCGTCGCCATAGGCGAGGGCGACCGGCTGCGGCACGTCCGGCCGGCGGATGTCGGCCGGGGCGACAAGCAGGGCGCCGGCGACCCGGCCGGCGGTGCCGTCCCGCGACAGCCGTGCGGCGGCGTCGGCCACGGCGATGACGCCGAGGGAATGGGCGACGAGAACGACCGGCTTCGTCGCCTTCGCCACCTCCTCGACGATTCGCCCCGCCCACCCGGTGCGGTCCGGCGCGTCGAAGTCGGCCTGCATCACGCGGCGGGCGGTCGGCAGCTTGCGCTCCCAGCGAGACTGCCAGTGATCCTCTCCGGAATTCTGGAAGCCGGGGATGATGAGGATCTCGACGTCGGATGATTTCATGGGGCCACGGTCGCGGTTGCTGGTTCAGCCCATCCGACCGAACCTCAGTGCCTTCTCCCACTCCGGATGGCCGTTGGCAAGGACGCGGTCGGCGGCGCCGTTCCAGTCGTAGGTGACGAAGCGGTGAGACACGGTCCAGCCGTGCGGGCCGCGGTCGAGGACGGCATAGCGGGCGTGGGGGCTGCCGTTCTGCATGACGTGGCCGCTCGGTTTGCCGTCGCGATAGGCCTGGGCTCCGACGCTGCCGGGGTTGACGACGAGCCGGCCGTCGGCGAGGGCGAGGTGGCGCGGCATGTGGCTGTGGCCGCAGAGGATCACCTCGGCGGCGATCCCCTCGACCTCCGCGGCGACCTCTTCCATCGCACGCAGCACGAGATGGCCGGCGACCGGCTCTTCGAGCAGGTAGTGCGTGTCCTTCGCCGGCGTGCCGTGGCAGAGGAAGACGCCTTCGAGGAAGAGCGTCGCCGGCAGGGCGCGGATCCAGTCGAGATGGGTCGGCGACAGCGCGTCGAAGGCCGGCCGGTCCCAGGTGCCCATCTTCTCGGGCGGCCGGTCGACCAGCGCCCGGTCATGATTGCCCATCACCGTCGGCCAGGCCGTCTCCATCAGCAGGTCGAGCGTCCCGGCCGGCTCCAGCGGCCCGGAGACGCAGTCGCCGAGGTTGACGACGAGGTCGGGCGCCTGCCCGGCGATATCGGCGACGACCGCCTCGAGGGCGGCGAGGTTGCCGTGGATGTCGGCGACGACGGCGATGCGCATCCTCGCCTCCCGATCAGCTTGCGAACACCCGCGCGAAAATCGTGTCGACGTGCTTGGTGTGATAGCCGAGGTCGAATTTCTCGCGGATTTCCGCCTCGGGCAGGACGGCGGCGACTTCCGGGTCGGCGATCAGCTCGGCCATGAAGTCGACGCCGGCGGCACCGGCCTTCTGATAGCTGTCCCAGACCTTCATGGCGTTGCGCTGGACGAGGCGGTAGGCGTCCTCGCGGGAGACGCCGGCCTGGGTCAGGGCGAGCAGGATGCGCTGGGAATGAACGAGGCCGCCGAGGCGATCCATGTTCTGCGCCATGCGCTCCGGGTAGACCAGCAGCTTGTCGACGACGCCGGTGAGGCGGGCGAGGGCGAAATCGAGCGTCACCGTGGCGTCGGGGCCGATCATCCGCTCGACCGACGAGTGCGAGATGTCGCGCTCGTGCCACAGCGCGACGTTCTCCATCGCCGGCAGCGCATAGGAGCGCACCATCCGGGCGAGGCCGGTGAGGTTCTCGGTCAGCACCGGGTTGCGCTTGTGCGGCATCGCGCTCGAGCCCTTCTGGCCGGGCGAGAAATACTCCTCCGCCTCGAGCACCTCGGTGCGCTGCAGGTGGCGGATCTCGATGGCGAGACGCTCGATCGAGGAGGCGACGACGCCGAGGGTGGCGAAGAACATCGCGTGACGGTCGCGCGGGATCACCTGGGTCGACACCGGCTCGACGGCGAGGCCCATGGCTTTCGCCACATGCTCCTCGACCCGCGGATCGATGTTGGCGAAGGTGCCGACGGCGCCCGAGATGGCGCAGGTCGCCACTTCCTCGCGGGCGGCGACGAGGCGTTTGCGGCAGCGCGAGAACTCCGCGTAGGCCTCGGCCATCTTGAGGCCGAAGGTGACCGGCTCGGCGTGGATGCCGTGGCTGCGGCCGATGCAGACGGTGTCCTTGTGCTCGAAGGCGCGGCGCCTGCAGGCGGCGAGCAGGGCGTCGACGTCGGTGATCAGCAGGTCGGCGGCGCGCACCAGCTGGACGTTGAAGCAGGTGTCGAGCACGTCCGACGAGGTCATGCCCTGATGGACGAAGCGCGCGTCGGGGCCGACGAACTCGGCGAGGTGGGTGAGGAAGGCGATGACGTCGTGCTTGGTGACGCGCTCGATCTCGTCGATGCGCGCGACGTCGAAGTCGGCCGCATTGCCTTTCTCCCACACCGCCTTCGCCGCTTCCTTCGGCACGACGCCGATCTCCGCGAGGGCGTCCATCGCGTGCGCCTCGATCTCGAACCAGATCCGGAACCGCGCCTCCGGCGTCCAGATGGCGGTCATCTCGGGGCGGGAATAGCGGGGGATCATCGGCGGCTCCTCGGGCGGTTTTCGGCCGTGGATGTAGCAAATGGGGCGGGGAGGGGCAACGCGGCTGCTTCCCCGTCGGCCGCGTCAGATCCCGGAAAACTCGGCCGCGCTGTCCGCCGGCGCCTCGGCACGCTCGCTCATGCCGTAGTCGCGGACGACCGAGGCGACGCGGAGGCGATAATCGGCGAAGACGCCGCCGCGGCCGGCGCGCTGGGCCGAGCGGTGCTTCTCGCAGCGCCGCCAGGCGGCGACGGCCTCGTCGTCGCGCCAGAAAGACAGCGACAGCATCTTGCCGGGCGTCGTCAGGCTCTCGAACCGCTCCACCGAGATGAAGCCGTCGATCTCCGCGAGATCGGCCCTGAGGCTCGCCGCGATGTCGAGATAGGTCTCCCGCATGCCCTCCGCGGGCCAGACCTCGAAGATGATGACGACCATGGGGGGATTCCTTCTCTTCTCGAGGCGACGTTATCCCGCTTCGGCGGCCGCATACACCCCCCGCGCCACCGCCCTGGCGAGGGTCGAGGCGGCGACCGCGCAGATGTCGAGAAGATCGCCGGTCGGGTCGGCGAGCGGCCGGCGGCCGGTGGAGAGGGCGAAGACGAGGTCACCGTCGAGCGGGGTGTGGGCCGGCCAGATGGCGCGGGCGAGGCCGTCGTGGGCGGCGACGGCGAGGCGCTTGGCCTCGGCCTTCGTCAGGACCGCGTCGGTGGCGACGACGGCGATGGTCGTGTTGGCGCCGGCGGCGCCGGCACGGGGATCGCGCGACAGCTTGGTGACGATGTCGGCGACGCCGTCCGGTATCGGCGAGGGCCAGCCGCGGCCGCCGAATTCGCCGTCGATCTCGAAGGGAGCCGCCCAGTAGTGACGGTCGTCGATCCGGACCCGGCCGAGCGCGTTGACCGCGACGAGGGCGCCGACGGTGACGCCGGAGGAGAGCACGGTGGAGGCCGAGCCGAGGCCGCCCTTGCCGCAGGCGGTCGTTGCCCCGGTTCCGGCGCCGACCGAGCCGAGGGCGAAATCGGCCGAGGCGGCGGCAACGGCCGCGGCGCCGAGATCGCGATAGGGCGGCGTGCCGCCGCCGGTTCTGGATTCGGGCGGCGTGCCGCCGCCGGGCCGGGCCCAGGGCTTCTCGCCGACGAGCAGATCGAACAGGATCGCCGCCGGCACGATCGGCACGCGGACGTCGCCGACCCGAAAACCCCGCCCGGCGTCGCGCAGCGCCGCCATCACGCCGCCGGCGGCGTCGAGCCCGTAGGCCGAGCCGCCCGAGAGGACGACGGCGTCGACCGCGCCGACGGTCTGTTCGGGAGAGAGCAGGTCGGTTTCGCGGGTGCCGGGGGCGCCACCCATGACGTGGACGGCGGCGACGGCCGGGGCGTCTGGGAGAATGACGGTGACGCCGGTCGCCGCCCGCCGGTCACCAGCGTTGCCGACGGAAAGGCCGGGCACGTCGGTGATCAGGTTGCGGTGGCCGGGCAGCATCGGGTGCGTCCGTCTGACGGGTTGTGCGGCGGCGCGACGCGGCGCCGGTCGATATCGACGTCGCGGTCCGTCCGCCAGCAAGCGGTCGAGAGAGGGGCGGGCGCGGTCCGGCCTCAGATCTCGCGATAGCGGCGGTCGTGGTAGAGCAGCACTTCCGGCTCGCCCTCGCGCGGCGGCTCGATGGTGATGCCGACGACGCGGCCGATCAGGACGTTGTGGGTGGCGACCGGCTTCATCTCGGCGATCTCGCAGTCGAGCGAGACGCGGGCGCCGGCGAGCATCGGCGCGCCCGACGCGCCCCGGCTCCAGGTCGCCTTCTCGAATCGCTCGGGCGCGGACAGCCTGGTGAAGCCGGCGAAGTCGTCGGCGACGGCGCGGTCCTCGGCAGCCAGCATGTTGACCGAGAAGACGCGGTTCTCGCGGAAGATCGCGGTCTGCGCGCTCTTGCGGTTGAGGCAGACGAGGACGGTCGGCGGGTCGTCGGAGACCGAGGTGAAGGCGGTGGCGGTGTAGCCGCCGAGGCCGGCGGGCCCGTCGGTCGCGACCACCACCACCGCCGCCGGCACCCGGGCGAGGGCGTCGCGGAACAGCTGGCAGTCGGCGGGGGCGAGCATCGCCCCGGGTGTGGTCTCGCCGGTCACGGGTCCGGTCGGTCGCGTCATCGCCGCGCCTCGTTCGCAAGGGTCGGCCCCGTCGGCGGGGCGTCCGTCTCCCGCAGATAACCACGGCGCGCTTAATTTGAAATGTATGCGCTCGCAGAATCTCCGGAGCACTGCGGTTAATTCGGGCGACTGGTCACAGAAGCGGCGGCCTGGCGCCATGGTGGAGGGCGCGACCGGTTCGCGGACGGGGCCGCGGGAGGCCGGCGAAGGCGACGGAAGGCGCCGGTTTTCGGCGTGGCTTCACCCGCCCGGCGGCCCAGCCGGAAGGCACCGGTGGATCGACGGTGAAGGTCCGTTGTCATGTGGAACGGCGCTTGCTAATCAACCCGGCACGCACAACAATGGTGCGACCAAAAGCACGACGGCATAAGCCGCGGCATCTGGCAGGGGCTCAGGCGCATGGAAATCTTCCTGCAGCAGTTGATCAACGGCGTGACTCTGGGCTCGATCTACGGGCTCATCGCCATCGGCTACACGATGGTGTTCGGCATCATCGGCATGGTGAATTTCTCCCATGGCGACGTGTTCATGGTCTCCGCGTTCATCGCGCTGATTTTCTTCCTCATTCTCACCACCTGGCTCGGGATCGGCTCCGTCGCTCTCGCGCTGTTCATCGTGATGATCATCTCGATGGTCCTCACCGGACTTCTGAGCTGGACGATCGAGCGGGTCGCCTACCGGCCGCTGCGCGGTTCGTTCCGCCTCGCGCCGCTGATCTCGGCGATCGGCATGTCGATCGTGCTCTCCAACTTCGTCCAGGTCGCCCAGGGTCCGCGCAACAAGCCGGTGCCGCCGATGGTGCGCGACACGATCGAGATCATGGAGCGCAACGGCTTCGTCGTGACGCTGTCCTACAAGCAGATCATCATCATCGCGGTGACGGCGGTGCTGCTCACCGGCTTCTGGTACGTCGTCCAGAAGACGCCGCTCGGCCGCGCCCAGCGCGCCTGCGAGCAGGATCGCAAGATGGCCGCGCTGCTCGGTGTCAACGTCGACAGGACGATCTCGCTGACCTTCGTGATGGGCGCGGCGCTCGCCGCCGTCGCCGGCACCATGTACCTGATGTACTACGGCGTCGTGAACTTCGCCGACGGCTTCGTGCCCGGCGTCAAGGCCTTCACGGCGGCGGTGCTCGGCGGTATCGGGTCGCTGCCCGGTGCCGTGCTCGGCGGGCTGCTGATCGGGCTGATCGAGACCTTCTGGTCCGGCTACTTCTCGATCGACTACAAGGACGTCGCCGCCTTCTCCATCCTGGCGATCGTCCTGATCTTCATGCCGCAGGGCATCCTCGGCCGTCCCGAAGTCGAGAAGGTGTGACCATGGCAGCGGACATCAACAGCCCCGCGACGGGGCCGGACTTCGCCGCCGCCGCGAAGGACGCGGTGCTAGCGGGCATCATCGCCCTCGGCGTCTTCGGACCGCTGGTCGGTTTCCGAACCGACCAGGACATGAACAACAGGCTGATCGTCGAGAACCGCTGGGGCCTCGTCGCGATCATCGTTGCGATCGTGGTGGTCGGTCGCTTCCTGCTCAAGGCCTTCGTCTTTCCGGCACTGGCCGCCGGCAAGGGCCGGCCGAAGGCGGCTGCCGGCGAGCCGTCCTTCCTCAAGCGCAACATCAAGTCGATCGGCCTCGTCTTCCTGCTGTTCTACCCGGTGATCATCGTCTCGATGCTCGGCTTCCAGTCGTCGATCAAATGGGTCGACAACTTCGGCATCCAGATCCTGATCTACGTGATGCTCGGCTGGGGCCTCAACATCGTGGTCGGCCTCGCCGGCCTGCTCGACCTCGGCTACGTCGCCTTCTACGCGGTCGGCGCCTATTCCTACGCGCTGCTCGCCACCTACTTCGGCTTGTCCTTCTGGATCCTGCTGCCGCTCGCCGGCATCCTCGCGGCGATGTGGGGCATGATCCTCGGCTTCCCGGTGCTGAGGCTGCGGGGCGACTATCTCGCCATCGTGACGCTGGCCTTCGGCGAGATCATCCGCCTCGTGCTGATCAACTGGCGAGAGCTGACCAACGGCTCGGCCGGCATCTCGTCGATCCCGAAGGTCGACCTCTTCGGCTTCGTGACCTTCAACGTCGCCGACCCGACCTACATCGGCAAGCTGCTCGACCTGCCGCCGTCGAGCGCCTACTACAAGATCTTCCTCTACTATCTGATCCTGGCGCTCGCCCTCTTCACCGCCTTCGTCACGATCCGGCTGCGCCGCATGCCGATCGGGCGGGCCTGGGAGGCGCTGCGCGAGGACGAGGTGGCCTGCCGTTCGCTCGGCATCAACACCACCAACACGAAGCTGACCGCCTTCGCCCTCGGCGCGATGTTCGGCGGCTTCGCCGGCTCGTTCTTCGCCGCGCGGCAGGGCTTCGTCTCGCCGGAATCCTTCGTCTTCCTCGAATCGGCGGTCATCGTCGCCATCGTCGTCCTCGGCGGCATGGGCTCGATGATCGGCGTCGCCATCGCGGCCGTCGCCATGATCGGCGGCACCGAGATCCTGCGCGAGCTCACCGTCCTCAAGGCGGTGTTCGGGCCGGACTTCAATCCCGATCAGTTCCGCATGCTGATCTTCGGCCTCGCCATGGTGGTCATCATGGTGTGGAAGCCACGCGGCTTCGTGGGCAACCGCCAGCCGACCGCCTTCCTCAACGAGAAGAAGGCGGTCTCCGGCGACCTCGTTCAGGAAGGGCACGGCTGACATGGCGGACGGCATCATGAAATGGGATCGTGATCCCATCCTCACGGTCGAGCACGTCACCATGCGCTTCGGCGGCCTGGTGGCGGTGAACGACCTCTCCTTCCGGGCCGGGCGTGGCGACATCACCGCCCTGATCGGCCCCAACGGTGCGGGCAAGACCACGGTCTTCAACTGCATCACCGGCTTCTACAAGCCGACCCAGGGCATGCTGCGCCTCGTCCACGACGACGGGGCGACCTATCTGCTCGAGCGGATCCCGGACTTCCGGATCACCGCCGACGCCAAGGTGGCGCGCACTTTCCAGAACATCCGCCTGTTCTCGGGCATGACCGTTCTGGAAAACCTGCTCGTCGCCCAGCACAACGCGCTGATGAAGGCCTCGGGCATGACCGTGCTCGGCCTGTTCGGGGTGCCGAGCTACCGCGGCGCCGAGAAGCAGTCGATCGAGCTCGCGCGATACTGGCTCGACAAGATCAAGCTCTACGAGCGCGCCGACGATCCCGCCGGCGATCTGCCCTACGGCGCCCAGCGCCGCCTGGAGATCGCCCGGGCGATGTGCACGCAGCCGCAGATCCTCTGCCTCGACGAGCCGGCCGCCGGCCTCAACCCGCGCGAGTCGCACGAGCTCAACGAGCTGCTGCTCGGCATCCGCCGCGACGACGGCACCTCGCTGCTGCTGATCGAGCACGACATGTCGGTGGTGATGGAGATCTCCGACCACGTCGTCGTGCTCGAATACGGTACCAAGATCGCCGACGGCACGCCCGCCGAGGTCCAGGCCGATCCGCGCGTCATCGCCGCCTATCTCGGCGTCGACGACGAGGAGGTCGAGAAGGTCGAGGAAGCTCTCGACGAGGTGATCGAGGAGGCGCAGCAGTGACGACGGTGATCGAAACCCAGGACACGCCCGTCGGCCACCTCGGCGAACCGCTGCTCAGGGTGCGCGGCGTCAAGACCTACTACGGCAACATCATCGCGCTGAAGGGCGTCGACGTCGACGTCTACCCCGGCGAGATCGTGACGCTGATCGGAGCCAACGGCGCCGGCAAGTCGACGCTGATGATGACGATCTGCGGCAGCCCGCAGGCGCGCACCGGCACCGTGACCTTCGACGGCCGCGACATCACGCGGATGCCGACCCACGAGATCGCCCGGCTGCGCATCGCGCAGTCGCCGGAGGGCCGGCGCATCTTCCCGCGCATGACCGTGCTCGAGAACCTGCAGATGGGCGCGGCGCTCGACAAGCTCAAGTACTTCGACGAGGACGTCGCGCGGATGTTCGCGCTGTTCCCGCGGCTCAAGGAGCGGGCGGCCCAGCGCGGCGGCACGCTGTCGGGCGGCGAGCAGCAGATGCTGGCGATCGCCCGCGCGCTGATGGCGCGGCCGCGGCTGCTGATGCTCGACGAGCCCTCGCTCGGCCTCGCGCCGCTGATCGTCAAGCAGATCTTCGACGCGATCCGCGAGCTCAACCGTACCGAAGGCCTCACCGTGTTCCTCGTCGAGCAGAACGCCTTCCACGCGCTGAAGCTCGCCCACCGCGGCTACGTCATGGTCAACGGCGTCGTCACCATGACGGGCACCGGCAGGGACCTTCTGGCCAATCCCGAGGTCCGGGCGGCCTATCTCGAAGGCGGCCGCCACTGAGGAGGATGACATGCAGGGTATTCTCTACGAGGAAAGCTCGGCCTGGCTGTTCCTGCTCGTGACCGTCGTCATGGGCGGCTGGGCGGCCTGGATGACCGGCAAGGCCTGCGCCCAGACCTGGCGCAGCTACGCCTCGCTGGTGTTCTACTGCCTGGTGCTCGGTTTCGCCGTGCGCTTCATCCACTTCTCGATGTTCGAGGGGACGCTGCTGTCGCTGCACTATTACGTCATCGACACCATCGTCGTCGCGGCCATCGCGTCGATCGGCTTCCGCTACACGCGGACCTCGCAGATGGTGAACCAGTATCACTGGCTCTACGAGCGCGCCGGTCCGCTGTCCTGGAAGGACCGGTCGCCGGCGTGATCGGCGACGCGAAGGCGATGGCTTTCCGTCGCCGGCCGTGGCTATGATGCCTCGGCCGGGCCGAGGCCCGGACGAGGCGAAAAAACCGTCGGCAATCCGATGGATAAGGATAACAAGCCGGCCTCGGCGCATCGTCGGGGCTTCGAGGGGTTCGGAAGGGGCCGGACGTCCGGAACCTTCCGCTGCGGAGAAGCCCGCGAGGGTTCTCCTTTGTGAAACGGGAGACGTGTTCATGAAGAAATATCTGTTGTCCGGCGTCGTGCTGGCCGCCGGTCTGGCGTTCAGCGCCGCCGCCCAGGCCGACATCGTCGTCGGCGTCGCCGGCCCGCTGACCGGCCCGAACGCCGCCTTCGGCGCGCAGCTGCAGAAGGGCGCCGAACAGGCGGCCGCCGACATCAACGCCGCCGGCGGCATCAACGGCGAGCAGATCAAGGTCGTGCTCGGCGACGACGTCTCCGACCCCAAGCAGGGCGTGTCGGTCGCCAACAAGTTCGTCGGTGACGGCGTCACCTTCGTCGTCGGCCACTTCAACTCGGGCGTCTCGATCCCGGCCTCGGAAGTCTACGCCGAGAACGGTATCATGCAGATCACCCCGGCCTCGACCAACCCGAACTTCACCGAGCGCGGCCTGTGGAACACCTTCCGCACCTGCGGCCGTGACGACCAGCAGGGCGAAGTCGCCGGCGCCTACATCGCCGCGAACTTCAAGGACACGCCGGTCGCCGTCGTCCACGACAAGACGCCCTACGGCCAGGGCCTCGCCGACGAGACCAAGAAGGCGATGAACGGCGCCGGCATCACCGAGGTGATGTACGAAGGCATCAACATCGGCGACAAGGACTTCTCGGCGCTGATCTCCAAGATGAAGGCCGCCAACGTCGGCGTCATCTACTACGGCGGCCTGCACACCGAAGCCGGCCTCATCGTCCGCCAGGCGGCCGACCAGGGCCTCAAGGCCGTGCTGATGTCCGGTGACGGCATCACCTCCGACGAGTTCGCCGCCATCGGCGGTCCGGCCGTCGAAGGCACGCTCATGACCTTCGCCCCGGATCCGCGCAAGAATCCGGCCGCGCAGGACGTCGTCAAGAAGTTCCGTGACGCCGGCTTCGAGCCCGAGGCCTACACCCTCTACGCCTACTCCGCGATGCAGGTCATCGCCGAAGCCGCCAAGGCGGCCGGCTCGGTCGACGCCCAGACGGTCGCCACCGAAGTCAAGAAGGGCGCGACCTACGACACCGTGATCGGCGCGCTCTCCTACGACGAGAAGGGCGACATCACCCGTCCGGACTACACCATGTACGTCTGGAAGCCGGACGCCGACGGCAAGATCACCTACATCGAGATGGAGTGATCCTCGCTTTCGAGGCATGACGACAGGAGGGTCCGCTCCCGCGGGGGCGGACCCTTTTTCATGGGGCCGGACGAGGGTAGGGTGCCGCGATGAGTTCGATCCGCCGCCGAGGGTCCATGTCCAGCATCCGCCGCGCCGGCGTACTCGCCGCCGCAACCCTCGCCGCCGTCACGATGGTGGGCGGAGCCGCCCGCGCCGAAATCCGCATCGCCGTGGCCGGGCCGATGACCGGGCAGTTCGCGCCCCTCGGCGCCGCCATGGCGGCCGGTGCCCGCGACGCGGCGGAGCGGGCCGGACGCATCGCGGGCGAGGCGCTGGTGGTCGAGACCTTCGACGACGGCTGCGACGCCGGGCGTGCCGAGGCGGCGGCCAACCAGATCGTCGGCCGCGGCGTGCGCCTCGTCGTCGGCCACGTCTGCACCGCGGCCTCGATCGCGGCGGCGCGCGTCTACGCCGAGCACGGCATCGTCATGATCTCGCCGGCCTCGCTCTCGCCCAAGCTGACCGACGAGCGCGCCGGGCCGACGATCTTCCGCCTCGCGCCGCGGGCCGACGCGCAGGGTCCTTTCCTCGGCGCGGCGGTGGCCGAGCGATTCCGCGGCCGCAACGTCGCCTTCCTCTCCGACGATTCCACCTACGGCAAGGAACTCGGCGACGCCGCCCTCGCGGCTTTCCGCGCCGCGGGCGGCCAGCCGTCGATGATCGATACCTTCGAGACCGGCGCGCGCAACTACGCCGGCCTCGCCGCGCGCATCGCCGCCGACGCCACCGACGTGATCGTCTTCGGCGGCTATCACGGCGACGCCGCCCAGCTCGGCGCCGATCTCGCCGCCATCGGCGCGGCGCCGGCGGTGGTCGGCGGCGACGCGCTGATGCTCGACGACTATCCAGCGGTCGGCTCGGCGATCGCGGCCCGCACGCTGTTCTCCGCTCCGGAGGACCTGATCGGCGCCGACGAGACCGACGATCCCTATCGCCTGCGCGCCGCCGCCGCCGTCGAGGTCTACGCCGCCTCGGCGAGGGCGGCGGGCAGTCTCGAGGGCGCGGACGTCGCTGCGGCCGTCGCCGGCCGAATCTTCGACACCGCCATCGGCCGGCTGACCTTCGACGGGAAAGGCGACGCCTCCCGTCCCGGCTACCGGCTCTATGGCTGGCGGGACGGGCGGATCGTGCCGGCGGACTGAGCGGCATCCTGCCGGCGGCGCCCGGTCCGGCCGCCGGGCCGAAGGTCGCTCTGGTCGCCCGGGGCGAGCGCCCCTATGATCGCCCTCCGTTTTCGTTCCGACCGAGTGCCGAGATGACCGACGCCCTGATGCTGCCCGCCTCCATCGACGACACGCTGGCGATGCTGAACCGCTCCGGCTACGTCGCCGACCGCTCGCTGGCGACGGTGCTGTTCCTCGCGCTCAGGATGCGGCGACCGCTGTTCCTCGAAGGCGAGGCCGGGGTCGGCAAGACCGAGATCGCCAAGGTGCTGGCGAAGGAACTCGGCCGGCCGTTGATCCGCCTGCAGTGCTACGAGGGCCTCGACGTCGCCAGCGCGGTCTACGAGTGGAACTACGCCGCCCAGATGATCGAGATCCGCTTGTCGGAGGCCGCCGGCTCGCGCGACAAGACCTCGATGGCGGAGGACGTCTTCGCCGAGCGGTTCCTGATCAAGCGGCCGATCCTCCAGGCGCTGGAGCCGACCATGGACGGCCGGGCGCCGGTGCTGCTGATCGACGAACTCGACCGTGCCGACGAGGCCTTCGAGGCCTATCTGCTCGAGGTGCTGTCCGACTTCCAGGTGACGATTCCCGAATTCGGGACGGTCAAGGCCGCCGAGCCGCCCGTCGTCATCGTCACCACCAACCGCACCCGCGAGATCCACGACGCGCTGAAGCGGCGCTGCCTCTACCACTGGGTCGACTATCCCGACGCCGAGCGCGAACTCGCCATTGTCCGCGGCAAGGTGCCGGGGGCGTCGGAGCAACTGAGCCTGGAGGTCGTGGAATTCGTCCAGCGCCTGCGCCGGATGGAGCTGTTCAAGGCGCCGGGCGTCGCCGAGACGCTGGACTGGGCGACGGCGCTCGCCGAACTCGACCAGCTGGCGCTCGACCCGGCGGTGGTGTCCGACACGCTCGGCGCGCTGCTCAAGTATCAGGACGACATCGCCCGGGTGCGCGGCTCGGAGGCGGGACGTCTCGTCGAGGAGATCCGCCGCACCGCCGCGGCGGGCTGAGCCCGATGGCTTCTCCGCCGCGCGAAGCGCCGCCGGACGGCAAGCTCGTCGACAACATCGTCAATTTCGCCCGCCTTCTGCGCAAGGCCGGCCTGCCGGTCGGTCCGGCCTCGGTGATCGAGGCGGTCGAGGCGGTGCTCATCGCCGGCGTCTCGCGGCGCGACGATCTCTACTGGACGATGCACGCGGTCTTCGTGAAGGAGCGCGAGCACCGGGCGCTGTTTCACGAGGCCTTCGAGACTTGGTGGCGGACACGCGGCCTCGTCGAGAAGATGCTGGCGATGCTGTCGCCGATGGCCCCTCCCGCCGCGCCGCCGGACAAGCCCAAGGCCGGCGCGGCGCGGATCGCCGACGCGTTGTTCCGCGACAAGGACCGCGGCCGCCAGGTCGAGCGCACCGAGATCGAGGTCGACGCCCGGCTCACCATGTCGGCCTCGGAGAAGCTGCAGACCAAGGACTTCGCCCAGATGAGCGCGGAGGAGATCGCCCGCGCCAAGGAGGAGATCCGCCGTCTCGTCCTGCCGGTCGACCGGGTCCGCACCCGCCGCTTCGCACCGTCGCCGCGCGGCCGGATCGTCGACGCCCGCCGGACGATGCGCGCTTCGCTGCGCAGCGGCGGCGACCTCATCGCGCTCAAGTTCGCCGCGCCGAAGACGGTCCATCCGCCGATCGTGGCGCTGATCGACATCTCCGGGTCGATGAGCCAGTATTCCCGCCTCGTGCTGCATTTCCTGCACGCGTTGTCGGAGCGCCGCCGCGTCACCAGCTTCCTCTTCGGCACCCGGCTCACCAACGTCACCCGCCAGCTCCGGCTCAAAGACCCCGACGAGGCACTCGCCGCCTGCTCGCAGTCGGTCGCCGACTGGTCCGGCGGCACGCGGATCGCCGGCACGATCGCGAGCTTCAACCGGCTGTGGTCGCGGCGGGTGCTGGGGCAGGGCGCCATCGTGTTGCTCGTCACCGACGGGCTGGAGCGCGAGGGCGGCGACGATCTCGGCCGCGAGATGGACCGGTTGCACCGCTCCTGCCGGCGGCTGATCTGGCTCAACCCGCTGCTGCGCTTCTCCGGCTTCGAGGCGCGCGCCGGCGGCATCCGGGCGATGCTGCCCCACGTCGACGAATTCCGCTCGGTCCATTCGCTGGAGGCGGTCGCCGACCTCGTCGCGGCGCTGTCGGGACGCGGCGGCGCTGTGGAGGATCCGCGCGGCTGGCTGAGGCGCGCGGCGTGAACGGCTTGGCAGCACTCACGCTAACATGCTGCTAACTAACTGATATCAAAAGAACTTATTCGTGATCTGTTAAAATTTTCCTGTGACTCTTCGATGACGGCCGGCTCTAATGGAGGCGGTCGACACCGGCGGATCGGGGATGGAAGCCTTCGCACTCGTCCCTTGCCCGCCTCGGCATCGCACGCCGTCGATCCGCGCCAACGGCAAGGGAGCAGGGCATGATTTCCAGCGAATTCCGTCGTCAGCTCGAAGGCTATGGCCTCACCACCGCGAAGATCCTCTACCGGCTGCCGGACCATCCGGCGATCCTGCAGAGCTACGTCTGGCAGCAATACGACCTCGCTCCGGAGTTTCCGGAACTGAGGCGCTTCCTCGATTTCTGGAAGGACCGGCTGGACGGTCCGCTGCATTCGGTCGAGGTCGGCCATGAACGGCTGATCGGACCGCGGGAATGGCGGCTGGTGGACGCGGATTTCGTCCTGCACTGATCTCTCGTGACCGTGCGGGCGCTGCCGGAGGGCGGCGACCCGGCCGTCAGGACCTCGCCTCGTGTGCACCGACCTCTCTCCGCCCTCACCCTGAGGAGGCCCGGAACGGGCCGTCTCGAAGGGCGGGGGCGGCCTCGTCCTTCGAGATTGCCGCTGTGCGGCTTCCTCAGGATAAGGCCGGGTGAGGCTGTTCATCGGCGCGGACGTGACGAGGGACGCCGCGGCCGGGGGCGGTCGCGGCGTTGAACTGCGGTGTACCGTCGACAGGTCGGCGCGCCGACAATCCGCTTCGCGTCAGCCGCGGTCCTCGACCTTGACGTATTCGCGCTGCGGCGAGCCGATGTAGAGCTGGCGCGGACGGCCGATGCGCTGGCCCGGGTCCTCGATCATTTCCTTCCACTGGGCGATCCAGCCGACGGTACGGGCGACGGCGAACAGCACCGTGAACATCGACTTCGGGAAGCCGAGGGCGCGCAGCGTGATGCCGGAGTAGAAGTCGATGTTCGGGTAGAGCTTGCGCTCGATGAAATACTCGTCCTCGAGCGCGATCTTCTCGAGTTCCAGCGCGACCTGCAGCAGCGGATCGTTGGACATGCCGAGCTGACCGAGAACCTCGTGAGTGGTCTGCTGCATGATCCGGGCGCGCGGGTCGTAGTTCTTGTAGACCCGGTGGCCGAAGCCCATCAGGCGGAACGGATCGTTCTTGTCCTTGGCGCGGGCGACAAACTCGGGGATGCGGTCCGGCGTGCCGATCTCCTGCAGCATGTTGAGCGCCGCCTCGTTGGCGCCGCCATGGGCGGGGCCCCAGAGGCAGGCGATGCCGGCGGCGATGCAGGCGAAGGGGTTGGCGCCAGAGGAGCCGGCGAGACGCACGGTCGAGGTCGAGGCGTTCTGCTCGTGGTCGGCGTGAAGGATGAAGATCCGGTCCATCGCCTTGGCGTAGATCGGATTCGGCTTGTAATCCTCGCACGGAACCGAAAAACACATCTTCAGAAAATTCGCCGAGAAATCCAGAGAATTGTCCGGATAGACGAAGGGTTGGCCGATCGAATACTTGTAGGCCATCGCCGCGATCGTCGGCATCTTCGCGATCATGCGCAGGGAGGCGACCATGCGCTGGTAGGGATCGGAGATGTCGGTGGAGTCGTGGTAGAAGGCCGACAGCGCGCCGACGACGCCGACCATGACCGCCATCGGATGGGCGTCGCGGCGGAAGCCGGAGAAGAAGCGGTTCATCTGCTCGTGGAGCATCGTGTGCCGAGTGACGCGGTAGTCGAAATCCGCCTTTTCGGCCGCGGTCGGCAGTTCGCCGTAGAGCAGCAGGTAGCAGGTTTCGAGGAAGTCGCCGTTCTCGGCCAGCTGGTCGATCGGATAGCCGCGATAGAGCAGCACGCCCTCGTCGCCGTCGATGTAGGTGATCTGGGATTCGCAGGAGGCGGTGGAGGTGAAACCCGGATCGTAGGTGAAGTGACCGGTCTGGGCGTAGAGCTTGGAGATGTCCACGACGCTCGGGCCGATGGTTCCGGTTTTGACCGGAAGGTCGTGGCTTTCGCCGCCGAACGCGATGGAGGCTTTGGTTTCGCTCATGGGGTCACACCTCCTGACGGGCTTTTTCAGGGAGCTCGCATCGGCCAGGTGTATCGCCGCGGATACGGGCGGATGCGCGCCGGGGAAGGGACGCGCGGTCGCAGGGACCTCGACGACCTGCCTATCGGAAAATGTGCAGTGCGGCAAGCGGCATGGGTCTTTCGCTGCACCCGCGAGCCGGCGGCTGCAGACGTGCAGGACGCCGGTTCACCGGCCCTCGCGCGCCCGGTTCGACCAAGGTCGGACACCCCGCGAGCGGCCGCCCGCGGGGTGGGCATCGGCCCTCATGCCGCGTCGCGAAGACGGGCGAGGGATTCCTCGCGCCCGAGCACGGCGAGCACGTCGAAGATGCCGGGCGAGGTGGTGCGGCCGGTGAGGGCGGCGCGCAGTGGCTGTGCCACCTTGCCGAGCTTGAGACCCTCCGCCTCGGCATAGGCGCGCACCACCGCCTCCGTGCTCTCGGCGGTCCAGGCGTCGAGGGCGGCGAAACGGTCGGCGAGGCTGGCGACGACGCGGCGCCCGGTGTCGTCGAGCAGGGCGGCGGCCTTGTCGTCGAGCGGCAGCGGCCGGTCGGCGTAGAGATAGCGCGCGCTGTCGAGCAGTTCGAGAAGCGTCTTGGCGCGCTCCTTGAGGCCCGGCATCGCCGCGACCAGCTTGGCGCGCATCGCGTCGTCGAGCTTCGCGGCGAGGGCGGCGCCCTCCGGAACCTCCGGCAGCAGGCGCTCGAGGTGGACGAGCAGTTCCTCGTCCGGCGTCTGGCGCATGTAGTGGCCGTTGAGGTTCTCGAGCTTGGCGAAGTCGAAGCGCGAGGGCGAGCGGCCGATGCCGGAGAGGTCGAACACCTCGACCATCTCCTCGGTCGACAGCACCTCCGCGTCGCCGTGGGCCCAGCCGAGGCGGACGAGATAGTTGCGCAGCGCCGCCGGCAGATAGCCCATCGCCCGGTATGCCTCGACGCCGAGGGCGCCGTGGCGCTTCGACAGCTTGGCGCCGTCGGAGCCGTGGATCAGCGGGATGTGGGCCATCACCGGGAAGGCCCAGCCCATCGCGTCGTAGATGATCTTCTGGCGCGCCGAATTGGTGAGATGGTCGTCGCCGCGGATGACGTGGGTGACGCCCATGTCGTGGTCGTCGACGACGACCGCGTGCATGTAGGTCGGATTGCCGTCCGAGCGCAGGATGATGAAGTCGTCGAGATCCTTGTTCGGGAAGACGACCCGGCCCTGGACCTGGTCCTCGATCACCGTCTCACCACCCTGAGGTGCCTTGATCCGGATCGCCGGCTTGACGCCCGCCGGCGCCTCGGAGGGATCGCGGTCGCGCCAGGTGCCGTCGTAGCGCGGCGGGCGGCCCTCGGCCCGGGCGGTCTCGCGCATCGTCTCGAGTTCGGCCGGGGTACAGTAGCAGCGGTAGGCCTTGCCGGCGGCGACCAGCGCCTCGGCGACCTCGCGGTGGCGCCCGGCGCGCTCGAACTGCGAGATCGGCTC
>Ga0065721_10050018_pt1 | contig 24173 bp, 20 predicted proteins | sample Mesricmetagenome_FD_59108 | JGI IMG/M metagenome (GOLD analysis project Ga0065721, IMG submission 59108) | Mesophilic microbial community from rice straw/compost enrichment Sample: eDNA_1 v2 (version 2) | ecosystem: Engineered > Solid waste > Grass > Composting > Bioreactor | place: USA: Davis...
CCCAGAATCGAACTGGGATATCAAGTTCCGGAGACTTGCGTACTATCCATTGTACTACGAGACCGGTTTCGCCAAAAACTCCGGCGGGCGGCAAATCTACACCAAAAATACCAAATTCTACCCCCTGGCTTTAAAACCCCTGGGTTTATGCTGCTCCTTCTCGGTTTCGATGCTGTGCAGCACCTCGTAACTGAGATCCTCATCCACCCGCACCACACAACCATAGCTGATGCCAAAAGCGCCAAAGGAATCTACGAGGGGCGTGCCGGTGATATGCGCCAGTATGCTCCGCATCACCCCGCCATGGGTCACCACGGCCACAGGCCGCGGCCGGGCGGCAATACGCAAAAAACATTCGGTTACCCGCGCATGCATCTGCACATAACTTTCACCGCCGGGAATACAGACATTCACAAAATCGGCCATCCAGGGGTCTATCACCTCTTTGGGGATGGCATCCCAATGCAAACCCTCCCATTCACCGCAGTGAATTTCCATAAGACCGGGCTCCGTGGTAATACGATGACCAGGGAATAAGTGCCCGGCCAATTTATGACAACGCTTTAGCGGACTGGAAAATACCTGCAACATATCCTCTCCGGGAAGCGCCTGGCGAATCTGCGCCGCCTCCTGCTCAAAGGAATCGGTGACATCGATATCTGATTGGCCGTAACAGATCCCTTTTTCTATCAATGGTGTAGTATGACGGATCAAATAAATAGACATACGCCTCAAATTACGAATCTCCAAACAATTATTACCGCCAGGTAAAAGCCCAGCTCGCTTACCTGCTGAATGGCGCCGAGGCAGTCCCCGGTATAACCGCCAATCCATTTCTTAAAATAGCTTGCCAGGTTAAAAGCGCTCAATACGACGGGCACAATAGCAAGTAAAAAATGCCAGCTGAGGAATAGAAAGGGAATAAAGGCAAACAGGGCGGCTACCATTAACAACCAGCCCGGTTTGCGGGTGGCTACGGGTTTCGATTTGCTGCCATCGGGATCGGTGACGTATTCGTAAAACTGCATGATGAGTACGGGCATGAGGCGGCTGATGGCGTGCGCAGCCAGCAATATGAAAATAAAATAACGGTAGTTATAAAATATGTTGGTGGTAGGATGGGCAGGGTCGGGGGTGAACTTGGGAAGCTCCTGGAGCAATAGAAATTTAGAGGCTAAAATAGCCACCAGCCCGATGACGCCATAGGTGCCGAGGCGGCTGTCTTTCATGATCAGGAGGATCTTTTCTTTGGTCCAGCCGCCGCCAAAAGCGTCACATACGTCGGCAAAGCCGTCTTCGTGAAAGGCGCCGGTGGTGAGAATGCCGGCGATGATGGAGGCGGCAATGGCGATGTCTTCGCTGATGTATTTATTGAACACAAGGAAGGTGAGGGCGCTGATGGCGCCAACGACCCAGCCTACGAGGGGGAAGTAGGCCACGGATCTTTCGAGGTATTCGGGTGAGTGGTCGGTGGAGCGCGGCATGGGGAGGCGGGTGAGGAACATGAAGGCGGTGAAGAGTATGCGGAGTTGTTTTTTCATTGTGGTGTTTTTTTTGTGGGCCGGGCGATAGGATGCCTCTGTGTAACGGGATGCATGGGGTCATCGCCCCTTCGATACCCCCGCGCTGTCAAAGCTCGCCATTTCATTCAAAAAATGAACAGCGGAACGAATCAACGGCATCGCCAACGCTGCGCCGGTACCCTCGCCCAAACGCATGCCCAAATTTAATAGAGGACGGGCATTTAAATACCGCAATAGTTTTTCATGGCCAGGCTCCTCGCTGGTATGGGCGAATATACAATGCGCAGCTAAGGATGCACCATGCAATGCATTCGCCACCAAAAACGCGGCCGTTGCAATAAACCCATCCACCACCACCACCATATGCTGACGAACAGCCTCCAGGTAAGCCCCCGCCATCATGGCTATTTCAAAACCGCCTACCGCAGATAACAAAGCCAAAGGCTCATGCATCAATTGATCAAGCCGGTGTTTGCGATATACCTCCTCCAAAGTGTTTATCTTTCTAATCAACTGTTCATCGCTTAACCCCGCGCCCCGTCCTGCACATTCCGGAACGGGTATGCCGGTAATAGCGCTCATGATCAACGTAGCAGAAGACGTATTGCCAATACCCATCTCACCAAAACCAATGCAATTGCATCCACCGGCAGCAGTTTGCGCTACAATCTGTTTGCCTTTTTCAATGGCTTGTTCAGCCTCAGCCAAAGACATGGCAGAACCCGTCAGGTAATTACCAGTGCCAAAACCAATCTTGGCATCCACCACATCGTCATACCCCGAAAAATTAAAGTTCACCCCGGCATCCACCACCTTCAATGCCAACGCATGCTGCCGGCAAAACACGTTAATAGCGGCGCCACCCTGCAAAAAGTTCAACACCATTTGCGCGGTTACCTCCTGCGGATAGGCATTCACCAGTCCGGTTTTGGCAATGCCATGATCACCGGCAAATACAATGATATGCGGATGGCTGATCACCGGTTGTTCGGTTTGTTGCACCAGGCCTATCTGCAGCGCCAACTCCTCTAACCGGCCTAATGCACCCAATGGTTTGGTTTTATTAATGATCAGTTGTTGCAGCTTTTGCTGCAAGCCAGTAGTAGTTGCCTGCATAATTTTAAGCCATTAAGTCACAGAAATAAAATCCATAATCCCCGTCCTGTTCCGGCGCCTGGTATTGACGGCGCACAATTTCGCCTTTCGTAAAGTGTACAGGATATTTAAAAACAGGACCATCAAAAACAAAGGAATGATATTCGCCGTTCTCGCCACATACATCTACATCCGGCGGCAAATCACGTACAAACGATTCATCGATCAACCGGCCGCAAAAACTTTTATCTAAATACTTTTCATTTACACAAACAATAATGGCCTTAAATCCAAGCCGCAAAAACTGCTGCATCAATTCCTGCGTAGATAGCTTCCATAAAGGAAAAACACAGCCCATATCCATCGTCGCCAGCTTCTCTTCACGATACCGTTTCAGATCCTCCAGAAAAATATCGCCAAACACGGCATGGGTATAACCATCCTTCTTTAAGGCGCTTACTTTTTGCCTCATCGCCTGCTCATATTCTTCCATACCCGGTTGCTCGGGTAATTCAATCGTGGTCAGTGGCAATCCAATAGAAGCGGCCTGGGCCTCCAGCAACGAGCGCCTTACACCATGCATCGATATGCGGTCGTGCGCGGCATTTACGCTGGTGAGCAGGCAATCCACGCTGAACGCGGGATCCTGTTGTATGGTATACAAACACAAAGAGGAATCCTTACCTCCGCTCCAGTTCATGTAGGCCTTACTCATACTGCTTGTTTTATAATCAAAGGAATGCCGCTCACCATAAACACTACTTTATCGGCCTTGGCTGCTATATACTGGTTCATCCATCCCTGCAGGTCGGTGAATTTGCGGCCGGTTTCGGTATCGGCATGCATACCCATGCCCAGTTCGTTGCTGATAATGATGTAAGTGGTGGTACGCGTTTTCAATGCATCGATCTCGCGTTTACACGCATCCAAACAGGCATCTATATCCTGCCTACTATCCACAAAAAAATTGGTGAGCCATAGCGTTACGCAATCTACCACCACTACCTTAGCGGCCAGGTTCAAACGGCTGATGTATTTTTCTTCTTCCACACCGGTCCACCTTTCATCACGATCATTTCGGTGACGCTGAATACGTTTTTCAAAATCATCGTCCCAATGGCGGGCGGTGGCTACATAAACAGGCGCATCGCTTAACTGCAAGGCCAGTTCCTGTGCATACCGGCTTTTGCCGCTGCGGGCGCCGCCGGTCACAAAGATCAAACTACCTGTGTCCATGCGTGTAAAATTTTTCCTTAAACAGGGTGTCACGTTGCTTTAGCTCTATCAAACAATTACGGCAAAGGCAATCGGCATATCTTTCTTCAATAAATTGTTTTTCCTCCACGGTAAACGGTATCCCAAAACACTGGCAATGCGACACATCACCCACCTTACATTCGAAGGGCGCCTGACAACGCGGACAGTTTTTTTCTTCATGTTTACACATGCATGGGTATTTGAAACAGGCTTTGATATTTGTGTTGCAAATGTGCGGGCGCTTGAAACAATTGCGGGTTGAACATAGCGGCCAGCAATTCTATACCATCCACTAAGGTGCCTGCGCTGGGTTGGGTAAACAGGTCATAATCGGCTACATATACTGCCTGGTTTTGAACAGCCTTCAACTGGCGCCACTCCGGTTTGTCCGTTAGCAAATGAATTTCTTCCATGGTCCTCTGAATAGCAAAACCACAGGGCGCTATCACCAGCACTTCGGGATCGTAGCGTACGATCTTTTCCCAGGCAGTCACTATACTATCGCCACCGGGATTGCTCAGCATATCAATACCGCCTGCATAAGCCACCTGGTAAGGTATCCAGTGGCCGCAATTGTACACGGGCGCCAGCCATTCCATGATCATTGCCCTTTTGGGCGGCGCCTTATGAAAACGCAATGCGTCAATAACGCCATCGATCCGTTTTTGTAAAGCCGACAAATACACATACGCCGCTTCTTCCTTACCCAACGCGGTGGCAATGGTAACAGCGGTTTGAAATACATCGTCGAGTGTATTGGGTGTTAAGGCCACCAGCCGCGGCTGCTTCGGCAGTTTGGCAACGGCCGCAGCCGTACAGGCGGTATCTATCTGGCATACCTCGCATACATCCTGGGTAAAGATGATGTCGGGCGCTATGCTTTGCAGCAGCGCCTCATCTACATAATACAAACTTTTGCCCTGCGCTTTGGAGGCTGAGAATATCCTGTCTATCTCCTGGCTGCTGTACTGTTTGCCTTCCAGCACACAACGCACTACTTTTTGTTTTTCTGCCAGGGCCGGGGCGGGACATTCAAAGGTGATGCCCTGCAAGCCATCCTGCAAACCCATATCGTAGATCATTTGTGTGGCGGCCGGTAAAAACGAGCAGGCTATCATGGAATGAGAAATAAGGAATAAAGAATAAAAAATGAAAAAGTATTAATGCGCGGGTTGTAAAGCTGAGTACCTGCGTTGCAACCACTCAAACGCGCCAAACATCAACGCACTGTAAATAGCCGTTCCACCCAGGAAACGCCATTCATAAGGCAGCGCGGTCATCAAACGCTGTACATACACGGTCATCGATAGCTGGTTGTCCTGCACGCAACCACCCAGGTCGCTCACCAGCCAGTGAATACAGGTAGCCGCTACCACGGCTATGGCAATATTCCTGATGGTAATATTCCTGATGATCAGCTTGCCGGCCACGGCCATCAAGGCAAAAGCTGCATAGGTCCACACCCAGCCCGCATACAAAATACCAACACGATGTTCGGCCAGCACAGTAAAGGCCAGCACCACATCACTCAAAAACAAGGTAAGCAGGGGAAACAGCAAAGGCTTGAGATTGCCTTTAAAATAAGCGCCGCCAAACAGGGCCATGGCGCCAACAGGGGTAAACACGGTAAGCGGACCCATACCGGTAAATGAAGCAAACCGTAATGCGGCAACTGCCACAATAATCAGCAGTAATACAATACCTCTTGGATTGATTTGGGGAACTGACATAAGCGTTTTATTTATGAATGAATCAAAGATTAATTTTAAAACCACCGGTTGCATTGATACCCATGGTAGCATATCCATATACTTCCGTAAAATCGGAATCGGTCAGGTTCTTTACATCGGCAAACAAACGCAGGCGGTCATGCAGCAATTTGTATTCTGCATACAAGTTCAACAAGGTATAAGCCTTCAGATCAACAGTGGTGGTAACCGCTCCAAAATACAAATCGGATCTTTTGCCCAAATGCTGCGCCGATAACGACACATACAATTCAGGAGTAAACTGGTAACCCGCCAGCACGGTAAAGCTGTGTTTGGGCCGCCGTATCAAATTAAAATAACTGGTATCTTTTCCATTGCGGCTTTGTTGAATACTGCCGGTTACATGGGTATATGATGCCTTCAGCGTAAACCGTTCTGTGGGCCTAAAGGCAGCCTCTACTTCAAGACCTTTATCAGATTGCTGATCGATATTCATCATCTGCCGGTCTACAAAGGCAATCAGGTTGTTGATATCCCTGTAAAAACCGGTGACAGTGGTCTGCCATTTTTTATCAGTCGTATTCCATTGTACGCCGCCCTCTATATTGGTGCTTTCTTCGGGTTTCAGCAACGGGTTGCTGCCAAAGCTGCCAAACAGCTCGCTCAATGTGGGCGCCTTGAAACCTGTAGATACGCTACCAAAAAACTTCAGGCGGTTGTTCAACTGGTAGGAGGCATTCAAACTATAGGTAAACTGGCTGCCAAATTCAGAGTGGTGGTTATAACGGCCGCCAACTTCCAGGTAAAGACCATCGCCGCTGCGCAGGTTAAACGATACATAAGGACTTACGATAGAGGTAGTAGGGTTCTTTTTCTCCAGCGTGGTATCCAGCAAACCATAGCTTTGATAGTTTACACCGGCCAGCATCTTTACATGGTCGTTCAGTGTTTGTGTTAAGTACACATCACCACTATGAAACTGCCCCCGGAAGGTATTGGATCCCCAGGTGGTTACATAACCTCTTTTGGCATAGGTATAACCGTAATTGGCGGTGATGGTGCCGCGTGGCAGACTGATAGTAGCCACGGCGCCGGGATTGTTCAACAAAGCGGTAAATACATTCGGTGCATCCAAAAAAGCATCGGCATCAAAATCGCCTTTAAAATAACTGTACCTGTAATAAGGCGATATCCTGATACGCTCACCGGCTTTAAAGGTGAGGCTGCTTTGCACGGTGTGCCGCGCAAAACCATCCTTATCAAAATTGCCTTTACCCGATGTATCACTGGCCTCACTAAAACCATCGGATGCGGAATAGGTATACTGAACACTATAATCCAGCAGTTTGGTGCTGCCATTTACACCGGCATAACCATTCAACGAATTATAACTGCCATAAGCAGCGCTTCCATTGAAACCAATGGCTTTTTTACCGCCTTTTTTAGTAATGATATTGATCACACCGGCAATGGCATCGGAGCCATACAAGGTGCTCATGCTGCCTTTTACGATCTCTATGCGTTCGATGGTTTCGATAGGGAAGAGGCGAAGATCGAAGGCGCCGCCGGTACCCGATGGATCGTTCACGGGAACACCATCTACCAGTATCAGCGTATACTCGTTCGAGGCGCCACGCATGAATAAGGTTTTGTCTTTCCCGGGATTGCTGTTGGCGCTGTTTACGATCATACCGGTTTGCTCGCTCAGCAATTGAGCCAGGCTTTTGCCGGTACTGCGTTCCAGTTGTTCGTGGGTAATAATACTCATTACCTTCCCGGTTTCGCTGAGTTTAACGGGATAGCGTGTGGCAGTGACCACTACTTCGTCCAGTTGTTTGTTGGAGGTGGAATCCTGCGCCCAGGCCTGCATGCCTGCCAGTAGTACAGTTGCTGTTAACAGTTGTTTCATCTTGCTCATAGTTGTTTGATGTTAAACTATGAGCCTTCGGTAAAAATGAATTTGAACAGAAATGAAATGTCTTCCGCGGTCAAGACTGATTTCATCCCGGCTTTTCACCCGAAAGCTCGTTGATGTTGTGAATGCAACTGGCAGGTCTTCTGGCTTGTTCTATGTTGAATGCCTTCCCATCCGCCAATAGGCGGACAGTGGCGTAGGTATTCAACAACTGTATACCTTAAACGGTATACAAAGAACTCACAGCTACGGGGATAGCACCGGATTTACACCGGTTTCCCTATTATCCCGACACGTAATGCCGGGAACCAATTACGGGGCAAAAATAAGGGGTGGGGCTAATTGAGCAATAATATTTTTTAGCCACCCTGTGGAAAAATCATTTAAACGGGGATTGTAATGTAATACCTACATAATAATTACGTCCGGCGGCCGCATTATAATAACGTCCAACGGTACTGTTGATATCATTACCCAAACTGTATTTTGTATCAAATAGGTTATCAACGCCGCCAAATACATCCAGCGTCCACTTTTTATTCACCCGCCAGCCCACACGCGCCCCGGCTACATGATAAGAAGAGGCCGATACGCTGTTGGCATCGTTCAACGGAACGGCATCGCTGTAAAACCAGGTGATATGGGTGTACAACCCCAGGCGGGTAGCCAGGTCTACACCGGCAGCTACCAGTTGGGGCGCCACACTGGGCAGTTGATTACCGGCATAACTCACGGTATCTTTTACAAAACTCCGGTAACGGAAATGGTTCCAGGTATGGCTCGCCCATACACGGGCATTGGTAATAAATCGCCCGCTGTGCGGCAATAACTGGTAAGCCGCCTGCGACTCGATGCCCTGCTGTTTGGTAGAACCGGCATTTACATAATAATCGGCATTCACATCGTTACGGCGCAATACGATGGCGTTTTGCAAACGGAAATGAAAGGCATTCACCTCCACGTACAAACGCTGTTGCAGCCAGCTCGATTTTATACCGGCCTCGTAGTTCACGCCCTGCTCGGCATTCAACCCGGTGCTGATCACCGAGGTAGAGGGCAGCACTTCCTGCGTGGCAGGTGGCGAATATCCTTTGGCCACACTGCCATATAACAACAGGTTGGGAATAATTTTCTTTGATACAGCCAGCCGCGGCGCCAGCTCATTGTTATAGGTTCTTTTTACCGGTGTAAACAAAGGCACCGATAAACGGGTGATGCGAATGGCGCTCTGGTTCAAACTGGCGCCGGCGCTCACCGTCCAATCACCGGGAAACCGGATATCGGTTTGTACAAACACAAACCCGATGCGGTTGTAAATATCATCATCGGTTTGCAGGGTATCGGGATTACCCTGGTTGTTCTGAAATACTTTGGTATTAAAAAAGCCCACCTGCAGCTCGGCGCCGGCCAGCCATTGTATCTGCACTTCGTTCAGCTGGTGCTGACCCGTAAACACCGTGCGACCGCCCAGGTGCGGTTCGGTTCTGCGCTCATAATTTAAATAGGTGGGATTTTTGATCTGCGTAAAAGCGCCATAAACGACAGTGGTATTCTCAAACCGTTCGTTAAAACGATAACGATGCGTCAATCCTGCTAAAAAAGTTTTCTGGTATATAGCCGCCTTTACCACATCGGCATTGGGTCGTGCGGCGCGCGGGTTGGCTTTGTATTCGGTGGCATTCAAACCGCCGGGTGTTTCATAAAACAGGTCGCCATATAATACCGAAGCCTGCAGCTGCTGCTTGTCGCTGCTTTTGATCTGCGTTTCCCAGGTGGCAATATCACGGCGCATCCTGGTATGCTGCCGGTAACCATCGCTGGTTTGATGGGTATACCCAATTACATGACGGTGACCAGCTTCACCCAGCCTTACCTGTGCATTCAGGCTGTTGAGGTTATAACTGCCATACATATAATTTACCGAGGCGCCGGCAGGCTGCTCATCGGGCTGGCTGTTGATAAGCATGGCGCCGCCTGTTCCGGCGCCATAGAGACTGCCGGCAGGGCCTTTGATCACCTCTATAGAACGTACATTAAAATAACCCAACTGGTTCAGGTAGGTATTGCCACCGGGGTCGGTAAAGGGAATGCCATTCCAGTATACTTTTACATTGCGCACACCAAACGACGAACGCAGGGTGCTGCCCCGGATATTGAGCCGGTAACTGCCGGGCGACCGCTCTTCCATACGCACACCCGGCGTGGCATTCAGCGCAGGTAAAATGCTGGTATTGCTAAACCGCTCCAACTGATTAGCACCAATATAATTGATGGCGCCCGACACTTCTTTTAATTGCCGGTTTTGCTCAAAAGCCCTGATCACTACTTCCTGCAAGGTGGTTGCGGTATCGTTTTGCGCAAAGGCGCCATTGCTAAAACTACAGGTGAATACAAGCAGCAGCCATCTACACTTCATAGTCATTAAATGGAATTAGCTGTAAAGGTAAAGCCAAATATTATTTATCTTCCACGAATGAAGTCTTCCAAGCTCAATTTGTTCGATGTAACCATGATTGTAGTTAGCCTGGTTATTGGAATGGGCATATTTCGTACCCCGGTAAATGTAGCCCGCCAGGCCGGTTCGCCGGACATGTTTTTCCTGGCCTGGATGGCGGGCGGACTCATTGCCCTCTGCGGCGCGCTCACCTATGCCGAGATTGGCTCACGGTACCCGGTTACAGGAGGTTATTACAAAATATTTTCACATTGTTACCATCCATCCATAGCATTTGCCATTAATTGCATCATCCTGGTATCCAACTCGGCCTCGCTGGCGGCGGTGGCGCTGGTGGGGTCTGAATACCTGGCCAATGTATTGTTCAAAGGCGATCCCAATATCAATACCATCAAACTGGTTATATCCACCGCGGCGGTCGTGATCTTTTATGGCTTTAACCTGCTGGGGTTAAAGATGAGTGCACGGGTGCAAAACGTGCTCACGGTGATCAAGATCGGTATGGTGCTGCTGCTGATCGGCGCCCTGTTTACCGGCGATTATGCCGCACCGTTTATACCGGCTGCCGAAAGCTCGGGCGATTGGTCAACGGCCATCAAGGCCTTTGGGGCCTGCCTGGTAGCCGTAAGTTTTACCTATGGCGGTTACCAGCAAACGATCAACTTTGGCGGCGAGGTGCACCATGCCTCTAAAAACTTACCCCGGGGCATCTTTTTGGGCATAGCCATCATTATGTTGCTGTATCTTGCTATCAATTACACGTATTATAAAGTAATCGGATTTGGGAATCTGAAAGAAGCCCAGTCTATCGCCGCCATTCTGGCCGGTAATATTTTTGGCGCCAAAGGGTTTGCCATTTTATCCATCCTTCTCTTTCTTTCGGTGCTTGCCTATGTAAATGTATTGCTCATGAGTAACCCCCGGGTAATGTATGCCATGAGTGAAGAAGGCGTATTGCCGCCCATATTTAAAAAGGTAACTGCCGGCAAACAGGTAATGGTGGTAGCGCTGAATGCCTTCACCACACTTTGCCTGGTGTCGTTGTTTTATGGAAAAACATTCGATCACATTCTCGACCATACGATATTCCTCGATTGTATTGGCATGGCCACCTCGGCAGCCACCATATTTATATTAAGAAAAAAAGGCGTGGGACAGCATAACGCCGACAGTTACCGCATGAAGCTGTATCCCATACTGCCATTGATCTTTATTGCCGCCTACCTGTTTGTAGGCACCAGCATTGCCATCAATACCCCCGAAGCTGCCTGGGTAAGCAGCCTGATCTTTGCCGTGTTCTTTATACTGTATTTTGTGTTGCGATATTTCAAGAAATCTCAAAACTAACTATCACATGAGCGAGCACTTGAGTGACCTTTCTTTTATTTTAAATGAACTGGGTGAAGACAGGGACCAGTATTTCAGGGCCATCGCCCCGCCCATTATGCAAACGAGCAATTTTGCCTTTAAGAAAATAGATGACCTGAGTAAAGTTTTTGAAGATGAGTACAGCTCTTACCTGTATAGCCGTGGATTGAACCCCACGGTAGACATACTGCGTCAAAAACTGGCGGCCCTGGATGAAGCCGAAGACTGCCTCGTGTTCAACAGCGGCGCTTCGGCCATATTCTCCTCGGTATTTGCCAATGTAAGCAGCGGCGATCACATAGTGTCGGTGCGCCATCCCTATACCTGGGCAAAAAAGATGTTTGATAATGTGCTGCCCCGGTTTGGTGTTACCACTACCTATATCGACGGCACGCAGATAGAACACTTCGAACGCGCCATTCTGCCCAATACAAAGGTCATTTACCTGGAATCGCCCAATAGCTGGGATTATGCCTGCCAGGACCTGCAGGCCGTGGCCGAGCTGGCCAGGGCCGAAAACATTATAACTATTTGCGATAACAGCTACTGTACGCCCATTTATCAACAACCCATCAAACTGGGCATCGATATGTCGCTGCAGTCGGCCACCAAGTATATCGGCGGTCACAGCGATGTGGTGGCCGGGGTGCTTACCGGCACCCGCGATATGATGAAAAAGATATTCGACAGCGAACTGCTGAATATGGGTACCGGTATTTCACCCTTCAATGCCTGGCTGTTGTTGCGCGGGTTGCGTACACTGCCCACGCGGTTGGAGCGCATCAGCAAAACCACCCGCAAGGTGGTGGAACACCTGAAAGCGCATCCCCGGGTAGAGGAGGTGATCTTTCCCTTTGATACCGGTTTCCCGCAATATGAACTGGCGAAACGGCAGATGAGCGGCGCCTGTGGATTATTTACCATTGTAATGAAGGCAGAAACCCGGGAAGAGATTGTAACCTTTTGCGAATCGTTGCGACACATATTAATTGCCGTAAGCTGGGGTGGTCACGAAAGCCTGGCCATTCCGCGTTGTGCGGCCATTTCGCCATCGGCATTTAATGCCGCTAACCGTGAACATAAAATGATACGGTTTTATGTGGGGCTTGAGGATGCAGGTTATCTAATTGAGGATATCGATCAGGCGCTGGAAAAGAAGTAGGAAGTAAGAGGTAGGAGGTAGGATAAAACAAGACCTGTATTATCCTACCTCTTACTTCCTACCTCCTATTTCATAAATATTAACAACCTTTTATAAAAAACCAGGTGGGCGCCCTGACATTACAACTATTTTTGGACTATGAAAATTACAAGCCGGTTACTAATTGCTGTAGTGACGCTTTGTAGCACGTACACTTTATCTGCCCAGGTAATTACCTCACCAGAGAAAAACACTGCGGATAAATGGGACCTGCGCCGTTGTGTGGAATATGCCTGGGCCAATAACCTGCAGGTGCAGCAAACCAGCATTCAGGCCTCACTGGCCGATGTAGACAGGGAGCAATCACGCTGGCAGCAATACCCCACTGCCGATTTCAACCACAACACGGGTTTGCAATGGGGCCGCTCCATCGACCCTACCACCAACCAGTTTACCAGCAACCAGTTGTTGTACCAGGGTTTTAACCTCAGCGCGGGTGTCACCGTATTCAACTGGCACCGTATACGTAATAATATTATGGCAGCGCGCTGGGCAGCCGATGCCGCCCAAAGCGATGTAGAAAAAGTAAAGAATGATGTGGCGCTGAATGTGGCCACCTATTATTTACAGGTATTGCTGGCCCGCCAGCAGGTGGAAATTGCCCAGGTGCAAATGCACCAAACCTTCAGCCAGTTGGAAGTGGCCCGTAAAAAAGTAGACGCCGGGGCAGCGCCCGAACTGGACGCCCTCACCCTGGAAGGGCAATACGCCACCGACAGCAGCGCTTATATTTCGGCGCTGGCCTCCGAAGACCAGAACTTATTACAGTTAAAACAGGTGCTGAACATCGATGCCGGCCAACCCTTCGACATCACCTCACCCCCGGCCGACCAGATACCGGTAGAACCCCTGTTGCAACTGATGCCGGAAACCGTGTTTGAAATTGCCCTGCACAACCAGCCGGCGCAAAAAGCCAACGAACAACGCATCAAATCGCTGGAGGCTTCCATGAAAAGCAGCCGGGCAGCCCTGTTTCCCACTATTTCGGTGGGCGGCTCACTGGCCACCAACTTCTCCAGCCCCGACAAAAATTTCAGCCAGGTGGTGAACGGGTTCAGTCAAACGCCCGCCTATGTAGAGTTTAATGGTAACCAGTATCACCTGTATTCGCCCGATATAGACCAGGTGGCCACCAAAAGAACATTCAGCGAACGCTGGGATGGCTGGGGTACTCAAATGAACAACAACTTTCGCCAAAGCTTTGGTCTCAGCATTGCCATACCCATCAACAGCGGCGGACAGGCGCGTTTTAACTATGCCCGTTCTAAACTGAACTTAAAAAATGCCGAGCTGACCCGCTCACTGGCCGATCAAACCCTGAAGAACGATATTTACAAAGCCTATTACAGCGCCAAGGCGGCCCTGCAAAAATTCAATGCAGCCAAAACCTCGGTGGAGATTACACAAAAGGCCTATGACTTTGCCAAAAAAAGATACGACCTGGGATTGCTGAATACATTCGACCTGATCATCAGTAACAACAACCTGAGCCGCGCCAAACTGGATCTGGCCTCGGCTCAATTCGATTATGTATTTAAAATGAAGGTGCTGGAGTTTTACAAGGGGCAGGGGGTTAAATTGTAACATCACATGAGACTTTAAACCGAGATATTATGAAGAAGAAAAAAATATGGGTGATCATTATAGGCCTGGGGGTATTGATCATTATGTTGGCAGGATTAAAATCTGCCGGCGTAATTGGTAAAAGCGAAGGCATGAAGGTAGCCACCGAAAAGGTAGTAATGCGCAACATCACCGAAACGGTGAACGCCAGCGGCAAGGTATTCCCCGAAATAGAAGTAAAAGTAAGTCCTGATGTGTCTGGCGAAATCGTAGAGCTGAATGTAAAAGAAGGCGATAGTGTACGCAAAGGACAGGTGCTGGCAAAGATCTATGCCGATATTTATTCTACCCAGCGCAACCAGGCGGCTGCCGAAGTAAGCCGTCAACAGGCGCTGGTGGCCAACAGCCGTGCGCAGTTGGCGAGTTTGAAATCGGCCCTCGACCTGGCCAGGACCACCTACGATCGTCAGAAAAAACTGTTGGGAGAAAAGATCATTTCGCAGGCAGAATTTGAACAGGCAGAAAACAGCTGGCGTACCGCGCAGGCCAACTACGATGCCGCCCTGCAAAACATACGCAGCGGCGAAGCCGCCATTGCCAGTTCGGCCGCCAACCTCGAAACCGCCAACAAAAATCTCAGCCGCACGGCCATCTTATCGCCCATGAGCGGTGTGGTATCGTTGCTGAGTGTAAAGGCCGGTGAACGCGTGGTGGGCAACAGCATGATGGCCGGTACCGAAATGATGCGCATTGCCGATATGAGCATGATGGAAGTGCAGGTAGATGTAGGGGAGAACGACATACCCAAGGTAAAACTGTACGACAGCGCCCTGGTAGAAATAGACGCCTACAACAACCGCAAGTTCAAAGGCGTTGTTACACAAATTGCCAGCAGCAATACCACGGCCAGCCTGGCATCGGCCGCAAGCGCCGGCGCCAGCAGCAATGATGTTACCAACTATAAAGTGCACATTAGGTTAATACCCGATTCGTACAAAGACCTGTTTGATCCCGAACGTCCGAAATATTTTCCCTTCCGCCCGGGTATGAACGCCCGTGCCGATATTCAAACCCGCACCAAAAAGAATGTAATGTCTGTAGCCATCGGCGCCGTTACCACCCGCGAAAAAGGCACCGGTAATGTGGCCAATGACAAGAAAGATAAAAACGAGCAGGAAGGCCTGCAGGCTTCCGAAAACACCGGTCTCAATGCTGATCTCGACGAAGTAGTGTTCGTATTAAAGCCCGATGGAACCGTAAAAAAAGTAGTGGTGCAAACCGGTATCCAGGACATGAACAACATTGAAGTAACCAGCGGCCTCAAGGCCGGCGATGAAATTATAGTAGCGCCTTACAACATAGTGAGCAAAACTTTGAAGGATGGGATGAAGGTGAAGGTGGTGGCGAAGGATAAGTTGTATGAGGTGAAGAAGTAGGCATAATGCACTTATGCCTTGTGCCTTATGCCTTTTGCCTTATTTTTACCCCAAAAACTACATGCAACTTGCGATAATAGGCAGCGGAAGCTGGGCTACCGCATTGGCGAAAATTTGTACAGACAACCAGCATACATTAAACTGGTGTGTGCGCAGTGAGGAGATCGTACAACATATACAACACCGCCATCATAATCCTAATTACCTTAGTTCGGTATATTTCGATACAAAGTTATTGAACCTGCATACCAGCGTGGCCGACACCATAGCGCAAAGCGATTGTATTGTAATTGCCGTGCCTTCTGCCTATTTGATCGATACGTTGGGCCAGCTTCCCAAAAATGTTTTTGCCGGAAAAAAAGTGGTATCTGCCGTAAAAGGCATTTTACCCGAAAACAATTTATTGCTGAACGAATACCTGAAACAGGAATATGAACTGCCGCTGGCCGACTACTTCACCATCATGGGGCCCTGCCATGCCGAAGAAGTGGCCGCTGAAAAATTATCCTATCTCACATTTTCGGGTATAGATACCAGTACTACCGAAACCATCGCCGGTTATTTTACCACCGAATACCTCAACACCATTGTAAATCCCGATGTAATTGGCGTGCAGTATGCCGCCGTGCTGAAAAACATTTATGCATTGGGTGCGGGCATTGCGCATGGACTGGAATATGGCGATAATTTTTTAAGCGTACTGATCGCCAACTGCGCCGATGAAATGGCGGGCTTCTTAAAAAAGGTGGGTATTCAACATATCGAAGTGGGTGTGCACGATGGCGAAGACCCCATTACCCACCGCAAAACCCCGAATTATGCCGCCAGTGTATACATGGGCGACCTTCTTGTAACCTGTTACTCGCTGTACAGCCGTAACCGTACCTTTGGTAATATGATCGGCAAGGGGTATTCGGTTACCGCCACCAGGCTGGAAATGAACATGGTGGCCGAGGGATACAATGCCAGCAAATGTATTTACCTGGTAAACAAGGAAATAGAGGCCGGGATGCCGATTGCGGCTACTATTTACCGTATTCTTTGGGAAAATGTTAAACCCAGGGCGGGTTTCAAACAAATAGAAAAGACGCTTGTCTAATTATATATGCCGCTCTCTTTACAACCATATGGTATACTGGCTTTTGCCGTGCTGGCGGGCGTCATTGTTATCAATGAAGTAGTTAAGTATTTGAAAAGCCGGCAGTTATAAACTTCGTTGCTATGCCTTACCTATGGCTCACCTATGAATTTACTATGAGTTCCATATGAATCAGCTATGGCTGGAATATGCTTAACCCATAGTTCGCCCATGCCAAACCTATATCTCAAAAGAACAATTCAGCCGCAATCCCATCTGCAAACAACTTCCCCTCCCTCGTCAGCACCAGCCTGCCATCTTCTTCTTTCACCTTGCCTTCCTGTATAAACCTTTCTGCATGTATGCTGGCATCAAACTTCCTTCTAACAAAATCCAAATCCAACCCCTCCGCCGTACGCAACGAGGTCATTATATATTCATTCAACCGCTGTGTATCCGTCAACTCCTCCTTCTCAAAAGGCACCATCCCTTCATTCACCGATTTTATATACAAGGCATTGTTGGTAATATTCCACTGCCTTTCACGGCCATTAAAAGAATGGGCCGATGGCCCCAGCCCCAGGTAAGCCGCACCCTGCCAGTACGAACTGTTGTGTTTGCTACGCATACCCGGCAGGGCAAAATTGCTGATCTCGTAATGTTCGTAACCGGCCTGCTGCATCCAGTCCATCAACAATAAAAACTGCCGTGCCTGGTCTTCGGTATCTACATCCCGCATCTTGTTTTTTTGAATAAAGGCATTCAGCGCCGTACCCGGTTCCACCGTTAAGGCATAACACGAAAGATGGGGGATGTTCATATCGATGGCCGTTTGCACATTCTGCCGCCAGTGATCGTCGGGCAGGGTAGGGGTGCCATAGATCAAGTCGATGGTGAGGTTGGTGATGCCCGCATCCTGCGCAGCTTTTATACAGTTCACCGCCTGGGCGGCGGTATGGGCCCGGTTCATCCAGCGCAGGTCTTCCTCGTAAAACGATTGCACCCCAATACTCAACCGGTTGATGCCCGCCTCTTTCCAGGTGGCCAGTTTCACCGGGTTGATATCATCGGGGTTGGCCTCCAGCGTACACTCCGCATCGGGCAGTATAGGGAACTGTAACCGCAATGCCTGCATAATGGCCTTCAACTCATTTTCAGATAATAAAGAAGGCGTGCCGCCGCCAAAATACACCGTAGACACGGGCTCGCCGGCCAAATAATTTCTTTGCAGCTCCATTTCTTTCAATAAAGCATACACAAAATCGTTCTTTAGCTGCAATGAGGTGGAAAAGTGAAAGTTGCAGTAATGACAGGCCTGCCTGCAAAACGGGATATGTAAATAGATACCTGCCATCGTATTTTGTAATTTTGACCCAATTTTTACTGTTTAATGAGAAGGATCCGGTATGACAAAGGTAGCTGTATATAACCTTTCCCGCATGGGTAAAGCCCTTGTCATGCTGCTGGCGCTGCTGCCCCTGGCAGTGCATGCGCAATACCGCCTTGAAATTGCCCCCATCGACAAAGATGCTGCCTTTATTGAAAATACCCTGCGCCTGCAAACGGCTTTTAAGAACAGCGCACTGTGTAAGGAATATGTAGACAAGCTGCCGGGGCTGATGCAATCAAAAGGTTACCCGGCGGCCTCGGTAGACAGCGTGGTCTACGATACTCTGTCGGCCAGCCTGCAATTATACGTGGGCGAAACCTTTAACTGGGCGCGGCTGAACGTTGATTCGATAGATAAAAAACTGCTGGAGGCCGTTGGCTGGAATGCAAAAAACACCGGCAACAAACCCGTGAGTTTTCAACAGGTGCAAACCATGCAGCAAAAAATGCTCGACTACCTCGAAAATAACGGTTATCCCTTTGCGAAGATCGTGATGGACAGTGTGACCATCGATGGCGGCGCCCTCTACGCCAACTGGCGGGTGCGCAAGGGGCCTTTGTATAAAATAGACAGCATACGCAATATGGGCACGGCGAAGATCTCTTCGGCCTTTTTGCAACGTTATCTGTCCATTCCCAATGGCAGCACCTATCGCCGTGAAAGGCTGCAGGCCGTGAGCCGCAAGATCAGCGAGCTGCCCTATGCACAGGAGCAGCAGCCCTGGAACCTCACCCTGCTGGGCACCGGCTCGGTATTGAATGTATACCTGGCGCCCAAACGCAGCAGCGAGGTAAATGTATTGGTAGGTTTTCTGCCATCGAGCGATCAAACGGTGAACAATAAGTTACAGATCACCGGCGAGGCCCGCATCAACCTGAAAAATGCCCTGGGCAATGGCGAAAGCATCGGGCTCGACTGGCAGCAGATACAGGTAAAATCGCCGCGGCTGAGCCTTTCGTTCCAGCAGCCCTATCTCTTTGGATCGGCCTTTGGCATGAACCTGGGCTTTAACCTGTTTAAAAAAGACTCTTCGTTTGTCAACATCGATATGCTGGTGGGCGCGCAGTATGCGCTGTCGTCGCAGCAATCGGGCAGCGTGTTTATACAGAGCTTTCAAACCAACGTGCTTACGGTTGATACCAGCGCGGTAAAAAGAGACCGCCGTTTGCCACAGGAGGCCGATATGCGCAGCATCAACATTGGTGTGAACTACGAACTGTTTAATACCGATTACCGCTTTAACCCCAGGCGTGGCAGCGAGTTGCAGTTAAGCGTAAGCGCCGGTAATAAAAAGATCAAACAAAACAACGTGATCGTACAACTGAAAGATGCCGGCGAACCCGGTTTCGATTTTCACAGCCTGTACGATACCATGCAGCTCAATTCGTACCAGTTCAGGATAAAGGGTAAGATGGCGCAGTATTTCCGGCTTACCCGCGCTTCCACCATCAAACTGGGTTTTAACGGCGGCTGGCTGCAAAGCCCGCAGATATTCCGCAACGAGTTGTTCCAGATAGGTGGATATAAATTATTGCGTGGTTTTGATGAAGAAAGCATTTTTGCATCGCAATACGGCGTAGGTACGCTGGAATACCGGTATTTACTGGGCCGCAATTCGTACCTGTTTTATTTTATAGATGCAGGCTGGGCGGCCAACAAGGCGCAATATGCCAATTACAGCAATACGTTTTGGGGAACCGGTTTGGGCATGGCGTTTGAAACAAAGGCAGGAATCTTTAATTTGTCGTACGCCGTAGGGAAAAGGGATGATACGAAGTTGAATATGCGGCAGGCCAAAATACACCTGGGTTATGTGAATTATTTTTAACCCGCACATCATAAATTATAAATTCTTTTTAATGGAGGTACTACAATATTTTTGCAAACGCAAATGATCCCTGTGAAAAAACTGCTACTACTCGTTACTTGTTGTTTAACCCTGGTTGTTGCGCTGGCGCAGAGCGGACAGGATTCGCTTTCCCGGCAACGCCGCGACAGTATCAAGCGCGAGCAGCGCCGCGATTCGCTGCGTAAAACCTTGCAGCCGCGGCCCGATAGTACCCCCCGGTCAGACAGCATCGTGAAAAAACCAGCCGCCGATTCCACCGGCCGCCGCCCGGCAGACAGTGCCGCTGTGCTGGTGGTGCCCGACAGCGCCATCGTGGTGCCTACCGTGCCGGCCGACAGCAGCCGCACCGTGATCAGGGCGCCCAATACACCGCCCCGCACCACCGTAACGCCACCGGCCGCAGTGATCGTTACCCTGCCTCCGCCTGAGAATACCCTGGAAGGCGTTCAAAAAGCACTGAGATTGCACCCTTACTATAATTTTTATGGAAAAGGCGTACTGGTGACCGCCCAGCTGAAAAAGGCCGGTAACGACGAGCTGATGTTTTATTTCCTGGCGGCCCTGCTGGCCTATTTTGGTTTGTTCAGGGTGATCTTCACCAAGTACTTCGATAACCTGCGTACCCTGTTTTTCAGGGTCACCATGCGGCAGCAGCAAATACGCGACCAGTTGCTGCAATCTCCCCTGCCTTCGTTGTTCCTCAACATCCTGTTTGTTATTTCGGGGGGCCTGTTCCTGAGCATTGCCGCCTACCATTATAATATAGTACCCGGCCTCAACCGCTGGCTGCTGCTTTTGTACTGCTGCATACTGCTGGCCGCTATTTATGTGGGCAAATTTATCACCCTGAAAATGATAGGATGGATGTTCAATATACGGATGGCGGCGGATACCTATATTTTTATCGTATTTTTGGTGAACAAAATGCTGGGTATTTATTTGCTGCCCGCATTGATGCTGATGGCTTTTGCAGAGCCGGAAGTAGTGTCGGTGTTATTGACCATTTGTTTTATCCTATTGATAATTTTATTTATTTACCGGTTTATAATAGCGTACAGGCCGATAAGAAATGAGATTAAAATCACAAGATTCCATTTTTTTCTGTACCTTTGCGCCTTCGAAATAGCACCGCTATTATTGATTTACAAGGTGTTATTGATGTTTGTGGAAAGAAGTTATTAACTTTGCAAATCCATACGTAGCTAATATGGTTAAGAACGGGGCTAAAAACGTAGCAATTGCTGCAACTACCATTAAAAAAATCCTGATCACGCAACCCAGGCCGGAAACCGATAAATCACCGTACTTCGAGCTTGCGAGAAAGTACAGTATTGAATTGGATTTCCATCCCTTCATACGCCTGGAGGGCCTCCCTGCAAAAGAGTTCCGCAAACAGAAGATCGAGATTCCCTACTATACCGCGGTGATCTTTACCAGTCGTAATGCCATCGATCATTTCTTCCGCATTTGCGAGGAAATGAAGATCAGCATTTCGCAGGACACCAAGTATTTCTGCATCACCGAGGCGGTGGCATTATATCTCCAGAAATTTATCCTGTACAGGAAACGCAAGGTGTTTTATGGCGCCGACGGCTCGAACAAGAGCATGTTCGACGTGATCAACAAACACAAGGAAAACGAAAAGTTCATGTATCCCTGTTCGGAGAACCAGCAGGATAACGAGATCGTGAACTGGCTCAAGAACAATAACTGCGAGTATGTAACGCCTTTTATGTACCGCACCATCAGCAATGATGTAAAGGACCTGCTCTCGAATACCGAATACGATATCATTTGCTTTTTTACCCCCAGCGGGGTGAGAAGCCTCTTCGATAATATTCCCAGTTTTAAACAGAATGGCACGCGTATAGGCGCTTTTGGCAGCAATACCGGCCGTGCCGTGGAGGATGCCGGGCTTACGCTGGATATAAAGGCCCCGGCGCCACAAACACCGTCGATGGTGGCGGCGTTGGAGCAGTATTTGTCGGGTGTGTTGAAGAAGAAGTAAGAAAATTAGAAATAAGGAATAAGAAATAAGGAATGAGAAAGTGAATACAAACCTTTCGTGGCTTTACTTTCTCATTCCTTATTTCTTATTTGTCATTTCTGATTCCTAGTGCTTTCCATTCATTTTTGAACTCACCGCTCTTCCCCTGGCCTGTTTCTTGTAACTTTCACCTTTATGGCGAAGTACACCAACCAACTGGCACAGGAAACAAGCCCGTATTTATTGCAGCACGCACACAACCCCGTTAACTGGTATCCCTGGGGCGAAACCGCCCTGCAAAAAGCCCAGGAGGAAAACAAACCCATCCTGGTGAGCATCGGCTATGCCGCCTGCCACTGGTGCCACGTGATGGAAAAAGAAAGCTTCGAAGACGAGGACACCGCCGCCCTCATGAACCAGCATTTCATCAACATCAAAATAGACCGCGAAGAACGCCCCGACCTCGACCACATTTACATGGATGCCGTGCAAGCCATGACCGGCAGCGGCGGATGGCCCCTCAACGTGTTTTTGATGCCCGATGGCCGGCCTTTTTACGGCGGCACCTATTATCCTCCCAAACCCATTTACAACCGCCCGTCGTGGAAAGATGTACTGCACGGCGTGGCCACCGCCTTTCACGAAAAAAGAGACGAAATAGAAAGCCAGGCAGCCGGTCTCACCGATTATATCCACCGGGCCAATTCTTTTGGCCATAATGCCGCTGCAAATGGCCAGGAACTATTTACCACGGCCAGCATCGACACCATGTTCAACAACATCATGGGAACGGCCGACCGCGAGGAAGGAGGTTTTGGCAATGCCCCAAAATTTCCCCAGACTTTCGTGATCCGGTTCCTGCTGCGCTATTATCATAAATCAAAAAATCAGCATGCATTGGACCAGGCCTGTTTGAGCCTGGACAAGATGATACAGGGCGGCCTTTACGATCATCTCGGCGGCGGTTTTGCCCGTTATTCCACCGACCGGGAATGGCTGGTACCGCATTTTGAAAAAATGCTGTACGACAATGCCCTGCTGGTAAACGTGCTGTGCGAAGCCTGGCAACTGACCCAAAAACCGCTGTATAAACAGGCGGTGGAAGAAACCCTGGCCTTCGTGGAGCGCGAGCTCTGTTCGCCCGAAAAAGGCTTTTATTCGGCCCTGGATGCCGATAGTGAAGGGGTAGAGGGTAAGTTTTATGTGTGGAGCAGGGCAGAGGTGGAAGAGGTGCTGGGTGCAGATGCACCTGCCTTTTGTGAATACTACGATGTGACCGAAGGCGGCAACTGGGAGCATACCAACATCCTGAACATAAAAGGCACTGCCAACGACAACGAATTCCTGCGGCAATGCCGGGAAAAGCTCATGGAGCGGCGCAACCAGCGCATCAGGCCTTTACTCGACGATAAGATATTGCTGGGCTGGAATGCCCTTATGAACAGCGCATACAGCAAGGCGTACAGTGTATTCGGGGAGCGGCATTACCTGGATATGGCCGAAGCCAACATGGATTTTCTATGGACAAAACTCAAAGGCAGCGGCGATGCGTTTTACCACACGTACAAAAAAGAGGCGCGATACCCAGCCTTTTTGGACGATTATGCGTATCTCATATCGGCCCTGATCCATTTACAGGAAGTAACCGGTAACCATGACTACCTCAACAGGGCGCGCACGATCACCCGCTATGTCACTGAACAATTCAGTGAAGAAGAAACCGGCTTCTTCTTTTTTACGAATAAAGACCAGCAGGATGTAATTGTGCGTAAAAAAGAGGTGTATGACGGCGCTGTTCCTTCAGGCAACGCAATAATGGCTTTTAATTTGCATTATCTAGGTACAGTTTTCGACCATCAAAACTGGAAGGATAGGGCAGTAAGAACCTGTACGGCATTGCACCAGGCCATAGAGCGGCATCCCGGTTCCTTTGCCGTTTGGGCCATGATGATCCAGGCATTCACCTACGAGGTTCCTGAAATAGCCATCGTAGGCGAAAAAGCAGATGATTACAGAAGCGAAGTTTTACGTAGTTTTATTCCCTTCCGCGTTGTTCAATCCTCACCCTCCGGCAATGATGAATTTCCGTTGCTTGCCGGCAAAACCCGAACCGCAGATACGCTAATTTACTTGTGTAAAAATTATGAGTGTCAACGTCCTGTGAGTCAAGTGCATGATCTGCTGCGTCTTCTGGGAAATGTGTAAAAATTAACGAATCAGGGATACAATAAACCAATTTCCGGTACCGTTTAATCCTATGCTTATATCACGTATTGCAGTTATAAAAAATAAATTCTATTCTTGTGATGAAGTCGGTAAAACATTATTTTTGCCCAATACCCTTTAA
>Ga0065721_10004583_pt1 | contig 24160 bp, 23 predicted proteins | sample Mesricmetagenome_FD_59108 | JGI IMG/M metagenome (GOLD analysis project Ga0065721, IMG submission 59108) | Mesophilic microbial community from rice straw/compost enrichment Sample: eDNA_1 v2 (version 2) | ecosystem: Engineered > Solid waste > Grass > Composting > Bioreactor | place: USA: Davis...
CGCTTCCTCCTCGTGCGGGTCAATCTGAACGACCCCTGGCCGAAATTCACCCTCACCCGGCTGCGCAAGGACGACGGGGCGCGGTATTTCGGCCCCTTTGCCCACAGCGGCGCCCTGCGCTCCACCCTCAACGCCATCCGCAAGCGCTTCGGCATCCGGTCGTGCCGCCCGCTCGAACCCGGCGAACGCGATTTCAAGCACTGCCTGGACGCCGTCATCAAAAACTGCACCGCCCCGTGCGTGGGCCGGATCTCGCGCGAGGACTACCGGAAGCGGGTCGAGGCGGCGTGCGAATTTCTCGACGGCGAAACCTCCCACATGATCGACCAGGTCGAGGAGGAGATGAAAAAGGCCGCCGAACGGCTCGATTTCGAAAAGGCCGCCCAACTCCGCAACCTGCTCGACGACCTCCGGCGCACCACCAAACCCATGGTGCGCTTCACCCGCAAGAGCCTGCCCACCACCGTCAATCCGGAAGCCGATCTCGCCGCCCTCGCCGACGCCCTTCAGCTCGGCAAGCCGCCGCGGATCATGGAGTGCTTCGACATTTCCAACATTTCCAGCACCCACATCGTGGCCAGCATGGTGCGGTTCAAGGACGGCGTGCCCGACCGCGCCAACTACCGCCGGTATCGCATCCGCGGCACCGCCGCCCAGAACGACTTCGCCAGCATGGCCGAGGTCGTCCGCCGCCGCTACAGCCGCATCCTGCGCGAAGCGGGGGAGGAACACCCGGACGCCGAAACGCCGGCCGCCGGGACGCCCGGGCGTTCCGTGCGACGCTACGAACTCCGGGACGACTCCGTGGACACCTCGCCCGAATTTTCCCAGCTGCCCCCCGCCGAAACGGCCGAACTCCGCCACGCCAAATCCGAGATCACCCTGCCCGATCTCATCATCGTGGACGGCGGCAAGGGGCAGCTTTCCAGTGCGTGCGCGGAACTGCAGCGGCTGCAGCTCTACGACCTGCCCATCATCGGCCTGGCCAAGGAGTTTGAGGAAATCCACCGCCCCGGCCGCCCACTCCCGCTGCGGCTGCCCGAGGACAGCGGCGCCCTCAAACTGCTGCAGCGCATCCGCGACGAAGCCCACCGTTTTGCCAACAGCTATCACAGCCTGCTCCTGAAAAAGCGGATCAGCGAAAGTGTGCTGGACGACATTCCGGGGGTCAGCGAAACCCGCAAAAAGGCCCTCCTGGCGGCCTTCGGTTCCGTCGACCGCATCCGCAAGACCCCGGTGGAGCAAATCGCCGCCGTCAGCGGCATCGGTCCGCGCCTCGGCGAGCAGATCGTGGAATACCTTTCCCGCAACTGACCCGAAAAACGCCCCCCGCAAGGCACGAGGCCCTTCCGGAATTCCCCAACCTCCCATGACCACCCCCGACCCCTTCACCCTCTCCCGTTTCCTTCAGGCGCAGGAGGGCACGTATGACACCGCCCTCGCCGAACTCCGGCGCGGACGGAAAACCTCCCACTGGATGTGGTTCGTTTTTCCCCAGCTCGCGGGGCTCGGGCGCAGTTCCACCGCGCAGTTCTACGCCATCTCGTCACGGGAGGAGGCCGAAGCCTATCTGAACCATCCCGTGCTGGGTCCGCGGCTGAAAACCTGCGCGGAAGCGCTCCTCGGCATCGAAGGGAAAACCGCCACCGAAATCCTGGGATCTCCCGACGATCTCAAACTGCGCTCCTGCGCCACGTTGTTCGCCGCGGTCTCCCCGCCGGACTCGGTGTTTCACCGCCTGCTCGCCCGCTATTATTCCGGCGAGCCGGATCCGCGCACCCTGGCTCTTTTGAACGCGGGAGGCTGAGCCACGCACAGCCCCCGCCGGGCGGCGCGAACACCTACCGGTTCGCCAGCACGGTGCGCTCGTAGGCCTTGACCTCGTCGATCCACTTCGCGCCCACCGGCACGTTTTGGCGGCGGCAGTATTCGTCCCAGACCGCCCCGAAGGGCAGCGATTTCGCCTCCTCGAGAAGGGCAAGGCGCGTGGTAAAGTCGCCGGCGGCCTCCGCGGCGCGCAGTTTTTCGACGGGCTCAAGCAGGGCAAGCAGCAGGCACTTCAGCGCATTGCGCGTACCGATCGTCCAGGCCGCCACGCGATTGATGCTGGCATCAAAAAAGTCGAGACCGATGTGCGTGCGGGCCACAAATCCGCCGCGCACGATTTCCTCCGCGATGGCCCGGGTGGGGTCGTCGAGAAGCACGACGTGGTCGCTGTCCCAGCGCACCCCGCGACTGACGTGGAGCAGGATTTCGGGAACGAACTGCAGGACGGAGCTGATTTTGTCCGAAAGGTTTTCCGTCGGATGGAAATGGCCGGCGTCCAGGCAGAGCAGCTTCCGGTTTTTCACCGCGTAGCCCAGGTAAAACTCATGCGAACCGACGACATAGGATTCCGAACCGATGCCGAAGAGTTTGCTTTCGACGGCATCCAGGTTGTGGGCGGGATCGACCGGTTTGGCGAAGATCGCGTCCAGCGAAGCCTCCAGGCGTTCGCGCGGACTCCTGCGATCCACGGGAAGATCCTTGTAGCCGTCGGGAATCCAGAAATTGGTCACGCAGGTTTTCCCCAGCTGACGGCCCGCCTCGGCGCCGATTTCCCGGCAGCGGATGCCGTGCTCGATCCAGAATTGGCGAACGGCCTGGTCGGGGTGCGAAAGCGTGAATCCGTCCGCGGACAGCGGATGGGAAAAATAGGTGGGATTGAAGTCGAGCCCGAGTCCGCGGGATTTGCACCAGTCAATCCAGCCCTGGAAATGGGCGACGGTGATCTCGTTTCGCCCGACCTTCTTGCCGCCGAAATCGCCGTAGATGGCATGGAGGTTGAGGCGGTGTTTGCCCGGGATGAGCGAAAGCGCCTTGTCGAGATCGGCCTGCAGTTCCGCGATCGTGCGGGCCTTGCCGGGATAATTGCCCGTGGCCTGAATGCCGCCGGTGAGTTCGCCGCCGTCGGATTCGAAGCCTCCCACGTCATCGCCCTGCCAGCAGTGCAGGGAAATGGGAATGGTGGCCAGCGTGGAAAGGGCGGCTTCCGTGTCGACGCCAAGGGCGGAATAGGACTCCTGCGCGAAAGAATAGGGGGTGGACATGGTTCCATCCTAGCCGGAAGGACGCCTTCCGAAAATGGACAAACTGATCGTTGTCATATACAAAATGACACTCCTCTTGTGAAACCGCGGAGCTATTTCGCCTACTTCCCCACCTCGGCCCAGGCCAAGAAATGGGGGCTTTACGCCACGTCCTTCGGTCATGTGCAGGTGACGGAAAAAGCCGCCACCTATCCGCCGGACCGTCATCCGGAGGGGCATCACTTTGAGTGGGAGGAGGGGCGCATCCTGCCGGACTGCCAGCTCCTGCACATTCACTCCGGACGGGGGGAATTCGAATCCGCCGTCTGCCGCCGCACGCGGCTGTCGGCCGGGTCCACCGTCCTTCTGCACCCCGGTGTCTGGCACCGCTACCGGCCGGATCCCGGCACGGGATGGACCGAATCGTGGCTCGAACTGCGCGGCGCCCACATCGACCGCCTGCTAAAAAATGGCCTTCTCGATCCGCGCAGGGCGGTTTTCCCGCGGCCGTTTGACACCGACCTGGAAGCCGCCTGGGAACGGGCCTGGCAGACGGCGTGGACCAAACCGCCCGAGTTTACGGTGCGGCTCGGGCTGATCGGACTGGAAATCCTGGTCAAACTTCAGGAAAAGCCGCGTCCGCCGCGCGTGCCGCAGCGAATGGAGGACATCATTTCGCGGGCCCAGACCCAGCTCTCGGAAATCGACGAAATGGGCACCACGGTCGAAGACCTGGCGGCGCAGCTTGGGGTGGGGTATTCGCATTTCCGCCGCGCCTTCAAGCGGCAGACGGGATTTTCCCCGAAACAATATCAAAACGAAGTGCGCTTCCGGCGCGCCCGGGAACTGCTTTCCCACACGGCGCTGAGCATCAAGGAAATCGCCTCCCGGCTCGGCTACAGTTCGCCGTATCACCTCACCCGGGATTTCACACAGCGCACCCGGGTGGCGCCGAGCGTGTGGCGCGCCTCGCCGGACCGGCGGCGGTAGACCACGCCACCGCCGCCCCCGTCGGGTCCTACCACTTGAGCGCGCCGAACCGCCGGGCGGCTTCCTCGGCGTTGGCACGGCTGTTGAAGGCGGAAATGCGGAAATACCCCTCGCCCGCGCTGCCGAATCCGGAACCCGGGGTGATGACGACATGGGCCTCGTTGAGCACCTTGTCGAAAATTTCCCAGCTGGTCAGGCCCTGCGGACCGCGCACCCAGATGTAGGGCGCGTTGACCCCGCCGAAAACGGTCAGTCCGCTGGCGCTCACCGCGTCGCGCAGGATCTTCGCATTGCCCATGTAGTGGGAAACAAGCGCGGCCACCTCGGCCTTGCCCTCGGCGGAATAGACGGCCTCCGCGCCCCGCTGGGTGACGTAGGAAACGCCGTTGAACTTGGTGCTGAACCGGCGGTTCCAGAGCGGATGGAGCGGCTTTTCCTCGCCGTCCGCGGTGGTGCACAGGAGATCCTTGGGCACGACGGTGAAGGCGCAGCGCACGCCGGTGAACCCGCCGTTTTTCGAGAAGCTGCGGAATTCGATGGCGCACTTGCGGGCGCCCGGAATCTCGTAAATCGAATGCGGCACGCCGGGTTCGGTGATGTAGGCCTCGTAGGCGGCGTCGTAGAGCAGGATGGCCTTGTGCTCGAGGGCGTAGGCGACCCATTTTTCCAGCCGCTCGCGGGTGGCCACGGCGCCGGTCGGGTTGTTCGGCGAGCAGAGGTAGACAATGTCGGCCTTTTCCGTGGGCACGTCGGGCATGAAGCCGTTTTCCGCCGTGCAGGGCAGGTAAAGCAGACCGCCGTAGGCGCCGGATTCGTCGGCCGGACCGGTGTGGCCGGCCATGACGTTGGTGTCCACGTACACCGGATACACCGGATCCATCACCGCAATGCGGTTGTTGTCCCCGAGAACATCCAAGATGTTGGCGCAATCGCACTTCGAACCGTCGGAGACAAAAATCTCGTCATCGGCCACCTCGAGCCCCTTCCCCCGATAGTCGTTTTCGGCAATCGCCTTGCGGAGAAAATCGTAACCCTGCTCGGGCCCGTAGCCGTGAAACCCCTCCCGGGTGCCGAGTTCGTCCACCGCCTTGTGCATGGCATTGCGCACGGCGAGCGGGAGCGGTTCGGTGACATCGCCAATGCCGCAGCGAATGAGGCGCCGGGCGGCGTCGGGGTTCGCGTCGGTGAAGACTTTGACGCGACGGCTGATTTCCGGAAACAGGTAACCGGCCTTGAGTTTGAGGTAGTGCGAATTGAGGTGGGCCATAGGAAAAAACGGAAAGCGAACTGAGGAAAGGCGAAAGAGAAAAGCGGAAAATGGAACGGTCCGAAACGGAAAAAAGCCGCGCCCCCGTGGGGGACGCGGCTTGGGAAACCCGGGACGCCGGTTAAAGGGCGGCCTCGTAATTCTTTTCCGCGGCGCTCCAGGAAACGACGTTCCAGAACGCCTTGAGGTAGTCGGCGCGGCGGTTCTGGTAGTTGAGGTAGTAGGCGTGTTCCCAGACGTCGACCCCGATCACCGGCTTGCCTTCGATGCCGGCCACGGCCTTGCCCATGAGCGGGCTGTCCTGATTGGCGGTGGAGCCGATTTCGAGTTCGCCGGCCGGCGTCACATACAGCCACGCCCAGCCGCTGCCGAAGCGGCCGAGACCGGCGGCTTCAAACTTGGCCTTGAATTCGTCAAAGCTGCCGAACTTCTTGTTGATGGCTTCGGCGAGCTTGCCGGACGGCGCCCCGCCCGCGTTGGGAGCGAGAATCGTCCAGAAGAAGCTGTGATTGGCATGACCGCCGCCATTGTTGCGGACCGCGCCGCGGATCGCCTCCGGCACGGCCGAAAGGTCGGCGATGAGCTCGTTGATCGGCTTGGAAGCCAGCTCCGGCGCGCTTTCCAGGGCCTTGTTCAGGTTGGTCACATAGGTGGCATGATGCTTGCCGTGATGGATTTCCATCGTCTTCGCATCGATGTGGGGTTCGAGCGCGTTGGAAGCGTAGGGAAGAGAAGGAAGTTCGTATGCCATGGGATTCAGTATGGTTTCGCGCCAAACTAGACCGTTGCGCGATGGCATCAAGCGGGAATGTGCTGATCGGGGGGTCGGGGGAAATTTTTTCCGCCTCCGCCCGCACGCGACAGGAACGGATGCCCCCGTCCGTCCACCGTGTCCAATCCCCCGGATTTTCAGGAATTTACTGAGTGGGTTTTATTCGCCAACGCCTCCCCGCGCGGCCATAGTGGAGGCATGAAAATTCCCCGCACCCTGGCCGTCATGACGCTCCCGGGCGCGGTGCTTTTTCCCGGCGCCATGCTGCCGCTGTATGTTTTCGAGGCACGGTATCGGAGGATGCTGGCCGACGTGCTGGCCGGAGACCGCATGTTTGCCATCGGTCTGCACCGGGTGGTGGACGAGGAGGCGGAGGTGTGTGCCGTGGGCGGCTGCGGACTCGTGCGCGCCTGCGTGACGCGTCCGGACGGCACCTCCCGGTTGGTTCTTCAGGGGATGGAACGCGTGCGCTTCCGGGAATGGCTGTCGGGCAACCCCTATCCTCTCGCCGAAGTGGAACCCCTCCCGTCGGAATGCAGCACGCCCCTGCTGGCGGAAAGCCTCCGCGCCAATGTCCGGCTGCTTTGCGAGGACCTGCTCACCAACGACATCCGCGCCCTGGCGCAGTTGCTCGACAGCGCCGACGACCCCGCGGAATTCAGCGATCTCGTGGGTGCGAGCTTTGTGAACGATTCCACCATGCGCCAGAGCCTCCTCGAGGAAACCGACGCCACCCGCCGGCTCGAGATGCTCCTGACGCACCTGGCCACCCGCAACACCTCAAACTGACGGCGCCGGTTTCGGCCGTTCGCCGAAAATCGCCGTCCCGATGCGCACCAGCGTGGCGCCCTCGGCGATGGCCACTTCAAAATCTCCGCTCATGCCCATGGAAAGCACGGGCAGCGGCGTGCCCGTCCGTCCGGCCAATTCATCGCGCAACAGGCGGAGATTCCGGAAAACCGGACGCACGTCCTCCGGGTTTTCCGCCAGGGGCGCAATGGTCATGAGCCCCTCCACCTGAACCCGCGGCAGGGCCAGCAGGGCGTCGATGTCCGCCCGGACCCGGTCCGGCGAAAATCCAAACTTCGTCTCCTCGCCGGACACATTCACCTCCAGCAGCACCCGCGGAAAAAGTCCGAGTTCCCCCGCAATGCGGTCAATGTCCCGGGCCAGTTCCAACGAATCCACCCCGTGGATCAGCTCGGCCACCGGAAGCACCTTGCGGATCTTGTTCTTCTGAAGATGTCCGATCAGATGCCAGCGGACCTTTGCCGGCAAAAGCGGCGCCTTGGCCAAAAGCTCCTGCACCCGGTTTTCCCCAAAAAGCAGGTGCCCCGCCTCCACCGCCTCCCGCACCGCTTCGGCGGGATGGGTCTTGGAAACCGCGACCAGCTCCACCTCCGCCGGATCCCGACCCGCCGCTTCGGCCGCCGACGCAAGCCGTTGTCGGACAGAAACAAGTCGATCGAAAAGGGCGCTCATAAAATTCTCTTATTTACCTTTGCCTAGCATTAGTTAATCTTATTCCGAGAGGCGGGATGCAAATTCAATCTTTCAAGGTTTTCTCGGATCTTGCCGAGACCGGGAGCTTTTCCAAGGCGGCGGAGCGCAATGGGATCACCCAGAGCGCGGTGAGCCAGCAGGTGAGCGCCATCGAAAATCGGTTTCACGTGAAGCTGATCGAGCGGGGGCGCCGCAATTTCGGCCTCACTCCGGAAGGCCGGGTTTTCCTCGAAGCCAGCCGGGACATTCTCGACACGCTCGAGGGCCTGGGCAGCCGGCTGCACAAGCTGCGCAATGCCGTGGCCGGGGAACTCCGCGTGGCCACCATTTTCAGCATCGGCCTGCACGAGCTCCCGCCGTATCTCAAGATCTACCGTCAGGAGTTTCCCGACGTGGAGGTGCGGGTGGAATACCGACGCTCCTCCGAGGTTTATGCCGCCGTCCTGGAAGGCCGGGCCGACGTCGGTCTGGTGGCCTATCCGTCCCCGCGGCGCGGCATGAAAAGCGTCACCTTCTGGCGCGACCGCCTCGTGCTCATCTGCTCGCCCGGACATCCGCTGGCCACCCGCAAACGGGTCAGCCTCTCCAGCCTCCAGGGGGAAAAATTCATCGCCTTTGAACCCGATCTGCCCACCCGGCGGGAAATCGACCGCAAGCTCCGCGCGGCCGGCGTGCGCGTGAAGATGGCGCTCGAATTCGACAACATCGAAACGGTCAAGCGCGCGGTCGAAGTGGAAAACGGCGTCTCGCTCGTGCCGGAGACCACCGTCCGGCATGAAGTCTCCTCCGGGTCCCTGCGTGCCATTCATCTGGAAGGCGAGGAATTGTGGCGTCCGCTCGGCGCCCTGACCCGCCGGTCCGCCCGTGTTTCGCCCGCCCTCCGCGAGTTTTTGTTGCGTCTGGAAAACACGGACATCTGGAATCCGGCGGATTCCAGCAACTGATCGGCGGCCGGCCATGCGCCCCCGCCGGCCCCTCCTCCCCCCCGTCCCGGAAAAAACCCGTTGGTTTTCCTGCACAAACCGTGCGATAAGGACGGAGAATGCCGCTGATTCCATGAAAAGACTTCTCACCTGCGCGTCGCTGGTCGTTTTTCTGGGCGCCTGTCAGACCGCCCAAATGCAGGCTGAACCGCAGGTCATCACCGTGCCACCCGATGAACTGACGCGGCCTCCCTCCCTGGGACCCGCCACCACCGCGGAACCCGTCGCCCCCCCGGTGGGCGATTCAACCCCTCCCCCCACCAAACTCAGCGCCCCCGTCCGGCATTCCTACAATTCCTGCAACGTCGACGGCCCCTACCTCGCCATCACCTTCGACGACGGCCCCCACAAGGAACACACACCCCGACTCCTCGACGAACTGAAAAAACGGAACATCAAGGCCACCTTCTTCCTGGTCGGACAGTGCGTCGCGGAATATCCCGACATCGTCAAACGCATGGTCGACGAGGGCCATGAGGTCGCCAATCACAGCTGGAGCCATCCCGCCCTCACCAAACTCGGAGCCGAAGGGGTGCGCAAACAGCTCGAAAACACCAATGAAGCCATCCGCCGCGCGTCCGGCGTGACCCCCGTGCTCATGCGCCCCCCCTACGGCGCCACCAGCACCACCCTCAACAAACGGTTCGCCGAGGACTACGGCATGAAGGTCATCCTTTGGTCGGTCGACCCGCTGGACTGGAAATACCGCAACTCCAACCGCGTCGCCAACGCCATCATCCAGGGCGCCCACCCCGGTGCCATCATCCTCGCCCACGACATCCACGCCACCACCGTGGCCGCCATGCCCCATACCCTCGACGCCCTGCTCGCCAAGGGATACAAGTTTGTCACCGTGTCCGAACTCCTCGCCATGGACCGCCCCCGGCAACTCGTCAAAAAGGAACCCGCCGCCCCGCCCAGCCCGGCTCCGCAAGGCTCGGATGGGAATTGACTTTCTGTTAAGTTTGGCTAACATTCAACTTCGTTAATTAACCAGGCATGCAACTCGAAGAACCTGCTGTCCGTCCCGACGTCGAGCGTCTCGCCGATCTCGTCATGACCATGCAGCGGTGTTTCATGATCCGGTTGTCCGAGGAACTGGCGCGCGGACAGGTTTCCTTTCCGCAGTTTTTCCTCCTCGGTCACATTGCGACCCACGATTCGCTTTCCATGAGCGAAATCGCCTCCAAGATGAACCACTCCACGGCGGCGGCCACGGGGCTGGTGGACCGTTTGGAAAATCTCGATTACGTCCAGCGGACCCATGCGGCCAACGACCGCCGCAAGGTGCTGGTGAAGATCACCAAGAACGGGGCCGCCCTGGTCGAGCGGATCCGTCAGGACATCATCAACAACCTTTCGCAGGTGATGGACCTTCTTTCCCCCGAGGAGCAGAGGGCCTGGTTGAGCATCTACGAAAAGATTTACGCGTACTGCCAAAGCAAAAACACTCCATGTTCCGAATAAGCGCGCTGAAGACCGCGATCGGTGTGGCCGCTCTTTCGGGAGTCGTTGCCACGGCTGCCGCTCAGAACAACGCCCAATTCCCCCAGCAGGCTGCGAACCCCACGCCGACGGCCACTCCGGCTGAATGGCCGCAGCTGGGCACACCGCCCCCGCTGCCCACGCCCCTGCCCGCCCTGTCTCCGTCCGCGTTGCCGACGCCCCTGCCCACGGCCCCGCCCAGTCCGACGCCGTCGCCCACGCCGTCCCCAACCCCGCTTCCCGACGGCACGCTGCCGCTCACGCCTCCGCCGATGCCGACTCCGGTGCTGCAGGATGCCAACACGCTTTCCGAGCAGCTCAACCTGCCCCTGCCGGCGCCCGGCCAATACAGCGAACCGCTGACCCCCTCCACGGAGACGCAGAAGCTCAAGGAGAGCGGGGATCTGGCCATGCAGCAGAAGATGGTGATGGCGGATTTCGAAAAGGCCCTCCACAGGCTCATCGCCAAGCAGCGCAACCCCAAGGTTCCCGACCTCACCCTCAACGACGCGGTTCAGATCGCCCTCAGGCAGAACCCGACCATCCTCAACGCCATCCAGCAGATCCGCCTGACCCGCGGACAACTGATCGAGGTCGTGGCCCAGGCCGTCCCGCAGATCGGCATCGCCTCCGGCTACCAAAACCAGGCCAATTCCCTGCAGGCCAACCGCGGGAACACCACCATCGAGATTCCCAACCCCTCGGGCGGCAAGCCCATCATCCTGACCTCGGGCGCGGGTTCGCCGCAGAACCAGAGCTGGAACATCCAGTTTGTCGCCTCGCAGCTGATCTTTGACGGCGGGGCGACCATTGCCGGCATCAAGGCGGGCAGCGCCGCGTATGACAGCGCCTTCTTCTCGCTGCGCTCGACGATCGACAGCGTCGTCTCCCAGGTCATCACCCAGTTCTACCAGGTCGTTCTCAACCGCGCGCTCATCGTGGCGCAGCAGCAGAACGTCGCCCTGCTTCAGCAGCAGGTGCAGGACCAGCAGAACCGCTACGAGGCGGGCACGGTGCCGCGCTTCAATGTCCTGCAGGCCGAGGTCCAGCTGGCCAACGCCCGGCCGCCGCTCATCCAGGCGGAAAACGCCTACCGCATTTCCCTCTACCAGCTCGTCAAGCTGCTCGGCATGGATTATCCGCAGGGCGCCCCCAGCGAGGTCCCCTTCAACGTCGTCGGCACCCTCGGATACAGTCCGCGCCGCATCGACACCGACGAATCGATCCGGGTCGCCATCGCGCGCAACCCCGCCCTCAAGGCCCAGCGCCAGAACATCCTCGCCCAGGCGGCCAATGTGAACGCGCAGATCGCGGGATGGTTCCCGACCATCAACGCGCAGGTCGGATACGAGGTGCGCAACAACGGCGCCTCCAACAACATCGGCGACACGCTGGACGGCCTGTTCTTCGGCGCCACGGGACAGTGGAACATCTGGGACGGCGGAGCCACCTACGGCCGCGTGGCCCAGGCCAAGGCCCAGCTCATGCAGGCGAAGAACATCTACGATGACGGCATCCGTCAGGTCGTCCTCGATGTCCAGACCGCCATTTCCAACCTCGACCAGGCGAAACAGACCATCGATGCCACCACCGCCAGCGTGGTCCAGGCCACCGAGGCCCTGCGCCTCGCCCGCGAGCGCCTGGACGCCGGAGCCGGCACCCAGCTCGACGTCCTCAACGCGCAAACCCAGCTCCTCGTCGCCCAGACGAACGTGCTGCAGGCCCGTTACGACTACATCGCCGCGATGGCGCAATACGACTTCGCGCTCTCGCTGGACACCAATTACATCGAAACCTTCGACGACCCGCTGGTCCGTCCTCTGAATCCCCAGGCGCTCAACAAGAGCGAACGCGCCACCTTCCAGAAGGTCACCAAACCCGACCGGCCTCAACCCAAACTGCCGCGCGTGTTCAAGGATGAGGACCTGATCAAACCCATTCTGGAAAGCGCCTCGCCGACGCCCGCACCCACCCCGGCCAAGAAGAAAAAGCAACGTCCCACCGGCCAGAAACGATGAGCCTCTGTCCCGTCGAGCGCTTCCCCGCCCTCGACGCCCTGCCCTTCCTGCGGGCCGCCTTCATCCGGAGGTGCCCGGGCATCGACGTGCGGACGGATCGGGAAACGGCTCTGCAGCGCCTCCGGGCGTCGCACCGGGAGACCGCCGATGCCGCCGGGTTTGCCGGACTCCCGTTTGCCCTCGCCGAACAGGTCCACGGTGCCCATGTCGCCCGGGTCGATGCCCCGGAATCCCGGCCCGCACCGGGGGCCGACGGACTGGTGACGGCATCGCGACACCTGTGCCTGGCCATTTATGTCGCCGACTGCGCCGCCGTTTTTCTGGCCGACCGCCGTGGCCGGGCCGTCGGACTGGTCCATTCCGGCAAAAAGGGCACCGAACAGAACATCCTCTCCGCGGCCGTCGGCACAATGCGGACCGAATTCGGCTGCGACCCCGCCGACCTTGTCGTGCAAATCAGCCCCTGCATCCGCCCTCCCCATTACGAAGTCGACATCGCCCGGACCATTGCGGAGCAGGCCCGCAGCGCGGGAGTCGGGGAGGTGCATGACTGCGGAGCCTGCACCGCGTCCGATCCGGAACGCTATTATTCCTACCGCCGGGAAAAGGGACAAACCGGCCGGATGCTCGCCTTGTTCGCGCTGACCGGATAAACGGGGGACGAGCACCCCCCGGCCGGTGAACTTCCCATGACCATCTCCCCCCCTTGCCCGCCATCCGGAATTCCTTCCCATCCTGAGCGCCCACTGCGGACGGGCATGGGCCCATCTGTATCCGGACTGGAACGAGGAGGCTTCGCGCCGCGAATTGGAGAGCCAGGCCGGCGAAGGAGGCCTGCCGCTCAGCCTCGTCGCCCACGACGGCGGGGAGCCGCTCGGTACGGTCAGTCTCATTTTCGACGACCTTCCCGGTTTCACCCACCTCAATCCCTGGCTGGCCGGACTCTATGTGCTGCCCGCGCACCGGGAAAAAGGCGTGGCCACGGCCCTCGTCCGCGAGGCGGAACGCCGTTTCGTGGAGGCCGGCCACCATGAAGCGTGGCTCTTCACGGAATCCGCGCGTCCGCTTTTCGAAACCCTGGGGTGGAAATTCTTTCAGGAGGCAACGTGCCACGGGCATCCGGTGGTCATCCTGCGAAAAAACCTTGCCCCCCTCCGGGCAACTTCTTGAATGGCCCCCGATGAAAACCGCCGTCTTCAGCACCAAACCCTACGACGAACACTTTCTCACGGCGGCCAATCAAAGCCTGGGCGCCGCGCACCGGCTGGAGTTCTTCGAGGAACGCCTGAACTACCACACCGCGGCCCTGGTGGAAGGCCACCAGGCGGTCTGCGCCTTTGTCAACGACGTGCTGGATGCCCCCACGATCGACCGCCTGCACGAACGCGGCGTGCGCTTCATCGCCCTGCGCTGCGCGGGGTTCAATCAGGTGGACCTCCGTCACGCCGCCGCCCTCGGCGTGCGCGTGGCGCACGTGCCGGCGTATTCGCCCCACGCCGTGGCGGAATTCGCCCTCACCCTTGTTCTCGCGCTCAACCGCAAGATTCACCGCGCCTACAACCGCGTCCGAGACGGCAATTTTTCCATCGAAGGACTGGTGGGCTTCGACCTCCACGGCAAAACGGTGGGCCTGCTCGGCACCGGCAAGATCGGCCTGGTTTTTGCCGGGATTCTCTCGGGGTTCGGCGTCCGTCTTCTGGGCTACGATCCGTTCCACAATCCGGCCTTCACCAAACACGGCGGCCGCTACGTGACCCTTGAGGAACTGCTCTCGCAAAGCGACATCATCAGCCTCCACTGCCCGCTCACTCCGGACACCTTTCACATCATCAACGCCCAGAGCATCGCGCGGATGAAACGCGGCGTCATGCTGGTGAACACCAGCCGCGGCGCGCTGGTGGACACGGTGGCGGTGATCGACGGACTGAAAAGCGGCCAGATCGGCTACCTGGGACTCGACGTGTACGAGCAGGAGGCGGATGTCTTTTACGAAAACCTCTCCGAATCCATCATCCAGGACGACATCCTGCAGCGCCTCATCTCCTTCCCCAACGTCCTGGTCACCTCGCACCAGGCGTATTTCACCGACACCGCGCTGAACAACATCGCCGAGACCACGATCCGCAACCTGACCGTCTTCGAGAACGGCGGCGCGCTGGACAACGAAATCACCGCGGATCGCATCCACACATGAAAATCTACACGCGCACCGGCGACGACGGTTCGACGGGCACCCTGTCCGGACAGCGGCTGTCCAAAACCCATCCCCGTATCGAAGCCTGCGGGGCGCTGGACGAATTGAACTCGCACCTCGGCGTCGCCGTGGCCTGCCAGCCGGCGGACCCCGTGACCGACCTCCTTCGTCGCGTGCAGAACGATTTGTTTTCGCTGGGCGCCGACCTCGCGGCCGGGGGCGGGGCGGGCCCGGACAAATCCCGCGTGGCCTGGATGGAACGGGAGATCGACCGCATGACGGCCGAACTCGAGCCGCTCCGCAATTTCCTGCTGCCGGGCGGCTCGCCCGCCGCCGCCCACATTCACGTGGCCCGAGCCGTCTGCCGGCGCGCCGAGAGGCGGGTCGTGGCGCTCTCCGAATGCGAAGCCGTCTCCCCGGCCGCCCCCATTTACCTCAACCGGCTCTCGGATTTTCTCTTCACCCTGGCGCGCTACGAAAACCACCTCCGCGGAATGGCGGAGCCGAAGTGGGTCAAAGAATAGCCCCCCGGACCGCTCACCGCGCCGTCCGGGCCAGGATTTCCTCCGCCGCGCGCCGGCCGGTTTCCATCGCCCCATGCACGGTGCCGCTGTGTCCGGCGGTGTCCGTGGCCTCACCGGCAAAAAACACCTTGTTGTCCAGCGGCGCGGCCAGAACCACCCGGTCCCGCTCGGTGGTGTGGATGGTCGGATAACTGTAGAGGCCGCGCACATGGGGATCCGCGCCCCAATCGGCCACAAAGCCGTCCTCGAACGATCGCGAGGCGAGGCGCGGACGGAAGATTTCGTCCAGTTCGCCGAGGGCAAATTCAAGCGGATCGACGCCCATGGCGCCGAGCGCCTCGGCCCGGGCGCCCCCCAGAAAGGCGGTGAGCAGACGGTTGTCCTCCGACTTTCCGTTTCCCGTGGCCCAGTATTGGGGCAGGAAGCCGTCGGTATGCAGGAAATACATGCGTTCGTCCCAGAAGCGGTGACGGAATTTGAGGACGATTTTCATGCCCGGATCCATGCCGATGGCGTTCATGGCCCGGACCTTTTCCGGCGGCAGCGGAGGGTCGAAGGTGATGCCTCCCTCGCGCAGGACGCGCAGGGACACGGTGACAAGGACCGCGCGGGCCGTCAGTTCCCGGCCGTCGCCGAGCCGCACACGAGGTACATCCGTCCAGTTCAGCGTGTCCACCGGCGAGCGAAGCCGGATGTCGAGTCCGGGAAGGAGCGGTTCAAACAGGCAAAAATACCGCTGGCGAAGCGTGTAGTTGGTTTCCCGCGCCTCCCAGCCGCGCTCGTAATGAAGGAACCCGCCCATGGCCAGCCGGTCCAGCGTCGTGCCGTGCTCGACACCAAGGCGGGAATCGAGGTAATGCCAGGCGCGGCGCGGAAAATGATCGCGGGTGAGATGTTCCTGCACCGACACGTTCGGACCGGCATACCGACCCAGACCGTCGATCAGATCAAAGGCCCGGCGCACATCCGGGTCGCGCTCCGCCTGGTCCAGGAAACGCAGCCCCCCGTCGAGCCGCATCATGTCGTCGGTCGTGAAATGGCGCAGTGTCTCCAGGCCCAGACGATCCGCCTCGCGCAGCAGCACGTTGTCGGCCCCATGCACCTCCTCGGCGCCCAGTTCGATCGGGAAATCCGCAAAATCCTCCCGCGCCCGCACCCGGCCGCCGACGAATCCCGTGGCTTCCAGCACCACCGCCGGACACCCGGCGGCCCGCAGGCGATCGGCGGCGCAGAGTCCGGCGACTCCGGCGCCAATGATCACGACGGGATCCTCCATCGAAACGCCTTTCTCGCAAATTCCCCGCCCCACCGCCAGCCGGAAAACAACCGGTTTTTCCTTTTCCCATGGAGCCCCTTGGATCATGCTGAAAAGCATGAGTGCGGTGATTGACTGGGAACAGCTCGACATGATCGCCGACGGATTCACCGAGGAATTCGTCGAGATTTATCGCGAGTTCCTTGCAGAAATTCCCCAACTGCTGGCCGCCCTGCAGACCCACCTCGAGGCCGCGGACGCCACCCAGGTCGCGCGCCTGGCACACCAGATCAAGGGCAGCGCCGCCAATTTCGGGTTCATCGCCGTCAGCGGCCCCATGGCCAGCCTCGAACACGCTGCCAAGGGCGGTTCGCTGGCCGGTGGCGCGGACCTTCTCGCCACCGCCCAGACCGGCTTTGCCTCGGCCGTGCGCGAGGTTCAGGAACGGCGCGGCGTGTAGGGAATCGGCGCCCGCCCCGGGTGCGCCGACCGTTCCGGGGACGCTCCCCTTCCCGCCGCCCGAACCAAACTTGCCACTTGTCACTCTCCCATGCGCGTCGCAGAAAGGACGGGTGGCAGCCGTTTTTTATCTGGGTCCCGAAGGGACGTTCTCCCATATCCTCGCACGGAAGCGTTTTGGAAAGGGCGCAACCCTCGCCGCCAGCCCGACCATCGAAGGCATCTTTGAAGGGGTGACCGCCCAACCCGGCGCGCTGGGACTGGTGCCCGTGGAAAACTCCAGCGGCGGAACCGTCTATGATTCCGTGGACATGCTGATCCGCCATGCCGGCCGTCTCGTCATTCACGAGGAACTGGCCCTCGATGTGCGCATTGCCCTGCTCGGACGCAAAAACAAGGAGATCCGGACCGTGTACTCCCATTTCGTCCAGCTCAAGCATCATGCCGACTGGCTCAAACAGCGGTATCCGCAGGCCCGGCTGAAGGCCGTGCCGAGCACCGCCGTGGCCGCACAGAACGCCGCCGACGACGCCCAGGCCGCCGCGTTGGCCTCGCCCGGTGCGGCCGAGTTCTACGGGCTGGACGTTCTCGAGCGTCCCCGAGTGGGCCGCGAGGTCAACGTGACCCATTTTTACGTGATCTCCGCCCTGCCCCCGGAGGAGGAACCGGCGGTGGCCGAACCCAAACGCACCGCGCTGGTGGCGGCCCTGCCCAATGTCTGCGGCAGCCTGCACCAGTTCCTGGGGCCGTTTGCCCGGCAAAAGGTCAGCCTGACGCGCATCGTGTCGCGCCCGGTGCCGGGTCAGCCACAGACCTACGTCTTTTTTGTCGAAATCGAAGGCGGACCGGAATCCGCCCCGGTGGCGCGCGCCCTGAAGAGGGCGGGCCGCCTGGCCGAATCCCTGAGCAATCTCGGGACCTTTCCCACCGGCCGGCGCTTCAAATCGTAGGTTGCACAAGAAGAACGGCTCCGGCAAATTCACGGGCCATGAAGCGACTTCTCGCCCTTCTTTTCTTCCTGCCGGTTGTGCTTTGCGCGCAGGAAACCATCACCATCCGCAAGGGGGACACCACCAGCGTGGCCCTCAAGACCCTCGGCGGAGCGGACGGCGCCGCCGCCACCAAGGTGCTGCAAAACGACCTCGACCTTTCCGGGCTTTTCTCGATCACACCTCCGGAGCGGGCCACCTACCTCATCGGAGGCTCCGCCTCCGGCGGCTCGCTGGAGGGTCAGGTGACCGACACCCGCGGCAGCGTGGTGCTGCGCAAGACCTACTCGGGAGGCCTGCGCGCGGCGGCCCACAAGTTCGCGGACGACATTGTTTCCACCCTCACCGGACAAAAGGGCATCGCCAGCACCAAGATCGCCTTTGTTTCCAGCCGCACGGGCACCAAGGAAATCTACACCGCCGATTACGACGGCGCGAACGTCAAACAGATCACCAACGACCGCACCATCAGCGTGTCCCCGGCGATTTCCCCGGACGGCAACAAGCTGGCCTACACGGGGTATCAAAGCGGGTACGCGGACATTTACCTCATCGATCTGCTCACCGGAGCGCGCAACCGCATCATCAAGTTTCCCGGCACAAACTCGGGCGCGAGCTTTGCGCCGGACGGCAACCGCATTGCCTGCACGCTGAGCAAGGACGGCAATCCGGAGCTCTACATCGTGGGGATCAGCGGCGGCGGCGCGCGGCGGCTCACCCGGACCAAGGGTGTCGAATCCTCGCCCACCTGGTCGCCGGACGGCTCGCAGATCATTTATTCCTCGGATGACCGCGGCGGTCCCCAGCTTTACCGGATCAGCGCCGGCGGCGGATCCGGGGAGCTGATTCCCACCGGTTATTCCTACTGCACGGAGCCGAGCTGGTCGCCGGACGGCCAGAAGCTCGCCTTCACGGTGCGTTCGGGCGGCTTTTCCATCGCGGTGAAGGACCTCCGCTCCGGCGCGACCCGCATCCTGGGCGCCGGCGAGGATCCGGTTTTCGGCGCCAACTCGCGCCACCTCATCTACAGCTCCGGATCGAGCCTCATCCTGCTCGACACACAGACCGGCCGCCAGGTTCCGATCATCACCGGCCTCGGCAAGGTGACCGAACCGACCTGGTCGCGCTGATCCGGCTGATGCGGGTTGATTATTTTCCGCGAAGACCGTAAACCATCATTCCACAATGAAAAAGCTGCTGACCCTCGGCCTCGCTGTGTTTGTGACAGTGGCCTTTGATTCCTGCAAAAAGAAACAAGGCGACCAGTTTGCCGGCATCGACGGGGATTATGTTTCCGGAACCCCGCTGCCCGACCGGATCGACGGGGCGGGATTCTTTGGCAACAACGTCGTGCGCGGTCAGTTCCCGCCGGTTTATTTCGGTTATGACAGCTTCACGGTCTCCGATGCCGAGCTCATGAAGCTCGAGCAGGTGGCCTCGGCGATGCGCTCGAACGGCAAGACGCTCATCATTGCGGGCTTCACCGACGAACGCGGCACGGAGGAATACAACCGCGGTCTCGGCGAGCGGCGCGCGCTGGCCGTGCGCGAGGCTCTGATTTCCATGGGCATGAACGGGGGCCGGATCCAGACTGTGAGCTTTGGCGAGGAAATGCCGGCTGATCCCGGCAGCGGCGAAGCGGCCTGGGCCAAGAACCGCCGGGCGGAATTCGGCGTGGTGAAATAACGCGCGTGCGCGTTCCCCTGCTGGATCTCACCCGCGAGCCCGCGCCGGTGAGGGAGGCCGTCGAGGCACGGGTCAGGGCCGTCTTCGATACACGGCAGTTCATTCTCGGCCGCACCGTCGAGGAATTCGAAAAGGCGTTCTGCGAGCTGACCGGCTGCGCCCACGCGGTCGGCATGTCGTCGGGCACCGACGCCCAGCTGGCCATCCTCATGGCCATGGACATCGGCGCCGGGGATGCCGTCCTGACCACGCCCTACACGTTTTTTGCCACCGCCGGCTGCATCCACCGCGTCGGCGCGGAGCCTGTCTTTCTCGACATCCGGCCCGACACCCTGCACCTCGATCCCGTCCGGGTGGCCGAATACCTGGCCGGCTGCCGGCGGGCGGACGACGGCACGCCGCTCACCCCGCGGGGAAACCGCATCCGGGCCGTCATTCCGGTGCATCTTTTCGGCGCGTGCTGCGACATGGACGCCCTCCACAAGGCGGTCCGGCCGTTCGAAATTCCCATCATCGAGGACGCCGCCCAGGCCATCGGATCCTGGTATCCCGGCGCTTCCGGAGCCGCCCATGCGGGCACGCTGGGCCACTCCGCCTTTTTCAGCTTTTTCCCGACCAAGAACCTCGGCGCCGCCGGCGACGCGGGGTTGTCGGTCTGCGCCTCCGCGGAATTTGCCGACCGGCTCCGGCTGGTGCGCAACCACGGAATGGAACAGCGGTATTTTCACCGCATCGTGGGCGGCAATTTCCGCATGGATGCCATTCAGGCCGCCGTGCTGCACGCCAAGCTGCCCTTTGTCGCGGAGTGGAACGCCGCCCGGCGCCGCAATGCCGCACTCTACCGGTCCCATCTCGGCGACCTTGGGGAAGTCGTGCTTCCCGCCGAACCGTGGAAGGACAGCGGCCTCGAAGGCCACCACACGTATCACCAGTATGTGGTGCGCGCCCAACGCCGCGATGATCTGATCGCCCACCTCACCGCCGCCGGCATCGGTCACGCCATCTATTATCCGGTGGCGCTGCACCAACAGGAGTGTTTTGCCCACCTGCAAAATCCGCCCTGTCCGGAAGCCGAACGCGCCGCCCGGGAAACCGTCGCGCTGCCCATCTTCCCCGGTCTGGGCGAGGACGAGATCGCCGCGGTGGCGGAAACCATCCGCGCGTTTTACCGGTCCTGAAAAGCGCCCTCCGGCCCCCGCCGGCCCCAGGGGCCGGCGGAGCGTGGCCTCAATAACTGTGCGACGTCAGCCGCGTCTTCCCGCGGAAGATCCAGTAGATGCAGGCCGTATAGGCCAGCACGATGGGCACCCCGATGCCGGCAATGATCAGCATGATGCCCAGCGTCTTGGGAGACGACGCGGCATTGTAAATGGTCAGGCTGTTCTCCGGATTGGGCTCCGAAAAGACCATGTAGGGAAACTGACTGAGTCCGAAGGTGGCCATGAGCAGGGCCATGCCCGCGCAGGAGGAAAGGAAGGCGTTGAAGGTGCGCCCCTTGTGGATTTCCCGCGGGATGTTCATGACGATGAGAATGTCCAGAAGCATCACGGCCAGAATCCACGGACGCTCCCGCGCCACCTGAACCATGCGGTCCACGTAAACCAGCGTGACCATGTTGAAGATCACGTAGCAGGTGATGAAGATGCCGATGAGCCGCGGCACCCAGCCGCGCACGATCATCTGCAGCTCGCCGTCGTTTTTCATCACCAGGTAGATCGCACCATGCATGGCGAAGAGAACCACCGTGGTGACACCGAGGAAGAGCGAGTAGGGATTGAGCAGGCCGAGGAACGTGCCGGCAAACTCGTAATCCGGCCCCAGCGGCACGCCGCGCACGATGTTTCCCATGGCCACGCCGATGAGGAAGGAGGAAAGCACACTGCCCAGGCAGAAGGCGATGTCCCACATCTTCCGCCACCAGCCCCACGGTTCCTTGCTTCGGAACTCAATGGCCACCGCGCGGAAGATGAGCGAGCAGAGCAGCAGCATGAAGGCGAGATAAAATCCGGAGAACACCGTGGCGTAGGCCTCCGGGAAGGCGGCAAACAACGCGCCGCCGCCGGTGACCAGCCAGACCTCGTTGCCGTCCCAGACGGGTCCGATGGAGTTCAGCAACAGGCGGCGGTGCTCGTCCTTCCTGACGAACAGATGCAGCGTGCCGACGCCGAGATCAAAACCGTCCAGGATGGCGTAGCCGGTGAGCAGGACCCCGACCAGAACAAACCAGATGACATTCAGGTCCATCATCATGCCCGGGCCTCCCTCGCGTGACGCACCACGTCCTTCCAGCTTTCCGGAAGTTGATCACTTTCCTCCCCATGATCCGGCCCGTGCTGAATCTTTCGGGTCAGCAGGAAGATAAACACCGCAAAAAGCAGCAGGTAAACGAAGGTGAACATAATGAGTGAAGCGAGAATCTGATTGGCGGTGACCACCTTCGACAGGGCGTCGCCGGTCTTGAGCAGATCATATACGATCCACGGCTGGCGTCCGATCTCCGCCGCAAACCAGCCGGCCTGGTTGGCGATCTGCGGTCCGAGCACACTGAATACCAGCACCCAAAGAAGCACCCGCGTCGCCGGCAGATCCGGCCGAAAAAGCGTGCCGCGAATCCAGAAAATGCCGGCCGCGATCACGAGCAGCAGCATCAGGACCCCCACCGTGATCATGATGTGGAAGAACTGGAACGTCGCCGGCACGTTGGGCCAGTAGGACTTGCGGATCTCGGTCAACTGTTCCGCGGAGGCCTCCGGGTAGCGCTTGCGCAGAAATTCATCCGACGGCAGCTGCCTGAGTCCCTGCACCGGTTTCTCCGGATCGGTCCAGGCCAGGAAACTCAGCAGACCCGGCACCTTGATCCCATGCGTCTTTTCCGCCTTGGAGTCCGGCCAGCCGATCAGGGTCAGCGGCGCGCGCGCCTCCGTCTCGTAAAGCCCCTCCATGGCGGCGAGCTTCACCGGCTGGTTTTTCACCACGCCCTTGGCGGACAGATCCCCGCTGATCATCTGCAGGACGGTGGCGAACATGCCCAGACCCAGGCCGACCTTGAGCGAAGCCTTGGCGAAATCATAGTGGCGCCGCCGCAGCAGGTAAAACGCGCTGATGCTCACCACCAGGAACGCCCCCGCCATCCAGGCGCCGAGGATGACGTGGGTCAGCCGGTCGACGGTCGACGGATTCAGCACCATGGCCCAGAAGTCATCCACCACCGCACGCACCGTCCCGAGATCGGCCTCCGTCACCACATGCCCCGGCGGCAGCACCACCGGCTTGCCGTCAACGACGGTCTCCAGGTGATACCCCGCCGGGGTCTGCATCCACGAATTCGCGACCACGATCCACACCGCGCTGAAATGCGCCCCCGCCGCCACCATGCAGGTCGAGAAGAAATGCAGGCGCGGGCCCACCTTGTTCCAACCGAAGAGAAGGACCGCAAGAAAACCGCTCTCCAGGAAAAAGGCAAAGATCCCCTCCGCCGCCAGCGCGCTGCCAAAGATGTCACCGACAAACCGCGAATACGTCGCCCAGTTCGTNCCGAACTCAAATTCCATCACGATNCCNGNNGCCACCCCGATGGCAAAGGTGAGCGCAAAGATGCGCGTCCAGAACCGCGCCATGTTGTGATAAAGCACGTTCCCCGTCTTGAGCCAGAGTCCCTCCATGATCACCAGGATCACCCCCAGGCCGATGCTCAAGGGCGGGTAGATGTAGTGAAACGCCACCGTGAAGGCGAACTGAATGCGGGCAAGGATTTCAGCGTCCATTGTGACGGCCTTCATCCTATACACGGAATGGTCTGTGCCGTCTATAAGATTCTCTAATTTCCTACATACAACCAAACCCAGAGTGCAGTTTCTCTAATTTCTGCAAACTGGCGAGGCGGTCCATGACCGTCGTCCGATTCAGGCGGAAAACGGCGGCGGTCGCAGGCCGGCCCTCCAACCGGGATGCCGTTCGGCAGCCTATTTCGCCCAGTGAAGCACGTTGCGGATCACGCTCCAGCGTGGGGCGGACCGGGTGCGCGGTCGGCCTTCCAGCCAATAGCTCTGCATGGCTTCCTGGAAACCATTGGATTTTTGCAATTCGAGCCATTGATCGACCAGCACGGCAAATTCCCGCGAATTCGGAGGCATCAGATACGCCATCAGAAACGGTGTGCCAAAGTCCCTGGGCACCACCGCCGAAAATCCCGGATGCGCCGACGCCCACGCCCGCGCTTGGTCGAGCGTCCACAGCGCGGCGTCGATCGCGGTTTCCCCCGGCAGACTTTCATAACTGGGAATCACCACGATCCGGGCACGCGGAAAGAGCGTGCGCGCGAGAGACTCCATCAGTTCGCTTCGAAAAACGGCGATGCGCAGCGTTTCATCCTCGCGCAAGGCCTTGCCATCGCGGAGCCGTCCGGCCGTCTCGGTGCGCGCGATCAGGGCCAGGGGACTTTCGCGATACGCCCGCGACACCGTCGTTTCCCGCAGGCGTTCGGTGGTGAGAAAGATTCCGCCTGCCGCGAGGTCGAAACGCCCCACTTCCAGATCTTCGTTGAGTCGCGACCAATCGGTAAACGGGACGAGCTCAAGATCGACATTGAGCGCACGCGCCAGCGCATACATGAAGGCAATGTCATACCCCACCAACTCGCCGGCGGCCTTGAAATAGCTGAACGGAATCACCTGCGGCGCATAACCAACCTTCAGACGTCCCGTGGAACGAATCCTCTCCACCACCGGGAGCCGATTGGGCGGCTGCGTCGTGGACTCCCGCAGCACGTTGGCGCGCACCGCTCCGACCAGATCCGGCGGCAGCGTGAAGGTGAGAAGGGTTTCGCTTTGGGGCGGAACCAGCCGCGATCCCACAAAACGCCCTCCAACCACCAGTCCGCCGAGCAGCAGCACGGTCACCGTGAGCGCCGTGGCCAGCCTGGCCGCCCGCACGCGCACCAGACCATAGTAGCTGGCCGGCACGAGGAT
>Ga0065721_10050019_pt1 | contig 24152 bp, 18 predicted proteins | sample Mesricmetagenome_FD_59108 | JGI IMG/M metagenome (GOLD analysis project Ga0065721, IMG submission 59108) | Mesophilic microbial community from rice straw/compost enrichment Sample: eDNA_1 v2 (version 2) | ecosystem: Engineered > Solid waste > Grass > Composting > Bioreactor | place: USA: Davis...
AAGCGCAGGCGCAGGCGGTCGAGGGCGACGGCGAGGAGCAGGACCGCGCCGCGGGCGACCTCCTGGTAGTAGCTGGAAACGTTCAGCAGGGTCAGGCCGTTGTTCAGGGTGCCGAGGATGAGCACGCCGAGCAGCGTGCCGCCGATGGTGCCCTTGCCGCCGCTGAGGCTGGTGCCGCCGAGGATGACGGCGGCGATGACGCTTAGCTCAATGCCGCTGGCCGCCGCGGGGGCGCCCGCCCCGAGCTGCGACGCCAGCACCAGGCCGCCGAGCGCGGCGCTGAACCCCGAGATGACGTAGGTGAGCAGGCGCAGGCGCGCGACCGGCAGCCCCGCCAGGCGCGCCGCGCGGGCGTTGCCGCCGATGGCGTAGAACGAGCGCCCGAGGACGGTGGCGCGCATGACCCACGCCGCCAGCGCGAAGAGGGCGGCCATGAGCAGCACCTGGAAGGGCACTCCGAGCACGAACCCGCGGCCCAGGAACTTGAACCCCTCGTGCGAGATGGTCTGCGAAAGGCCGCCGGAGAAGACCAGGGCAAGGCCGCGCGTGATGGAGAGCGTCCCGAGCGTGGTGATGAGCGGGTTGATGCCGATGCGGGTGACCGCGAGGCCGTTCAGTGTCCCGGTAAAGAGGCCGATGCCGAGCGCGGCGGCGACGGCGACCCACAGAGGGACCGAGTGTGATAACTGCGCGACGGCGACCCCGGTGAAGGCGACCACCGAGCCAACCGACAGGTCGATGCCGCCGGAGACGATGACCATGGTCATGGCCACGGCGATGATGCCGATGACTGAGACCGCCACCAGGATGTTCAGGAGGTTGTTGACGCTCAGGAAGTAGGGCGAAAGGAGGCTGAGCGTTACCAGGAGCAGGGCGTAGATGAGGAGGAGCCCCAGCGACTCCTTCCACTCGCCGCCGCGCCGGGCGCGCGGCGGCGGTGGCGCCGCCGCCACCGCCACCGTCCCTGTTGCGGTGGGTTCCGTTGTCGCGTTCGTTGTGCCAGAATCCGTCATAAATAACCCTTGCGGTGCGCCGGTGAAATAGCCCGAACCCGCGTTGCCTGCTACAAGACCTCTTCTCCCGCCGCGGCCGCCAGCAGGGTCTCCTGCGTGGCTTCGGCCCGCGGGATCTCCGCCACGATACGGCCGCGCGCGAAGACCAGCGTGCGGTCGGCCAGCATTTCGATCTCTTCCAGGTCGGAGGAGGCGACCAGCAGCGCCATGCCCTTGGCCCGCAGCTCCTCCAGCACGGCGTAGATGTCCGCCCGCGCGCCCACATCCACGCCCCGCGTCGGCTCCGCCAGCAGCAGCACGCCCGGCCCGGCCTCCAGCCAGCGGCCCAGCACCACCTTCTGCTGGTTGCCCCCGCTGAGGGTGCCGACCGCCTGCCCCGGCCCGCCGGGCGCGCGGACGCCGAGGCGCTCCATCCAGAACGCCGACCGCGCGCGCTCGCGCTCCGGGAGGAGCACGCCGCCGCGCGCCACCGACCGCCAGCGCCCCAGAGTCAGGTTCTCGGCGACGCTCATACCGAGCACCAACCCCTCGGTCTTGCGGTCCTCGGGCACGAATCCGATGCCGGCCCGCGCCGCGTCCGCGGGCGTGCGCAGGCGCACGGGGCGCCCGTCCACGCGGACCTCACCGCTTCCGGCGGGGGACAGGCCGAACAGGGCGCGCAGCACCTCGTTTTGCCCGGCGCCGAGCAGGCCGTAGAGGCCCACGACCTCCCCCGCCCGGAGGGAAAACGAGACGTTTTCGAAGGCGCCGCGGCGCGTCAGCCCCGCCACGTCGAGACGCGCTGGCGCTGCCCCTTCGGAGATGTCGGAGGTGGTGTCCTCCTGACGGCTAGCCGCGGCGTCTCTGCCCGCCGCGATGTCGCGGCCGACCATGAGGCGCACGATCTCGGCCCGGGTGACGTCCGCCATGGCTCGATCCCCCGCGACGGTGCCGTCGCGCAGTACCACGACCCGCTGGGCCACCTCCTCCACCTCGTCCAGCCGGTGCGAGATGTAGACCATGGCGACGCCCCGGGCGCGGAGCATGGCAATGGTCTCGAACAGGCGGCGCACCTCGCGCGCGGTGAGCGCGGCGGTCGGCTCGTCCAACACGAGGATGCGCGCCTCGCCGGAAAGGGCACGGGCGATCTCCACAAGCTGCTGCCGACCCACACTGAGGCTGCCGACGCGCTCGCGCGGGTCGATGTCCGCGCGGAGCGTTGCCAGCACCTCCGCCGCGCGCCGGTGCGCCGCGTCCCAGTCCACGGCGATGGCGCCCAGGAGCGGGCCGGGGCGGCGGGGCAGGCGGCCCAGGAAGACGTTCTCAGCCACGGAAAGGTCCGGCGCGTGGCTCAGCTCCTGGTGGATGATGCGGATGCCGTGCCGTTCGGCGTCGCGTGGGGAGCGGAGGGTGACCGGGCGGCCGTCCAGCAGGATCTCGCCGCCGTCCCGGGCGTAGTCCCCCCCGAGAATCTTCATCAGGGTGGATTTGCCCGCGCCGTTCTCGCCGAGCAGCGCCAGGACCTCGCCCCGGCGGAGGGCGAGGTCCACGCCGTGCAGCACCTCGACGCCGTTGAACGACTTACGGATGCCGCGCATCTCCAGCAGCGGCGTGTCGTTTCCGATGGCGGTCACGCGGCGGCTACTTGGGGTCGTTCGGGTAGTACTCGTCCACGTTCTCCTTAGTCAGGAAGACGTGGTCGGTATAGATCTCCGGCGGTAGCTCCTCGCCCTGCAGCTTCTTCAGGAGCGCCGGGATGATCTTCTCGCCATACTTCTCGGGGAAGGACGCGGTGGAGCCGATCTGCCGGCTGTTGGGCTTGCGGATGGCTTCGCGGCCGCGCTCGCTGGCGTCCACCGCGACCACCGCGATATGGTCCTGGCGTCCCGCGGCCTCGGCGGCGGCGATGGCGCCCTGCGCCGTGTCGTCGTTGATGCAGACCACGGCGATGCGCTTCGCGTTCGGGAGTGTGGTGAGGGTGTCGGCAACAAGCTTGCGGGCCTCCTCCAGCGTGTTCTTGCTATCGAGGTGCTTGACCTTGTCCTCAGGGATCTTGCCCACGATCTTCTCCAGACCGTCACGCTGGCCCTTCAGGCGCGCGGCGGGGATGGGGCCGGACTGGGGCAGCTCCAGCATAATCAGCGCGTCCACCTGGCCGTCCCAGTTCTTCTTAATCCAGTTGCCCAGACCCTCGCCCGCCATCTGGCCCGCTACGGGGTTGTTCACCCCGAAGAAGGTCGCGCCCGGCATGGGGATGTCGATGGCGATCACCGGGATGTTCTTCGCCTCGAACTTCTCCATAATCGCCTTGCCGAACTTCTCGTCGGTCTGGAACTCGATCACGGCGTCCACGCCCTGCGTGATGAAGTTGTCAGCGTTGGCGAGCGCGGTGGCGCCGTCGAGCTTGTTGTCGGCGGTCACCAGGTCCACGTTGCCGGCCTCCTTGGCCGCCTTCTCGATGCCCTCGCGCACCCGCACGGCGAACGGAATGTCCTCGGTCAGGTTGGCGAAGCCGATCTTATAGCGCTTTCCCGCGGCGCCGCCACCGGCCGCGTCCGCGCCGCCGGTGTTCGCTGCGGTGCCGCCCCCGCCGGCCGTGTTACACCCTGCCGTGGCAAGGAGGAGCAGCAGCCCCGCCGATAGCCCGCTCAAGAGAGCGCGCCGCGTATAGCCGCCGGCGCCGCCGCTCGAACCCCGCTTCCGTCCCTCAACGCACAGACGCATCGTCTGGTAGGTCCCCCTGTACTGGCTTTCCCTCAGGTTCGGCGGGCGGGCGGGCCGCTCCTGCATCGCCGCTTCGGCCGGGCGGGCGCTGTAGCGCCCACGCTCCTCCTTATGCCGGAGCCGCGCTGGAGCTGCGGACGATGAGGCGTACCGGCAGCTCGATCTGCCAGCAGTCCGGGGCCGCCGCCCGCTGCGAAAGGCGGCGCAGGAGCACTTCGGCCGCGACGCGCCCGACCTCCTCGAAGGGCTGCGCCACGGTGGTCAGCGCCAGGGCGTCCAGGTAGTCCGGCAGCAGGTTTCCGTAGCCGGTCACAGCGATCTCGCCGGGCACGCGGCGCCCCTCCGCCTGGAGGTAGCCGAAGAGAGTGACCGCGGTGGCGTCGTTCGAGCAGACCACCGCGGTAAGTGGCTCGCCCCCCGGGCCGCCGTCGAGGAAGAGGCGCAGGTATTCGTGGAAGAGCAGTCGGGGAGTACCGTAGAAGAACGCCTGTCGTGCCGGGTCGGGCGCGACGCCCGCCGCCTCCTGGGCCTGGATGTAGCCCAGCCACCGCCGCTGAACCGTCTCCGCGAACGTTTCGTCCGCAAGGTAGCCGATGCGGCGGTGCCCCTGGGCGAGAAGGTGCTCCGTCACCAGCCGTCCGCCCGCGACATCGTCGAAGCCGACATAGTCCGCTTCGAACCCGGGGACGCGGCGGTCCACCAGAACCAGCGGCGCCGCCGCCCGCAGCCGGGTGAGCACCTCCGGCGTGGTCGGAGTGGGGGGCCAGAGCACCACCCCCACGACGTTGTTCTCGCGCAGGTACTCCGGCGATGGCAGGCGAGGCGTCATCTGCCCTGCGAGCGGGGTCGCGTCGAAGCGCTGGAGGGTCAGGGGCGCGGCGGCGAGCGCCCCGCCGAGGCCCCGCAGCAGGCTGTCCATGGCGGTGGAAATGCGGTTCCAGGTGTTCACGACCAGCACCGTACCCGCCGGAAGGTGAGACGGCGCCGGGGAGGGCGGCGCGTCCGGGACGCCCTCCCCGGGGCGGGACGCGAACGAGCCGCGCTTGGGGTGGGTGACGACCCAGCCTTCCGCCTCCAGGAGCGCGAGCGCCTGGCGCACCGTGTTCCGCTGGACGCCGTAGCGCTCCCGCAGGGCGCGCTCGGAGGGCAGACGCCCCGCCGCCTCGGCGAAATCTCCGGCGAGAATCTGCTGGCGCAGCTCCCCGGCTATCTCCTCATAACGGAACACATGCGGCACGACCGCTCCTCTTACCCATATCTGGTATAGCGGGATTATACCAGAGCTATCTGCCCCCACGAAATTTAACTGACAGTTAACATAGAAGCGGGCAAATAGGTGGTATTGTAAGGGGGTAACGGAGTTTGGAGTAGACCAGAAAGATAGTAGTGTGTTTGGTCTAGACCAAAGGTGGCAGGCTGTGCTGCGCTGTCGCCGTGCTCCGCTCGCTCTCTGCGGACGCGCAGGCGTCCGCCCGGAGTCATTCAGGAAAGGGTCACTATGCCTCTTCGCTTTTCCGACGCGGACGCCCGCGTCCGAGCCACCGCCGTCTCGAAGCGCTCCGCCGCCCGCCCCAGGGCCGGGTTCACGCTGATCGAGCTTCTCGTCGTCATTGCCATTATTGCCATTCTCGCCGCTATACTCTTCCCGGTGTTCGCGCAAGCGCGCGACAAGGCCCGGCAAACGGCCTGTCTTTCGAACATGAAGCAGATAGGCCTCGGCTTCATGATGTATGTGCAGGACTTTGATGAGACGTTCCCCGGCTGCCTGCTGTGTGTGCCGACCATCAACGGCGGCAGCACGTCCGACACGCGTATGCCGTTCGACCGGCAGATCTTCCCCTACACGAAGAGCGACGAAATCTTCGCCTGCCCGAGCGACCACGAGGTGCGCGTGCCGCCCACGGACAGCCGCATCCAGTTCTGGGACGGCAGCTACCGCGCCAAGGGCCTCATCCGCTCCTACTCCTATGTTGCCACTATCGACACGGCGCAGGCGAACGGCCGGGATGCCAACACCGGCATGAGCACCTACACGGGCAACGTCGGCATCAACGGGACGCCGCCGACCGCTCGCTCGCTCTCGCAGATCGACGAACCGTCGTCCACCATCGTGGTCGTGGAGAACTGGCCAAAGGATGAGTCGGACTGGGCGAACTCGGCCTACGTGGGCAGCTCGCACGGCTCGGGCTTCGTCGGCTGCGACCTCTGGAAGCTGGCGGGCCGCATCCCCGGAGTTTCGGACCTCACGTCTCCGGACTCCCTGCCCAACTCCTGCTCGGGGAACCGCAACAAGCTGCCTACCGTGGGGCACGCGAGCGGGACCGGGTCGAACTACGTGATGAGCGACGGCTCCGCCAAGTTCCGGACGTACCGGCAGGTGCGCGCGAACGACTTCTACCTCTTCAAGCTGAAGAAGCCGGCGACCACGGTCACCCCGTAGCGCGGCGCTGCGGCTGCCGCTGCCGGCCCTGCGGGAGCGTCTTCAGGATTTCTTCAGGTTGCTCGGGTACACTTCCGGCACAGGAGGAGTAATCCGATGAAGAAAGCTGTACTCTCCGCCGCGGCAGCGGCGGTCGTGGCGCTGTCGGCCGTGGCCGTTTGCGGGGCGCAGGAGCCGGGGCCGCAGCAGGGGCCGGGCGGCGGCTTCCCGGGCGGTCAGGGTGGGCCGCCTCGGGGGTTCCCGGGGGGCGGTGGCGGCGGCGGCGGCAGGCAGGGCGGCTTCCCGGGTGGCCCCGGAGGGGGGCGCATGGGGATGGTGGGCCCACGCGCCGTGACCGCTACGACCATATCGCTGCGCACGCTGGTGACGTACCTCGGCCTGAGCGAGTCGCAGACGGCCAAGATCGCCCTCGCTCGGGAGGAGGCGCAGGAGTCGATGCGGCCGGCGCCGCCGCCGCGCCGGCCGCAGGGCGGCGGCCCGGGGAGAGACGGCGGCAACCCCGGTGGTGGCCCGGGGGGCGGCGGTTTCCCCAACTTCCAGGAGATGCAGGCCCGCCTTGAGGCGGCGGACCGGAAGGCGGAGAGTGCGGTGCGCGCTCTGCTGACGGACGAGCAGCGCACCCGTCTGACGATGCTCCTGAAGGCGGTGCAGACGCTCCAGAACGCGGGTATCTCGCCGCAGGCCGCGCCGGCCCTGAAGCTTACCGATGACCAGCTTTCACGCCTGTCTGCCGGCCGCAAGCCGGAGGACACGCTGGATGAGAAGCAGTTGGAGATCGCGGAGAGCTACCGGATGCCCGGGCCTCCGCCGGGTGTTGGCCCGGGTGGTCCCGGTGGCGGTCGTCGCCGCGGCGGTGGTGGCTTCCCCGGCGGCGGGCCGGGCGGCAGTGGCTTCCCGGGTGGCGGCGATCCTGGTGGCCCGCCCCCGCCGGGCGGGGTGTAGAGGCCGGTTGGTCGCCGTGGTTGTGGTCGCCGCCCCCTGGTTGCCGTGGACTGAAGTCCCGGCTTCGTTGATTCAAGCCCGCCTGCGCGGGCTCCGGTATGCAGGGGCGGCTACGGGCAATCCGTAATATCATCGTCTACGGGAGCCCGCGCAGGCGGGCTTGAATCAACGAAGCCGGGACTTCAGTCCACGGCGGCACACACCCGACGGCGGCAACGCCCACGGCTTTATTCGTCCGCTAACCGCTGCTCTCTACACCGCCACGAACTCCATCCCGAGCAGGCAGGCGAGCTTTTCCAGGGCGGGGCGGCGGTGGCCGACGCCGAGCGCGACGTGGTGCGTCGGGCCCTGTGCGGCCCAGCGGTTCATCCAGTCCGCCACGTCGAAGGGAGCGTCCGGGTGGGGGGTGAAGCGCAGGCGCGAATTGGTGTTGCCGATGTGCAGCACCTCACCGGGGAGCGACCACCCCTCCGCGCACAGCCACTTCAGCCGACCGTCGCGGGTCTGGGTCAGGCCCAGGATGGTCACCGGACCTTGCTTGACGCGTGCCTCCACCGATACGCCCGCGCCGCGCTTGCCGTGGTACAGGCCGAGGCCGCGCAGGATGGGCTTCCCCTCCGCGATCCCCAGGTGGAACGGGCCATCGTGACCCATGAGGAGAAAGTTCTCCTCGAAGTCCATGGCGTACAGCTCCGTGAAACTGCCGCCCGCGCCTAGCGTGTCCATCGCCTTCATGGCCACGCAGTTCTTCAGGTCCCCCTCGCCGCTGCACGGGATGCCGCGCGCGGTAAGCAGCGAGCAGCCGAGGATCAGGCCCGCGCCGAGCCGTTCGTAGGCGTTGCCGCCGACGCCGCGGTGGTAGTAGGCGAGGCCGTGCAGGTCGAAGTCGGCGGCGAGGCGGTCCAGCCCGGCGGCCACGCGGCAGGCCCACTCCATCTCCTCCGGGGCGGGCGCCTTCGCCAGCGGGTCGCCGGGGCTGTCCGCGCTGAGGGTGAAGATCTGCTCCGCTTCGGCGCGCTTCGCCGTAACCTCGGCGTCCGTGACCGCCTCCACGCGCGCCTCCAGGTCGTCCATCTCCAGAACCTCGACGTGCAGGCCGAACGCGCCGGTGTGCTGGGTGAAGTCGCTGTACATGTCCAGCATGCCGGGATAGGTGTGCCCCAGGAACCCGACGCGGGCGCGCTCCAGGGTGCGTTTCACCTTCGCGGCGGCCAGCCAGTCCGCCACCTCCGCCCACGCGCGCACGGCGGCGGGGTGGGAGGCCGTGGCCTCGTTCGCAAGGGCGCCGGGCGTCTGCTCGGGCAGGCCCAGCAGGCCGGTGACGGTGTGGAAGGCGACGCCGCACCGCTCGAAGGCGCAGGCGATCTCGGGGACGCAGCACGCCTGGCAGTTGGCGAGCCACTCCGCGGTGCCCGTGCGGGCGTACGCCAACTGCGCGGTCGGCTGGAGGTTCAGGATGAGCACGGGGCACCCCGCGCGCCGAACGGCGGGCACGACCTGACTGCTGGTACTGTAGGTGGCGACGTAGCAGACGATCAGGTCCGCGCCCTCGCGCGCGAAGCGCTCGCCCGCCGCTGCCGCGCCGGGCTGGTCGTCCACCATGCCCACGTCCACCACTCGGGCGCCCGCGGCCCGCAGCTTTTCGGCGACAAACGCCCCGTAGCCCGCCAGGCGCTCGCGCAGGCCAGGGAACTGCGGCCAGTACGCCGCCAGGCCCGTGCTGAAGAGGCCGATAGTGAAAGCGTCGCCGCCGCTGCTGCCGCTCACGAGGCGGACTCCCCGGGGCGGAAGGTGACCGGTTTTCCGGCCGGCAGTTCGAGCTTCCGGACCGCCTCCCGATAGCGTACCGGGACCGACTGCGCCGCCGCGGCGGTGAGCGTTGCCGATTGGAGCGCGCCGCTCTTCCACGCCAGGTCCACGGTGATGCCGCGCCGCGCCCGCAGCCCGCGCACCGAGCCGTCCGGCCAGGCGGAGGGGAGGGCGGGCAGGAGGTGGATCTCGCCTGCGTGGCTCTGGAGCAGCATCTCGCAAATGCCGCTGGTCGCTCCGAAGTTGCCGTCGATCTGGAACGGCGGGTGCAGGTCGAACAGGTTCGGCGCGGTGCGCGCCGGGGTCAGCAGCCCCTTGAGGAGTTCGTACGCGCGGTCGCCGTCCTCCAGGCGCGCCCAGAGGTTAATCTTCCACGCCAGGCTCCAGCCGGTGGCCATGTCGCCGCGCATCTCCAGCGACTTGCGGGCGGCGGCGAACAGTTCCGGCGTCCCGCGCCGCGTGATCTGCGCGCCCGGGTACAGCGCATACAGGTGCGAGACGTGCCGGTGGTGCGGTTCGGGCGCCCCGCCATCCCAGTCCTCCCGCCACTCCTGGAGCTGCCCGGCCTTGCCCACCTGGTCCGGCGCGAGCCGGGCGCGGGCCGCGGTCACGCGGGCGCGGAACTCCGGGTCCTTGCCCAGAGCCTTCGATGCCGCTGCGCAGGCGTCGAACAGGTCGCGCAGTATCTGGTTGTCCATCGCCGGGCCGGCGCAGACGGAGACCCCGGGGTGATGGGCGTTCTCCGGCGACACGGATGGGCAGGTGACCAGGTACTTTCCGCCTGGCTCCTCCACCAGAGCGTCCAGGAAGAACTCGGCTGCGCCCTTCATCCAGGGGTAGTGTTGCTCCAGGGCTTTCCGGTCCCCCGTGAACTCGTAGTGGTCCCACAGGCTCTTGCATAGCCACGCGCCGCCGGTCGGCCACATCCCCCAGAACGCACCGTCCACCGGGGCGGTGCCGCGCCAGGCGTCGGTGTTGTGGTGGCAGACCCACCCGCCGGCCCCGTAGAGCGTCTTCGCAGTGCGCCGCCCCGCCTCGGAAAGCTCCCCGATCATACGGAAGAGCGGGGCGTAGCACTCCAGGAGGTTCGCGGGGGCGGCGGGCCAGTAGTTCATCTCGGTGTTGATGTTCACCGTGAACTTCGAACCCCAGGGCGGCGAAAGGCTGTCGTTCCAGAGTCCCTGGAGGTTGGCAGGCTGCTTTCCACCGGGGCGCGAGCAGGCGATCAGGAGGTAGCGCCCGTACTGGAAGTGCAGCGCCGCGAGTTGCGGGTCGTCCCCGTTCTGGAACGTTGCCACGCGGGCGTCGGTGGGGCGGCGGGCGGCATCCGTGACCCCGAGGTCCAGCGTCACGCGGCGGAACAGGGGCTGATAGTCCGCCAGGTGCGCCGCGCGCAGGGCGTCGTAGCTCTTCCGCGCGGCGGCCTCCAGCGGCTTCCGGGCACGCGCCGCCGCGTCGCCGCGGACGCTTTTCCAGTCGTCGTAGCTGGTGCCGATGGAGATCAGGAGCGTGACGGCGTTCGCTCCGGTGACGGTCAGGCCGTTTGCATCGGCACGGACAGTGCCGCCCTCCGCGACCGCGCGGCAGAGCGCCTCGAACCGGACGGCTCCTTTGATCTCCGGGCCGCTACCGTCCCCACTGATGCCGGCGAGGCGGAGCGTATCCGGGCCTGCGGCGCTCGCCGCCGCGCCCTTCTGCGGCGAGTCGAAGGTGGCGGTGAACGAAAGGGCGCCCGGTCGGTCCGCGGTGAGCCGGGCGACGATGACCTGGTCGGGGTAGCTGGCGAAGACTTCGCGCGTAAAGCGTATCCCGCCCGCCGTAAACGTCGTTTGGGTAATGGCGGTGTCGAGGTCCAGCAGGCGGCGGTAGTCAGTGGCGGGCTCCGCTTGGTTCTCGAACGCGAGCCTCAGGTTGCCGACGGTCTGGTAGGGGCACTGGCGGACGGGCCGGCTCATGAACTTCGCGTTTATGAGTTCCTGCGCCTGCTGCCACGCGCCGGCGAAGACGAGGCGGCGAATCTCCGGCAGCGCGTCCCGTCCCTCCGGACTGTCGTAGTTGTGCGGGCCACCCGCCCACACCGTATTCTCGTTCAACTGAAGCGTTTCGCGCGGGGCGCCTCCAAAGACCATGGCGCCGAGGCGCCCGTTCCCGATGGGGAGAGCTTCCACCCACTGCGCGGCGGGGCGGTCGTACCACAGGGTCAAAAGGTCGTCCTGTACGGCAGAAGGAGTGGGCATGGCGGGGGCAGTCCTCCGGGGCGAGGGCTCTTGCGGGCGAGCCGCGCGCGCGCTGGCGCCGGCGCCGGCTACTGCCGTGGCCGAAAGTGCCGCCGTTCGGAGGAAATCTCGCCGTGTTGAGGCCATTACCAGGGAATTTCTCAGTCCTGGGGGGCGCTTCCTGCACTATTTAATCAATTCTTCATTTACGGGCGCTATACGGATAGGTGACGATCCGCCGAGATTTCCTGGCCGCGGCGCGACTGTACGCGAACTTTCCCAAACGATTTACGTCTTAACTATTCCGATGACCGTTATTGATTCTCCACGCCTGAACGGGCCCACCGCCACGACCGCCGCCGCGGCCGACGGATTCGAGCGGGTGGACCTGGAAGAGACCAAGCCTACTGAGGAGGCGGTGGCCGCCGTACCCGGTGACCTCGCCCTCAAGCACCAGATTTTGCCGCTCCGCTTCGAGAACGGCGTACTTGTGGTGGCCGTAGGCGCACCGCAGTCGCTGGGTGCGGTGGATGAACTGGGCATCCTGCTCCAGATGCCGACGCGTGCGGTGCTCGCCGCGCCGGGGATTATCCGGGAGAAGATCGAGGAGATCTTCCTGGAGAAGATCCTCGCGGGCCTGCCCGGCTCGTCCGCGGCGGATGAGGCGAACATCGCGGAGATCGACGACTCCACGGATCTGGCCGACCTGCAGAAGATGGCAGGCGAGACCGCCGTGGTGCAGATGGTCAACCTGATCTTCGCTCAGGCGGTGCGCGACGGGGCCTCGGACATCCACATCGAGCCGTACGAGCGGCAGGTGAAGATACGCTACCGCGTGGACGGCATGCTGCGCGATGTCATGACCCCGCCCAAGCGGATGCACGCGGCGGTAATCTCACGCCTGAAGATTCTGGGCGAGATGAACATCGCCGAGCGCCGTCTGCCGCAGGACGGGCGCATCAAGATTGTGATTGCGGGGCGGCCGGTGGACGTGCGCGTGAGCATCGTCCCCACCGTGTTCGGGGAGCGCGCGGTTATGCGTATCCTGGACAAGGGGACGGCCATGCTCGGCCTCGAAGAGCTGGGGATGCGTCCGGATACGCTGGCACGCTACCGCCAGATCATCGGGGTGCCCTACGGCGTCATCCTGGCGACCGGTCCTACCGGTTCGGGCAAGTCCACGAGCCTGTACGCTTCGCTTCAGGAGATCTGGTCGCCGACCACCAACATCCTGACAATTGAGGACCCGGTGGAGTACCAGGTACCGGGCATCAGCCAGATTCAGGTGCGCCCGCAGATTGGTCTGACGTTCGCCAGCGGGCTGCGCTCCATCGTCCGCCAGGACCCGGACGTCATCATGGTCGGTGAGATCCGCGACCATGAGACGGCGGAGATCGCCATCCACGCGGCGCTTACCGGGCACCTTGTGTTCTCGACCCTGCACACCAACGATGCGCCGGGCGCGGTGACCCGCCTTCTGGACATGGGGGTGGAGCCGTATCTGGTGGCGTCCTCGCTGATCGGGGCGGTCGCCCAGCGTCTGGTGCGCCGGGTCTGCCCGGCATGCAGCGAGCCGGACCTGCCGACGCCCGAGGTGCTGGAGGCGCTGGGGCTGTCGCCGGACCAGTGGTCGGCCTCGGACCCGCCGTTCCGGCGCGGGCGCGGCTGCGACAAGTGCCAGCAGAGCGGCTATAAGGGGCGCGTCGGCCTGTACGAGCTGTTTGTGGTGGACGAGACGGTACGGCGCCTGACAGTGGACCGGGCCAGCTCCTCGACGCTGAAGGACCACGCCATAAAGACCTACGGGATGCGCACCCTGCTCGGCGATGGTCGCCTGGCGGTGCTGGACGGCCGGACCACGCCGGAAGAGGTGCTGCGCGTCTGCCAGCGGGAGGCGCTCTAAATGGCGCAGACGATCGCCTTCGCCTATACCGCGCTCGACGCCGCCGGGGCGCGCCGCTCCGGGGTGGTCGAGGCCGAGTCGCGCGAGGCCGCCGTGGCGCAGCTCTCCGCCGAGGGGCGCTACGTCCTGGAGATCCATCCGAAGGGCGCGGCGGCGTCAGCCGCGGCTTCCGGGGCGGCCGGTGGTCGACGGCGGATGCCCTCGCGGCAGGACATCGCTCTATTCACCCGGCGCATGGCGGACATGTCGGCGGCGGGTCTGCCGCTGGACCGCGTGCTTCAGGTGGTCGCGGAGCAGTCCGAAAGCCTGACGCTGAAGGAAGTGGCCGAGGAGGCGCTGAACGATGTGCGCTCCGGTATGCCGGTCAGCCAGGCGCTGGCCCGGCATCCGAAGATGTTCCCCCAGGTCTTCACGCAGACTCTGCGCGCGGGCGAGGCTAGCGGCCAGTTTGCCGAGGTCGCCGGTCGCCTGGCGGACTTTCAGGAGACCGAGGTCACGCGCCGCAGCCAGATCACCAGTGCGCTGGTCTACCCCGGCGTCCTGACCTTCACGGCAATCGGCGTGGTTATCTTCCTGCTGACGTTCGTGGTGCCGCGCCTTTCGGGGGTCTTCAAGGACCTGGGCAACGACCTGCCGATTACCACGAAGATGCTCTTGAGCAGCACGGACTTTGTGACAAAGAACTGGATTCTGGTCGTCGCCTCCCTGGTAGGAGCGGTGGTGGCGGCGCGGCTGTACCTGGCGACCTCCGCCGGGGCATTCGCCCGCGACAAGTTTGTGCTGCAAGCCCCGGTTATCGGTAAGGTGATTGAGAAGGCGACGGTCTCACGGTTTGCCCGTGTGCTTGGCACCCTGGTCTACGGTGGGGTGCCGATTCTGGAGGCTCTGGAGATCGCGGGGCTTTCTGCGGGGAACCGGATGTTCCAGGTGAGCGCGCGGGCGGTGGAGGAGGAGGTGCGCGCCGGACGGCCGATCGCGGATGCGATGCGGGACGCGGGGGCGTTCCCGCCGGTGCTCACGCATATGGTCGCCATCGGCGAGGAGACCGGCGACCTTCCGCGTATGCTGGAGCGTGTGGCTCAGAGCCTCGACTTCGAGGTGGACACCGGCATGCGGCGTCTTATCTCGCTGGTGGAGCCCATTATCGTTCTTTCTATGGGCGGATTCGTCGGATTCGTCGTTCTGTCGGTTATGCTGCCTATCTTCCAGGCGCAGCAAACCATCAAGTAGTCGTCAAACGGTAGTAACGGTGCAAATGAACTCTATGAACGCAAACTCTTTCCTTCCCGGACTCCGCGCGCGGAAGCGGCGAAACGCCGCGTTCACCCTTATCGAGATGCTGGTGGTCGTCCTGATCCTGGCGATCCTGGCGGCGCTGATTGTGCCGCGCGTAGTCAACCGGACCAGCGACGCCAAGCGCGCGAAGGCCTCCAGTGACATTGCGACGCTGAGCAGCCTGCTCCAGCAGTTCCGCATCGACAACGACCGGTTCCCGACTACCGAGGAGGGGCTTACCGCCCTGCGCGTGCAGCCCGCCGACGCCGCAAACTGGCGCGGGCCGTACACCAGCAAGGAGATCCCGGCCGACCCCTGGGGCAACGAGTACATCTATGAGTCGCCCGGGCCGGGCGGCGAGGACTTCCTGATCATCTCCTACGGAGCGGACGGGGCTCCTGGTGGGGAGGGCGATGCCAGTGACCTGGACAGCGCCAATTAAAGCGCGTCGGCGGGCTGGCGCGTCGGCATCGGCAGGCTTTACGCTAATCGAGATGACGGTCGTTATCTCGGTAGTGGCGTTGATGGCGGCGCTGGTGATGCCGAACCTGGTGGCGATGAAGCGCTCGCGTGACCTGCGTGCTCTGGAGGCGTCGCTGGTGCGTCTGCCTGCTGAAGCGCGCACCGAGGCGCGGCGTCTCAACTCGCAGGTGGTCCTGCGGGTGGACGGCGACGCCCTGGTGATGGAGCGGCGCCGGCAGCAGGCGCGCGATGCCCGGGACGGCGACGACGACCCCGAGGAGATCAAGCGCCTGACCCTGGGCGACGGCCTCCGGGTGGATGCCGCGCGCAAGGGGAGCGAGAGCGTGGACCTGGCGTCCTGGTTCTGGATCGTCTACCCGGATGGGTCCGCTGAGCGCGCTCACCTGGATATCCGGGAGGGCGACGCGACCAAGTCGCTGCTCCTGCCCCCGGACGGGGAGGGGCGCTGGGTGAGCAGCGAGGAGCTGGAAGATCTGGGCGAGTACGGCGAGGAGGAGTTCTGGCCGGCGGGCGAGGTGGAGCGCCGTGCGGGCGGGTAGACGCCGCGCGGGTCGCGCGGGCTTCACGCTGGTGGAGATGCTGGTGACCATCGTGCTGGTCAGCCTGGCGCTGGTCGGCATCTTCGGCGGCATGGGCGCGGCATCTCGGACCGAGGCGAAGGCGCGCGACGCGGACCTGCTGCAGCGGCTGGCGTTGCAGAAGATGAACGAGGTCGGCGTGGTTCTGGACCCGCGCACGTCCGAGACCAGCGGGGACTTCGCGGACCAGGGGCACCCGGATGTGGAGTGGACCATAGAGACGGAGTCCACGCAGACGCTGAACGTGGAGCAGGTGACGGTTACGGCCAGGCGCGGCGATGCCGCCCAGGCGCTGACGGGCCTGGTCTATCTGCGCCCGCTCTCCACCGGCGCGCCGTCGGGGGCGGGCGGATGAGCTATCCGGCGCGGCGGCGCGGTGGTGCGGCGGGCGTCACGCTGATCGAGGTCCTGGTGGTGGTGACCCTGATGGCCATCCTGACTATGGCCCTGGGGTACGCGCTGACGTCCGGCCTCGATATCGAGCGTGCCCAGGCGGCGCGCCGGGCGCAGCAGGACCGGACCGTGGCGTTTGAGCAGCGCATCGCGACGCTGCTCCGGGGCGCGAAGATCATCGACGACCCGGACGACCTGACCACCTTCTTCATAGGGGAGCAGGTCGGCGGCGATGGCGAGTTGGGATGCGACCGTTTGACGTTCACTACCGTTGCGCCCACCGTTTCGCTGGCGGCGCAGGTGAGCGAGGACGATTTCGAGGAGCAGCAGGAGGCGCAGGGACCGGTGGGCGGGATCGCGGAGGTGTCGCTGAGCACCACCGCGGTAGGTGACCCGGCCGGACGCACCGGAGTCTTCGAGCGGGTGCAGCGCCCCAGTGACGGCGATCCGACGCAGGGCGGTATGGAGGGGCTGATCAGTACTCGGGTAGAGGTCATCGGCTTTCAGTTCTACGACGGGACAGAGTGGGTCAACACGTGGGACACGGTGACCGGGCCGGAGCGGCGCCTCCCCGCGGCGGTGCGGGTGAGCTACCGGCTGCGGGACGCGGGAGAGAACGACGTCCGCAGCTTTCTGGTGGCCCTCCCGACCAGCGATGTGACCGAGCAGAACCCGGCGGTCGGGGGGCCGCCGTCGCTATGAGGCGTAGGCAGCGGTCGATACGCCTTCGGGCGCGCGGCTTCGTGATGGTGCAGGCGCTCGTGATCGTGGCGCTGCTGCTGGCGCTGCTGGCGGTGGTGGTGAACAACCAGCGGGTGACGCTGGAGGCGTCCCAGGCACAGCTGCGGCAGCGGCGGGCAGAGGTGGCGGCGCGATCGGCGCTGGCGCTGGCGGTGGCGACGCTGGAGACGGCGAACCCGGACCTGGTGACCAAGAACGATGACTGGGCGGTGCTGGGCGACGATGGCAGCCAGGCGTTCGAGGTGGGGGATGCGGCGGGCACGACGTACCGGCTGCAGATCGTGGACGCCGGGGCGTTTGTCAACGTCAATACGGCCACGGAGGATCAGCTGGAGCGGCTGCCGCTGACGCAGGAGCAGATCGACAGTCTGCTGGACTGGCGCGAGCCGTCGCTGCAGCCGCGCGCCTTGGGGGCCAAGGATGACTACTATAACGGGATGCCGCAGCCGTACAATGCGCGGCTGGGGCGTCTGACCACGCTAAGCGAGCTGCTGCTCGTGAAGGGGTGGACCGGACGCACGCTGTATAGCCCGCCCTCGGAGGACGGCATTGTCACCACCGCGCGCATGCCGGAGGGACTGGACGGCAATCCGCTGCCGCTGGCGAGCCTCCTGACCGTCGAGAGCGGAATGCCGAACTCCCGCGCGGACGGGACCGGCGGCCGGACCAACCTGTCGCAGGGGCAGTTGAACGTGGACGCGCTGACGCAGTTGGGTATCGCGCCGGCGGTGGCGGAGGCGATTGTGCAGCGTGCGCCCTATACGACGTGGCGCGACCTGCTGTCGGTCCCGGGGCTGACGACCGATGCGGTCCGGATACTGCTCGATTCCGCCACCGTCACGGCGGGAAATAGAATGGAAGGGAAGATCAACCTGAACACCGCGCCGGAGGCCGTGCTGGAGACCGTGCTTGGCCTGGCGCCGGATGTGGCGAGCGCCCTCGCCGCGCGGCAGGACACGGGGCTGCTGAGCCTGGGTGAGATCACGACGGTGCCGGGGCTGACGACTCCGCAGATCGCACTCATCGCGGACTCGGTGGGGGTCGGAAGCGACACCTGGATCGTCCGTGCCTACGGCGAGAGTGGCGGGGTGGGCGTTGCCATTGAGGCGACGGTCGGCCTGCGCGGGGAACAGGCGCGAATCCTGACGTACGAGCGGCTGAACAATCCCGAAATCCCCGGGTGGTGGGACTGGGAGACGGAGCCGACGGACGTACAGGAGGGACCGCCGGCCGCGGCCGGAAGATCGGGCGGCGGGAGATTGAGATTATGAGTCGAGTGATCGCACCGGGTTTGCACATCGAGTGGTCGCCGGGCGCCGTGCGCGCCGTGGACGTGACCACGTCCCACAGCACGGCGGGAGAGTCGCTTGCGGAGGTCAGCTCCGTGCTCTCCGGGCACCGTGCGGCGCTGGTGGGCGTGGGGCGCGGTCACGTCTTCCTGAAGGCTGCCCGGTTCCCGAAGGCCGCACCGGACGACCTGCGCCGCATTCTGACCGTTCAGATTGGGCAACTCTTCCCGCTGCCGCCGGGGGAGCTGGCGTTTGACTTCGTCCAGACCGACGATGTGAATGCGGACGGCTGCCTGACGGTGGTTGCCGCGGTGCGGGCGCAGGATCTGGCGGCCCTGAATGAGGAGTTCCAGAAGGCGGGGCTGCGCCCCGCGCGCGTCCTGCCCGTGGCGCTCGGAGCGGCCGCCGTGGCGGCGGAGGCGGGCGAACAGGATGCGCTGGTGGTGGAGCGGACACCCGCCGGGCTGGCGTTCGATGTGGTGCAGGGTGGCGTGGTGCGGTTTAGCCGTCTGGTTGTCGCCCCGGGCAGCGACCCTCTGTCGGAGGCCCGGCGGACGCTGGCCGCGGCGGGGGCGGGCGAACTGCCCCTGATCGCCGTTAAGGATGTGACGCTGCCGGGGGCGCGGACGGTTGCTCACTCATCGCTGGAGTTGCTGGGCGCGACCGCTCCCCACTTTGCCCTGGAGCGGCAGGAGGATCGGGAGCGCGAAACGAAGCGGCGCGTGGCGGCGCGCACCCGCTTTGCTACCTTGATGATGCTCTCCGCGCTCCTGCTGGCAGGTCTGGTGTGGGTGGAGCGGAGCGAAGCGCGGGCGGCGGTGCGACGCTCAGAGGGTGTTTGGGCGAAGGAGTTGAACAAACTGCGCTCCATCCGTGACACCGAGACCAAGAAGGCGCAGCACGCCGTCGCAATCCAGAGCGCTCTGGACTCCGCGTTCCGGCCCGCGCAGCCGCTGGCGGATGTGACGTCGGTGCTGGGGGACACCCTGCCGGCGAGCATCTGGCTCAGCGGCCTGACCGTGGAGCGGGGGAAGCCGGTGCAGATGCGGGGGACGGCGGTGGATGCGGGGGATGTGGCGCGATTGGTAGACACACTGGGGGCCAGCCCGCGCTTCCGTGATGTGAAGTTGGTCTTCGCGAACAGCGCGCGCGTCGACCAGACGCCGGTGGTGCAGTTCAGCCTGACGGCGACTGCCGTGGGCAATCTGCCCATGCCGGCCCCGGCTAAGAATAAGAAGACGACCCGGCCAGCCTCGCAAGTCGCGAGCGCCAGCAGAAGTACGACGCAGAACGCGGGAGAGCAGCCGTGATAACCTTCAAGACGAAAGAGGATGTGCTTCCCAGCACGCTCATCCTGCTCTCCATCGCAATCCTGATCGGGGCGCTGGTCTTCCTGGTGCTGCCGAAGCCCTCCGCCGCGGGCATCGCGAAGGGGCGCGAGCGCAGCCGCCAGCAGATTCGTGAGGAGATTGAGCGGGCGAAGGAGCGGGAGAAGCAGGCACGCGCCGCCGCGCTCACGCGGCTATGGACCGGCGATGCCGAGACCGTGACGGCGTCGGTGCTGGCGCAGGTCACGCAGCGGGCGAACGAGAGCGCCTTGCAGATGGGGGCGTTCCGGCCGCAGAGGGTGCAGCCGCTGGAAGGGCTGACGGAGTTGCCCTTCAGCGTGCAGGTATCCGGCCCCTACCCCGCAGTACGCAAGTTTCTCACCTCGTTCGACTCGGCGAACAGCCGCCTGGCGCTGCGCTCGGTGCAGATCGCCGCGGCGGATGGCAAGTCCAGCGCCGTGACCGCGACGCTCGGCATCTCCGCCTTCCGCCTGAACGAGGAGGCCGCGCCCGCGGCTGCCGCCGCGCGGCCCGCAGCAGCGGCGGCAGGGTCCGCCGGGGGCGCCGGCAGCACCGGTAGCACCAGCAGTGGTGGTACCGCAACAGGAGTGTCACGTGGCTAAGATCAGTCGTCCCGTTATGTATGTGGTGGCTCTCGGGGTTGTGGCATACGCCGCGGTGCTGCTGACCGAGCCGGAGAAGCCGGCGAAGAAGCCGACGGCGCGCACGACGGCGCGTACCGCCGATGCCACCCCCAAGGGCTTTACCGAAGAAGATTTGAACGCAAAGTTCGAACGCTACGTCAGTAAGGGCAAGGATGCGTTCAAACCGCAGGTCGTCTCCTTGCGGGCACTACAGGCGGACGCCGCCGCGGCGCAGGCGGCGGCTGCCGCTGCGTCTGCCAATGGCGTCTGGGTATTGACCGGCATCACCGCAGTGGACGGTGTGCGCAGCGCGCTGGTGGAGAACGGCGCGACCGGCGACTCCCGGTTCCTGAAGGTGGGCGACCAGTGGGGCGGGATGCGCGTCGCGAGCATCGAGACCAACGCGGTGCTGATGGCTGCGCCCGATGGGCGTATCTCGCGGCTTGGCTTCGTGGAGTCGCTGGATGATGCTCCGGGTGCCAGGGCGCCGGGCGCGCCCGCACCGGGCGCCCTGCCGGGTCGCCTGCCGTCCGGCGTTTCGCCGATGCCGGTGGTGATTGCCCGGCCGACCGATGGTACGGGCGGCGCCGCTTCGCCCGCGGGCGCGGCGACTACCCGGCAGCAACCGCCGCAGGCGGCTCCGGCGCCGGAAGCGGCGCCCGAACCGGAGCGACGGCGCCGGCGGCGGGAACCGGACGCCGGGGCGACCGGCGAAGGGCCCGTCCTTCGGGGGCAGAATCTGGGATTTGAGAGTAACACGGGCGAGGGCAGGGGCACGCGGGAAGAGATCGTGGCCGCCGTAGCCGCCGCCGACGCCGGCCAGCGTGCCGAAGATCGAACAAACGAGGACAGAAAATGAGTATACGACGATTCGCTGCCACTCTGGCTGTGGTCGCCGCGGTGCCGTCCGTCGCGCTTGCCCAGTTCGGGTTTGACGACGACGAGCCGCCGCCGCCACCCTGGGAGCAGTTCTCGCTGAGTTCGAAGACGCGCGTGCAGCTCGACTTCCGCAACGCCAGCGTGGATGCCGTGCTGCGGATGCTGAGCCAGGCCAGCGGGGTCACTATCGTTAAGGACCCGGCGCTTACGGGCGGTATCACCCTGCAGAGTCCGAAGCCGGTTCCCCTGAGCGATGCCTTCGCGATGCTGAACGCCACGCTGGGGCTGAAGAACTTCGAGATCCGCAAGGAAGGCAACTTCCTGATTATCCGCGGGCGGCAGCAGCGCGGCGGCGGCGGCGATGCCGGCCGGATGGACTTCCGCAACTTCCCGCGGGGCGCCGACTTCGGCGGCACGGCCACGGAACTGCGGGTGTTTGCCATCAAGTACGCCAACGCCAGCCAGGTTGCGCGGGTGGTCAACGAGGTGTTTATCAACTCCGGGCAGCAGCCGCCAGCCCCGCCGACGCCGGGCGTCCAGCAGGCGGCCCAGCGCGGTGGCTTCGGCGGCGGTGGTGGCGGCGGGCGCGGCGGCCAGTTCGGCGGCGGCAACCCATTTGGCGGCGGAGGGAACTTCAACTTCGGTAACCGGCGCGGTGGGGGCGGCGGCAGCAACACGTCGGTTGTGCGCGCCTCCGCGGACGACTTCAGCAACTCGGTGATCGTGAACGCGCCGCGCCGCGAACTAGAGCAGGTGGCGCGCCTGATCGAGCAGATCGACAAGCAGACCGAGCAGCCGCAGCAGTCGCGGGTCTTCCGCCTCCAGTACGCCGGCGCGGCGGAGCTGGCAACCGTGGTCCAGAACGTCCTGGTCAGCAACGCCCCGCGCGGGCGCGGCGGGTTCGGGGCGACGACAGGGGCGCAGCAGTTCCAGCGGCCGGGCGGTGGGTTCGCCGCCGCAGCGCAGGCGCTGGGCACCGTAGTGCCAGACGTGCGCACGAACTCCCTTGTGGTGACCACCACCGAAGAGAACCTGGCTGTGGTGGAGAAGGTCATCACGGAGCTGGACAAGGAGATCGCTTTCGAGGAGAGCTCCTTTGTCCTGACGCTGGAGAACGCGCGGGCAGACGAGATTGCCACGCTCCTGAACCAGTCGTTCGGCGGGACCAACCGGGGCGGCGGCATCGGCAACTTCGGCGGCACCCGGGCGGTCGGCGGCGGCAACCGGAATCAGCAGAACCGCAACCAGCAAAACCGGAACCAGCAGAACCGCGGCGGCGGACGCGCGCAGGATGTGCCGGAGACGGACTCGCTGCCCCTGAACCTGGCGGACCCGAACGCAGAGAGCGGCGAACTGGCGACCGAGGTGCGTGTGCGCCAGGGCGGCCCGTTCGCGCAGTTCCCGTTTGGCGGTGGGGGCGGTTTCCGGCCCCAGAACCAGCAGGCCAACCCCACCGGGCTGGATGCGCAGGGACGCGTGGTGAATGTCCGCGACCTCAGTGGGCAGGTCGTGGCGATTCCGGACGTCAACACCAACAGCGTCATCGTGGTCACCTCGCCTGAGAATCGCGCCATCCTGGAGCAGATTCTGAAGCAGCTCGACCGCATCCCCGAGCAGGTCATGATCGAGACGCTGATCGTGGAGGCGAGCCTGGACACCACGAACAAGCTGGGGGTGGAGTGGAGCTTCGGTCCGAACCGGTTCGACCGCAACACCACCGGGGCCGGCGCCAGTTCGTTCGGTCTGCAGAGCGACACGACGCAGCCGCAGGGGCTGCGTTACACGCTGACCGGCCCGCAGTACTCGACGTTCCTGCAGGCGGTCCAGAGCGACAGCCGCTTCGACGTGCTCAGTACGCCGCGCATCTTCACCAGCAACAACTCCACGGCGGAGATCAACATTAGTCAGAGCCTTCCGTACGTTACCAACCAGCGCACGGACAACAACGGCAACCTGATCTTCACCTACGACTTCCTGGACGTGGGTATCGTCCTGACGGTCACGCCGCGCATCACGTCGAACGGCTACGTCACCATGGACGTGACCCAGACGGCGAACGACTTCGTGCGCTACACCGACTTCAACGCCCCGGTGGTCAACCAGCGCGAGGCGCAGACCACGGTCAGCGTGAAGGACGGCGAGACCGTGGTACTGGGCGGTGTCATCCGCAACTCGGTCTCGGCGACCGTGAACAAGGTCCCGATCCTGGGCGACATCCCGATCCTCGGCAACCTGTTCAAGTCCAAGGGGACCACCAAGAACAAGACCGAGCTGTTGGTCTTCCTCACGCCGCGCGTGGTGCGCGACGAGAAGCAGGCGCGCCAGATTCGGGAAGAGACAGAGAAGGAGCTGGAGAAGCGGACGCAGGACCGCCTGAAGGAGTCGCGCCGCCTCGACGCCCCCACCGGTGCGCCGGCCGGGGATCCGGCCACACCTCCCCCGGCCACGGTACCGCCCGCGACCACGCCGCCTCCGACCACGCCGCCCCCGGCGGGCGATCCGTCCGGTCCGGCGCCGCGGAAGGACTGACGCAGGCCGCAGACAGGCAGGCGGGCGTACCCAGAATGGGGTACGCCCGCCTTTTTTTGCGCGGCGTCGTATGCAACTCTCGCCTCTGCTAACGGTACATACGCTTGACATGAAGAACAAGCGGAAGATGGGCAACAGGAGACACATAGGCGGTGGCGGCAACGCCGCCGCGCCGCAGCCGCAGTACGAAGAGGAGGTCGTGGTCGGCCTCTGGGACTGCTCGCGCTGCGGACGGAAGGCCAATTCGGGTCTGGAGGTCGAGTGTCCCGGCTGCGGGGGCGCCCGCGACGAGGACGTCACGTTTTATCTGCCACAGGAGGGGCAGGAGGCGCGTTTGACCGCGCCGAACGACCTGCGGCGGGCAGCGGCTGCGGGGCCGGAGTGGCTCTGTGAGCACTGCGGCAGTTCCGTACCGGCGGACCTGACGGTCTGTACGAACTGCGGCGCTCCGCGCGGCAAGAGCGACGCCCGTGCCGTGCGGATGTATGCCCCCGGCGAGGCGCCGCGTACGGGCGCAAAGCCGCAGCGGGCCGCGCCGCCACCGCCGCAGCGCCGGCCTCGCCGCCCCGGGGCGGTTGCGCTGATCGTGCTTGCCTTTGTGTTTCTGGCGGGATACCTGGCGCTGCGCCCGCGCGCCGTTACCGCCACAGTGACCGAACTCGCCTGGTCGCGCGTGATTGAGGTTGAGGAGTACCGTCTGCTGCAGCAGGAGGGGTGGGACCCGCCCAGCGATGCCCGGGTCACGGGCCGGGACCGGCGCGTACGCTCCTACCGTCAGGTGCTGGACCACTATGAGACGGCCACGCGGGACGTTTCCGAGCGGGTGCAGGTCGGCACGCGCACGGAGCGGGTACAGGTCGGCACCCGCGACAACGGCAACGGAACCTTCTCCCACGTCTACGAGAACCGCTCAATCCCCGTGTACGAGACGCGCACCCGCCGGGAGACGTACCAGAAGCCGGTGTATCGGCAGGAGCCGGGGGATGA
>Ga0065721_10050020_pt1 | contig 24150 bp, 16 predicted proteins | sample Mesricmetagenome_FD_59108 | JGI IMG/M metagenome (GOLD analysis project Ga0065721, IMG submission 59108) | Mesophilic microbial community from rice straw/compost enrichment Sample: eDNA_1 v2 (version 2) | ecosystem: Engineered > Solid waste > Grass > Composting > Bioreactor | place: USA: Davis...
TTTCATATGTTTCAGCACGTAGAATTCCCCATTTCTGATCATATTCGCTCTCCCCCAATGGGGAGATTGTCTGCCGATTATGGGGAAATTTCAAATGCCGTTATTGGGGATTTTACCACTGCCGTTCACAGACCCTTCGTAATCTTTGCAAGGCCGAGCAGAAAATCGTCTTCAAGGAGTACGTCGACGCGGGCATCTCGGGAAAAACGATCGAGAAGCGTCCGGCAATGAAGCAACTGCTTCGTGACGTAGAGGATGGCAAAATTCAAGAGGTACATGTTTGGAAGCTGGACAGGATCAGCCGCAAGATGTCTGACTTGCTCCAAATCGTCGAGCACCTGAACCGCAACAACGTCAAATTCCGCAGCTACTCGGAGAAAGACTTCGACACCGAGACAGCCTCCGGCAAGCTCAACATCCAGATGCTAGGGGTAATCGCCGAATTCCAGCGAAATACCATCGTGGAGAACGTCAAAATGGGCATGAAGCAGAGGGCTAGAAAGGGGAAATGGAATGGCGGTACGGTCCTTGGTTACGACGTAGTCGAGGTGGAAAGCGGACGCGGCAAGGACTCCGTCCTGAAGATCAATTACATCGAAGCAGAGCTTGTAAGGAAAATCTTCAGAATGTACGGTAGCGGCCAAGGCCTTCGAAGCATCGCAAACCAGCTGAACGCCGAAGGCTACAAGACCAAACCAGGAAACGCCTTTAGCAGCGTCGCGGTCAAAACGATCATCAACAACCCCGTCTACATCGGCAAAATCCGCTACAACGTACGGGAAAACTGGAATGAGAAACGCCGGAAGGGAACAAACAAAGATCCCATTGTCGTTGACGGTAAGCACGAACCGATCATTAGCCTGGAATTGTGGGAGGCTGTTCAGAAGTTCTACAAGAAGAAGGCCGTCTCCGCTCCTCGAAAGTTCGACGGAATCTACCTTCTGACGGGGCTCATGAGATGCCCTCAGTGCGGAGCGACGCTTGTCGCGCACCGAGTCAACGACACGCTAAAGAGTGGCGAGAAGATCGTCCGAAGATACTACATTTGCAGCAACTTCCGTAACAAGGGAAGCCGCGTCTGTAACTCCAACTCGGTGAAGGCGGACTTCGCTGAACGCTACGTAATCGAACGGATCGCGGCGGTAGTACAAACGCCAAAATTGCTGGACGACATTGTCGTAAGCCTCAATAAGTCGCGGAGCAAGAGTGTAGCTCCGCTTCAAAAAGAGCTAGCCGCAATCGAACGCGAGTTGAAAATACTAGACTCCCAGAAGCAAAGGTACTTTGCCCTTTACGAAAGCGACACGATCGATAATGACATGCTGGTCGAGCGCATCAACGAATTGAAGTCGAAGTACGACGTGCTCGCAAACCGAAAATCCGAAGCAGAACGCCAGCTTGACGAAAACCAAGCCGAGCCCATCCCACTTCAGCTTGTACGCAAAGCACTCAGCGACTTCAACGGGCTTCTTCAGACCTCTCCAGTCGAAACGCAGAAGACCCTCATACAGACCATAGTGAAGCAGATAGCCGTACAGCAAGGCCAAAAGCTTCGAGGCATTGAACTGGAATTCGACGAGACGCTCAGACAATGTCTGGTCGTCGCAGCCCCCTCCACCGACAAGGTGGACGGGGCTTTTTCTTTGTCCAGACGCAAGTACCCCTCACCCTTTACGATCGTGATCTAGAGCCTCTCCCTTTCTGCAAAGCGAAAGTACCGTCAGAAGCGCGTTCGCTGCCAGCATCGACACTTCTGACATTTTTCTTTCCCAGCCTCGGGGGGTCTCCTCCATTCACGAAGCCCTCTTCCCTCCGTGGGATGTGACGAGGATGCTTTACTCAAAAAGCGATAGCCCTATGTACCTTTTCAGCATTAACATAGCCCGAAACCCACACACATATATACAAATCCATGTCCCGCAAGGAATTCCGCAAAAAAACTTGCCCTTATTTATGATACGGTTCAGCGTATCATCCTAACAGCGAAATTTTGTTGCCACGGCCAAAATACCTGACATAATACCATTAACGGCAAAGTAAATTTGTGAGGAGATTCTGTCACCGTTCATATTGAAGGTGAAAATAGCTTATGGCCAAAAATATATAGTTTTACGAATGATCGGCGAGAAAGCGAAGTGTATGTTCATTCACGATATCAGCATGCTCCATGGTGAGGGAATGACTTGCACCGGGGATGATGTGAGCCTGGATGTGTGGTATCAACCTATTCGCGTTTGCAATTGCCTTTTTTGCAGGATAGATTACCTCGTTTTCTCCAATAAGAAGTAAAGTAGGATGCTTATAATTGGTGAATTGCCCATCCCGGAATACAGAAGGCATAAGCTGCATGAGTGGCTTTGCATAACGGTAGCCCGCAATTACCTGATTACGAAGAATCGGTTGCAAGGGTTCGCCCTTCCCCGAAAACCAAAGAAAGGCTCTATCAATCTACTTCTCAGTATGGAATAGTAATGCCGGGTATATGTTCACAAAGAAGAGTGGACTTATCTTATGGAAGGCTCCTGCGGGTGCGTAAAGTAGCAGTTTTGATACTCGCTCCGGATAAACAAGTGTAAAATTGAGTGCTAAAAACCCTCCCATTGAATGCCCGGCTACATCGGTATGATGTAGCTGCAATCCATCCATCACTTCGAGTAGCCATCTAGCGGCTGTTTTTTTATCTTTAATGACAGACTTTGTCCTGCTTTTACCGAAATCGCCTATTACATCTACCGCATATACACTACGTTCCTGGAGCAAGTGCATTATATTTGGATACCACATCGTGCTGCTCATGGTCATGCCATGAAGTAAAAGCAAAGGCTTCTTTCCCGGATCTCCAAAGTTGAGAGTATGTGTTTCACCATACCGCGTCTGGATGTATTTGCTTGTATAAGGCAACCCAAACATCTCTAAAGTTCTGTCATATAACTGATGATATTCTTTTTCTAATCGTTCGTTTTTAAATATTGACTTCATATGCCAACCTCTTTCTTAAGAACTCCAGTAACTAATTCTAACAGTTGATCCCCATTCAAGCACCAACGATCGTTTGAATTCCATAATAATAGTCATCTAGGCATGCTTCCAATAAGGATAGGACGCCGATCTCAAATCGGATCGTTATTATACAGTTCCAGCAACTATCCAAGTAACGGTAAAATTTCGAGAGCGTTCAAAATGAGCTTTCGTTATAGAAAAGAGCGGATCCAGTCTCCGGCATCCGCCCTTTCTATCAGTAGGAACTCAAGCTTATTCCTGTTTTTGAAGCAGTCTCATTGATAAATCGATGAACGCAGCTGCTTCCTCCCGTTTCGTCAAACCTTTGGAATGAAAGAAGTAAGCCCCATTATATTCTCCAACCCCATAACCGTATAGTTTGTAGTAGATTACATTTTTAACCGCATCTTGTGCCCAGGGCGATGTATTATCGGGTAACCTAACAATTATGCCTTCCTTTGCTGGCCCCGGTACATATAACTCTACGTTTTGTTGTGTGGCGCTAACACCTTGGGACGCTAAGTATCGCCAAATGATGGTAGCTGCTTCTTCGCGCGAGAGGGGAGATTCAGGTTCAAAGGAGTTAACTGTTTTCCCTTGAACGATAGAGGCATCAACCGCACTTTGGATATACGGCTCTGCCCAATGGCCTGTCGTATCCGTAAACGTTGTTTTTTTCGTTGATTCAGGGATATCGAACGCAATAACCATCATCTTCGTAAAGGCTGCCCTTGTAAGTTGTTCCTGAGGACCGAACGTGCCGTTCCCGCTGCCCTCTATTATGTTTTGTTCCTTTAGTCGCCTAATATGATCGCTAAAGGGACTGTTATCAGGCACATCACTGAAACCGCTCCATGGATCACTTTCAGATAATGGGTCCCAATACTCTTTCACGATGATCTCGGCATCACCGGGTTTACCAATGGCCCATACCATGTCTAGCGGCGCCCTGTTACCGAAATCGAGACCTGTTGTGCCGTCAGGCGGGCTTAATTGATCCATGGGAAAAACACTTAACATTGTAGAGTATTCAACAACCTTGCCGGTTGTCTTGTTTACTTGCACGGCCTTCCAAAACCCCATTTCTTCATTTCTTAAAGTTGCCTTGCCCACATATTCGCAAATCAGTACATGGTCTTCTTTATCCACAATATCGGTAACCATAACAAGCGGATCATGCTGAAGAATGGCGCCATTCGTTAATTTTGAAGGATCAAACGATGGGGATAAAAATATGCTCTCTGTATTTATGGATGACACCGCAAGGACGGCCGGGGAAGAATGAAGCAGTATGGAAACACTAACCAATGTAACCAAAAGTAATTTGAATCGTTTAAACATCCAAAAACCTTCCTTCTTATTTATAGTTTTTTTATTCGTTTGAACTTAACATAATGGGATAGTCTTGGTTAACCACGATCGGGTCATCCACGCGTTGCAATGAAATCGTATAGCTGTCCTGCGTTGGCGCCGGAATGTAAACTTCAAGGTAGGCAGGATCGCTGCCGTAGCTTTCTGCTCTTTCCCATCCGATTATCCTCAACTCCTCTCGCAACGCGTCTATTTTACTCCCAAGTTCTATATTTTTTTCAATTTCTAATTCAAATCTAGGATTATAAAATCTGATTCCTTCTAAGACGTTTTGATCCGGATCCTCCTTCCGAACTCTCAAACGAATGTAATCTTCTTGGAACTCCGCGCCCTCAATAACGATAGTTCTATTTTTAAATTGCAACGATTTTGGAAAAACATCTTTCTTCGAAAGCTCAAAGCTTCCGCTTGATTCCAGCTCTGTTACGAAAACCGTTCCAATATGCAGCTGTAATGCTTTGACTTCCTCTTCAAAGAAAACGGACGACATAAATGAAAGTTGAATTTCACCCCCCTCCAGCATAAGAACAGGCCCGGATGGGTCATACGGATACACATTGCCTTCCTCATCCTTCAAATATGGAGCCTCTCCATCCTCACGTGGGAAAGATAATGTCCAATCCTGTTTGCCAGCAATGACCGCGTTCATCGTGGTCGGTTGGATCGTCAGCTTTTTTAATGTAAGCTGTGTCCAATCGGGATCCGATGCTGCAATCGGAAGCACTTGATTAAGCCCGTACACTTTGTTATGAAGTAGCTTGCTTTGATCAATGGGAAGAGCGATATTTCCCAATGTCTGATATTCCGGACGCTTTTTCTCTTCATTGAAAGTAAGTTTTGTAACCTCAAAGATGAGCTTCTTTTCCCTTTGCAAAAACTCCCGTGCCACATTTTCGGACAAATGAAATTTATAAGTATCTTGTTGAATCGGGGCTTTGCTGCCGTCCGTCGATTCGGTCACCGAATGGTGGGTCGTTGAACCGCCTCCGAGCAAATTTTTCGGCTTGACTACAATGTGGACGCCACTTTTCTGATCCGTTACGTCATATTCATTCGTACGAATGAAAGCTTTAAACAAAAGTTCATCGTCCGTTAAGTAGACATCACTGATTGTAATGATAGTTCCGCCGAATTGTTCGGTTCTTGCCTCAATAGGGGTGTACCCGTGTTCCATCGCGATTTGAACTCCATCTCTGTCTCTGAGCTCGGTAAGCCAGTCTACGGCAATGTCGAATCCCGGAACGCCTTTCATGTAAGCCGCAAACGCCGGGGACGTAAATATTCCGACTGCAAATGAACCTGTTAAGATGACGATGGCCAAAGCGGACTGAAACGCCATTGAAAATAGTTTCGACTTTCGCGAATGTTCGCGGCGGGCGGCAGGGGAGTTCTGTTGCCCCTCGTAAATAGCAGGCACTTCTTTCGCGAAATGATATAATGATGCCGGAGCAGCAATGCCAGATAAAGACTTTTCGAGCTCAGATTTAAACTCGTCATCATTTCTCATAGTCTAACCACCTTTTCATGGACCTCCGGAAACGGCACTAATTTTCTAAGGCTGATCCTTGCGCGATGAAGTCTCGTTTTCACATTACCTTCACTTAGGTGTAACAAGACTGCAATCTCCTCAATCTTCATATCTTGAAAATAGTGCAGTACAATGACTGTTCGTTTCCCTATTTCCAATGACATGACCGCATCTAAGAGCTGGCTCGATTGCTCTTTCTTCATCATCTCATCGATAGGCGTCGCGGCCGTGTCTTGTACAACGACCCCGTCAATGTCTAAACCGCTGCAATGTCGGCTTTCCATTCTTACAAGGTCTAACGCTCGATTAGCAACAATACGGCTAAACCACCCGGAGAAATTTCGTATTTCCTTACCGGATTTTATCGACTTATACGCTTCTAACATCGCATTTTGTACCGCTTCTTCCGCTAAATGGGTCGAACGTAAAATCGCATATGCGGTTTGATAAGACTTCGCGATGAAAGGCTCCACCAGCTCAGCGAAAGCATCTTTCTTGCCGTTATGTATTTCCTCAAGCAAGCGATTTTCGCCTTGAGTATCCATGAAGCACCACCTCTTATGTGTTTGCTATTATATAGGCGTTAGGAATCAGGAAAAGGTTACAGATTATTGTTGCTTTCATTTATGTTTCATCAACGATAGCGAGGCAGCCGATCTGATCCCGAAAAGGGGTGATGTCGTTTCCCTACATTTTGCATAATCTTATATAGTCCAGTGTCTTTTTCAATCCTTCTTCATAAGATGTGCGAGGCAGCGGCCCGATCTCCCGCTCATACTTTTCACCACTTAATATGACGGGTACCTCGTTTAAATAAAACATCTCGACCATTTCGCGCATGTTTTTATTAAATACACCCGAAAATTTGATCATTCCTTTTGTTACTGTTGATACGCCTTTATCATATCCTGTGATACGACGGATTAAATCCACGATTTCTACCCCGGTAATTACGCCGTATCCCGGTATATTCCAATTTTGTCCGTACGCAGAATCGGTTAAAGCAAGATTAACGAGCGCCTTTGCGCCGTCAGGGGTAAAAATAAACTCCTTTGCAATCTTTTGATCCCCGACGTAACTGGCCTTTTTGTTTTGTACGACAAGTTGCAAGGTGTAGTGCAACAGCGTGTTTCCAGCATTTGGACCGTAAAAGTCCGGAAAATGTGCAATAATCTCCGGAACTTTTGACTGTTTCACCATCTTTTCAACTTGGAGTCGAATCGCCCCTTTTTTTGTATGCGGATTTTTTGGCGTTGTTTCGTCCACTTTATAACCCGGCGATCTGCCATAAGCATAAATGTTATCGACCATCACCAGCTTGGCGCCTTGAATTTCAGCAGCGCGGACGATGTTGCTCATGAACGTTAATAATTTTGCTCCCCATTCTGCATAAGGTATGCTTGCGGCTTGAAAAATAACATCCACGCCAGCAGCAGCTTCCAGCACATCATTCAATTCGAAAATATCGCCTGTAACAATCGTGACATGATCCTTCTCCTGAAATAGTTTTTCTAGTTTGTGTCTCGAACGAGCGAAGGCAATGACCTCAATTCCTCTACTAGTTAGTTCGTTTACAATCGAATACCCCATACCACCTGATGCTCCAAGAACTAATGCTTTCTTCATGGAACTCGCCTCCTTAATGTTGTTGACTACAACATGCAAAAATGATCATTTATTTATTTATCAATAAATAAATAAAACTGAAATAAGAAAAGGCAGGTAAAACACTGCCTTGGTTGTGCCCTTAATCGAAGCAGAGTAATTGCGGCAATTCCAATACTTCCGAAACTGTAATCAGCAAACCGGTTCCGATGAATTGACTCGTAGCCGCTTCCGGATTTGACAATCCCGCATTCGTAAACTTGGCAAGCACGGTTTCATAAATAAGCCTAAATTTCTCTTTCACATGTTCCTTAATGATAGGTTCGGATATTGTGTGAGCCTGCATTATCAATATGGTCTCGTCCCTGTGGCTTTGCATAATCTGCATAAACGCGCTCCCCATTGTCTCGAACAAACGATCGGGAGGCGCCTCTACACCAAAGAATGTTTCGTTGATCCGTTGATACGCCCGGTCGATAACTGAATTAAACAGTTCCTCCTTATTTTTAAAAAAGTGAAATATATACGGTTGCGTTACGCCTGCTGCCTTAGCGATCAATGCCGTAGTTGTCTTGAAGTAACCATTTTTTGCGAAGATTTCCACAGCGTTATCAATGATTTTCTCTTTCTTATCTACACGCACAAGCAGTATCGTCAACTCCCGTCACCATTTATTTATTAATCAATAAATTAATTCATTATGAGCGAAAAGTCAAGTCAAAAAATCCATTTTTCTTAATTGAGCAAACGGAGCATGTTATACAAGGAAAGTCACCTCAGAATGGGGTGACTCTCTTATCAAGTCTTGGTTTAACTCCCTTGCCCCGCAAGCATGCGATGGCAAAAATTTGCGTTATTTGTGATACGGTTCAGCGTAACGGGGCTATCGGCTGTTACCGCTGAAGCATAACGTCCAATTGCTGATGGGATTGCCTGTCCGGAAGTTGCTGAATATAATGACCGTATCACAGAAAAGGAAAAGGATGCTTCCCTTTTATGTGGGCCTGCAGCAACAGGCTCACGGGATGCATCCCCTACCCAACATGATCATTGTAACAGAGTATGAGCTGGTTGAGAAGACTCCCGGCGTTTTCAGTTCAATGTGCAGAGTTGGTCCCCTCACCTTGTTGTGGAGAAGCGCTTAGTGTGATCGGCAGTCGGCGGCGGAAACTAGTGAGCGAAAGCGGGGATCGTCGCGTGCTCTCCATCCGCCGGTTACGGTGCGGCCAATGCCGAAAGATTCATCACGAGCTGCCAGACTGCATTGTGCCGTACAAACGGTACGAATCGGCATGCGTAGAGCAGGTCGTTACCGAACCGGAGTCGGTATCCACAGCGGCGGCAGATGACGCTACGCTGCGCCGCTGGAAACACTGGTTTTACGAACAGATCCCGTACTTGCTCGGGGTCCTCACCTCAATCGCCATTCGCTTTCATCAGGACCCTGTGGAGATGCCGTCCGTCCCTTCGCAGTCTGCACATCATCGTATCGGACACTACGTCGGGGACGCCCCCGGCTGGCTGGCGCGAATTGTCCGCCCGGTCGTCAATTCAAATTTATGGGCACATACCCGTTCTGCATTCTTGTCCGGCTAATCCTGCGGTAGACTCATCTCGAAGTCTACTAGTCGAGGTGCAGAATGGATGAAAGATCAGAAGAAGGCCGAGGCTGTTGCATCGGCACGCGTACAGTTGCTGTCGCCGCTCCTGGCGGAGGGGCTCGACCCCGCGAAGGCTCGAACGATCAAACAGCGGATCTGCGAAGAGACCGGGCTCTCCGAGCGCACGCTGCGCCGGTATTTGGCGAAGTACCGCGAAGAAGGTTTTGGCGGTTTGAAACCCAAGGGCAAGGGACGCCGGCCGTCGGAATCGACGATCCCGGCGGAGGTGCTGGAACAAGCCATTCTCCTGCGGAGGGAAGTACCAAGCCGAAGCGTCGCGCAACTCATCCAGATTCTTGAGTGGGAGGGCCGCATCCAGCCTGGCCAGATCAAACGCAGTACATTGCAAGAGCGGCTGGCCGAGCGCGGTTACAGCACGCGCCATATGCGCATGTACGCCGAGTCCGGCGTCGCCGCAAGGCGGTTTCAGCAGCGGCATCGGAATCGTCTCTGGCATTCGGACCTTAAGTATGGTCCATATCTCCCCATTGGCCCAGGCGGCGCCATGAAGCAAGTCTTTCTCGTCACGTTCATTGATGACGCGACGCGGTTTGTGCTGCACGGCGAGTTTTATCCGGTTATGGATCAGACCATTGTCGAGGACTGCTTCCGGAAGGCCATTCAAAAATTCGGCGTTCCCGAGGCGGTTTACTTCGACAATGGCAAGCAATATCGAACCAAGTGGATGACGCGTGCCTGTTCCAAGCTGGGTATTCGGCTTCTCTTTGCTCGCCCCTACTCACCAGAGGCAACCGGCAAGGTTGAGCGATTTAACCGTGTGGTCGATGCGTTCTTGAGCGAATCGGCGCTCGAAAAACCGAAGACGCTTGAGCGGCTGAACGAGCTGTTTGCGGTGTGGCTGTCGGAATGCTACCAGAACAAGCCGCATTCCGCGTTGGAGAACAAGTTCAGCCCGGAATCGGCTTACCGCAGCGACAAGAAGGCGCTTCGGTTCGTCGACCCGGACGAGCTGGCAAATGCCTTCCAGCACTGCGAGAGCCGGAAGGTCGACAAATCCGGCTGCATCAGCTTCAATGGCCGCAAGTACGAGGTCGGTCTCCCATTCATCGGCCGCACGGTGGATGTCGTCTTCGATCCGGCAGACATCACGGAGCTGACGATCGAGTACGAAGGCCATGAACCTTGGCGCGTACGGGAGCTCGTGATCGGGGAGAGAGCCGGGAAGCGACCGCCGCTGCCCGATCATTTTGGCTCAGTGCCGGCGGATTCGTCGAGACTGCTTGCGGCGGCGGAAGAACGCGGACGGGAACGCAAGGAACAGCAGGCGCAAGCCGTCGCTTACCGCCGCGTGAACAAGGAGGACCGCCATGTTTGAGTCCTTCTACGGCCTCGCTCGTTCACCATTCTCTCGGGATATGCCGACAAAGGAACTGTATGAATCGGTTATGCTCGAAGAGACGCTCGGCCGTCTCGAGTATGCCGCTCAGCGGCAATGGTTTGCTGTTGTAACCGGCGATTGCGGTACAGGCAAGACCACAACGATTCGTCGTTTTGCCGAGGGGTTAAACCCCGCGAAATTCAAAGTGCTCTATGTATCGGATTCCAAGCTGACGCCGCGGCACTTCTACAAAGGGCTGCTCGAGCAGCTCGGCTGCGAGTCGAAGTTCTACCGCGGCGACGCCAAGCGGCAGTTGCACCGCGAAATCGAGCTCATGCGCGGCATTCACCGGCTGCAGCCCGTTGTGGTCGTCGACGAGGCGCATCTCTTGGATCGTGAGATGCTGGAGGAAGTGCGTTTCCTGCTGAACTTCAAGATGGATGCGCAAAGTCCCATGGCGCTCATCCTTGTCGGCCAGAGCGAACTGTGGGATCGCCTGAATCTGCAGGCCTATGCCGCCATCCGTCAGCGCATTGACCTGCAATGTAAGCTGCCTCACTTCGACCGGGCGCAGACCGGGGAGTATATTCGCCGTCATATGACGTACGCCGGAACCGAGCACGACATCTTCACCGACGGTGCGATTGATGACATCTTCCGCTTTTCGAGCGGGGCAGCACGGCTCATTAACAAGGTCTGCACACACGCCCTGATTTATGGGGCGCAGAACAAACATCGGATCATCGACGATCATATGGTCAAGCGTGTCATTCAGGGTGAACTGTCATGAAAGGACCTTGGGTAACGATGATCTACGATCGGGAGGCGGACTGCTGGACCGTCCGGAAGGCAGGAGCACCTACGCGGTGCATTGTGGCGAATGCTTTGAGATACGCGTTGGTGATCGCTGTATTCGGTGCCGGCTTGAGCTTGACCGGAATTGGTATGTCATCATGAGAGAAGCGCGATTCAACTTGAGGAGTAAAGATATTTACCAAGTCCGGTTCGTCTAACGACAAGCAGAGGGAAAGTCATCCGTGCTGACTTTTCCTCTTATCTCTTCACTAAGGACACGATTTCTGGCAAACCTTGGACACCTAACACTGTCATATTCCGGCCAATATGGGTTGGCAGTAACAATCGGCGAAAACAAATAGCGGCCCTATGGCCGCCAAATGCTTATTTGATTAAACTCGGGAACATCTTAATCATCGAGCAGATGTCCAAAATCATTCCATTGACCATACATTTTGTTTGCTCTTGCGTTCGTTATGAATTAGTCCAATCCGCTCCTATACCATTCCGGTTGATTCGTTGTGCATTGGATCGTGTCGTTCCGAGCCCTTCTATAAAGATTCGAAAATGCTCTGATGATCATAGACTTGCTGACCCTCTTTTATCCGCCGCTCGATCGCTTCATCCATTCGAAAGGATATCCTAAGATCTTTTCTCGATTTTGCCGGCAGAAACTTCTTAATTTCCATGGCTGTTGGAAATCACTTGATCAAGAAACCTATCGGCATCACGATTAAATTTCCAGCAAACCCCAAACTTATCTACCAGCATTCCGAAGCAGGATGACCATGGAGTATTGGATAACGGCATGATCACATGGCCGCCGACCGATAGTTGACGAAAGTAAATCTCCAATTTTTGTTTATCCTCATTGACTAAACTGATCCATACGTTGTTTCCTTTCAGCAACTCGCCTGTCACGCTCTTCATAGAAGGCAGCAAATCCGACATCATGATTTTCCCGCCCGCGAATTCGATCGAAGACTCCATAATCATATTCAACTCGTTTTCGGGCAGCGGGTAGCTAGGATTTTGCGGAAAGTCCTTGTATTTAACCTTTCTCACTTCCGTTGCCTGCAAAGCCTCCGAGTAAAATTCAATCGCTTGTTCCGCAACCCCATCAAAGTTCAAATACGCAATAGCAGACATCAATCATAACCTCCTTCTTGTGATACATGTAGTATATTGGACAAAAGGTGACACCTTAATGTCACCGTTCTGAAAGTATGTAGAAAAAGAGGGAAATTTATGGACAAAGTGGAGAGACTCATTTCGATTATCATGATCTTGCTGAAAAAAGAGGTTGTTTCTACAAAGGAATTCTCACAACTATTCCATGTTTCCAAAAGAACGATCCTTCGCGATATGGAAACCTTGAGCTTATCGAACATCCCTATCTACTCTGTCCATGGGGTCCAAGGCGGCTACGGCATCATGGATGAATACAAGGTCGATAAACGCCTTTTAAGCAGCTCTGATTTAGAGAATATACTCACTGCACTCGGCGGATTGGAACAAATCCTTCTTACTGAAGAAGTTGAACGGACGATTAAAAAAATAGAGGCCATGGTTAGTCCATTGCCTCTGAATCGTTCCATTCAAATGTCGTTTTATGATTGGGAAGGTCGGTCCGAGATTCTTGAAACTTTAAAAACATGTCAAGAATCCATTTTAAAGAAAAGGCTGGTTTCGTTTGATTATACAAATAAAGACGGGACTGTAACGAATAGAATGGTCGAGCCCTATGAGTTGCATTTTAGCGAATCGAGTTGGTACTTAAGAGGATTTTGTTTGCATCGACAGGGATATCGAACATTCAAGTTATCTCGGATCGATCATATTGCTGTGGATGAACGTACGTTTCACCCTAGAGACGATTGGCCGGAACAAAGACACGAAGCAAGTTATCTACCGCAACTCGTCGCGATTAAGGCATGGATCTCGCCTAGCATTAAAGATCAATTTATCGAAAGGTATGGTCGAAAGAGTATTGAAGACCATAGTTCTGAAGCTTTAATAGCAACCATTTATGTCCCTCAAAACCGTACGGGATTTCAATTTTTAGCAAGCTTCGGCACACATCTAAAAATTATAGAGCCCAAAACTTATGTGGAAGACTTTCGAAAGTATTTGAATCAAATGATGGAGAACTATTCTTGATAAGGTCTCGTCTCGGCAATACCGGTTCATCTCAGTCTACGAATCATTAATATGACCGATTCCATTACGCGCCCCTTCAAAGATTTAGCATCGAAGCTTCAAACTTCAACTCAACTTTCCGCTTTACCACTACTTGTGATACGGTTCACCGTATCTATTGATAGGGTAAACTAAACTTCGTTACACACCTCAAAATCAAAGGGGCCCGGATTTTCTCCCTGGCCCCTCATTCTTATACCACCGCTTCAGCTTGCTGAATTTGCTTGGTCAAACTTGCTATCTCTGCTTCTCTATCCCACATTACACTTGAGCGTCCTGCTATTATCATTTCGGATTTCAGCAGTACCTCATCCTTGTTATACATATACTTGAATTGCAGCGGTTCGCCTGTTTCGTCATCTTTGCAGTACATGTCAACGATGATCATTTGATCTCGCTTGTAAAGGGAAATCTCATCGTAATTTGCTTCGCTAATATTATTTGCCAACACAAAAGGAGGAATCCCCTTATTGGCAAGAACATGTGCTAACTTCACTTTTAATTCCTGCACACTAAGCAATTGTTACCCTCCTTTCGGTTAATAAACTCATTCTAAAGTCTTTCCGCTAAATATGCCACATGTTTTTCAGCCAGTGGCCTTGCTTGCTTGAAGTCGGCTATAGACCATTGCTTTCTTGGATACCCAATCGCCTTCAGCAATTGTTCGTTAATTATTTTGACGCATAGTCCATCTAAGGCTAGTTGTGTGTCACGATAATAACCCAACTTTGTAGCAATATCTTCTGCTTTCCCTTTGGGGTTCAGACCCTTTGCAGTTAATATTTCCGCGATTCCATTTTCAATGTATGTTTTTAATTCTTGCCGACGCTCTTTCAATTCAAGGTCGGGTCTTTTTGATTTCGCAATATCTTCAAACGTAGACCCTTCGATAAGTTTAATCATCTCGTCAGTAACCGGAATACCCTTTGACCTTAGTGCTTCTAATGCTTCTTCGGTCTTGGTCCTGCTCTGACGAATGGCCTCTTCGTACGCTTCTAATATGGTTTCATCACCAACAAATGTCTTCAGTTCTTCTCTAAAAGTTTCTGATTGTCTAGCTTCCCCAACATCAAGCTCTGATCCACCGTTGCCGTCAGAAGAGCCTCCACCTTCATTCTCCTCGAATAACTTCTCTAACCGGTCGATGATCTCAGCCTTTTGTTGTTCTTTACTGTAGTACTCCCACAGCTCCTCCAGTCCAAGTGCATTGTGATATACGAGATGTGCAACATTATCTATTGCCGCGTCTTTTGCGTCCGGTATTGAACGTAATGCTCTTCCTGCAAATTGTGCGTATGCCGATAAGCTCTTAAATGGCCGGAATATCGCGGCAATAGAGATGTAGGGATGGTCGTATCCTTCGCCAAGCATACCTACGTTCACAATTACATGTGTTCGATCATTATGAAAGTCCACTCTTTCCCGGTCCTGTTCTGAGGGTTCCATGTCGCTGTGTATAATTGATGCAGGACATCCTGCTGCTTCGTAGAGCTGCTTAATCTCCCTTGCATGTTCAATCGAACAAGCAACAGCAATGATTTTATGAGGTACTCCTGTTGCTTCCCTTTTCTCGGTCATGATTTGGAGGCTTCTTTTTACAACAGCATCACTGCACTGAGTTGAGTACGCTACCGTTCTTTCCACCCAGTCGCTGTCTTTTAATTTCAATACTTCCTCCAAGGATACTTCTTCTTCAAATCCTTGTACCTTGAAAGTCAACTGATCTGGTATGTACTCTTTTTTAACAAGCTGCTTTACGTAGCCTTTTATCATTGCCCGACTCAGCGGATAAGAATAAATATCCTCAGCATAGATTTCCTTTTTATCTGATCTGAATGGAGTACCGGTTATCTTAACGATTTTCGCCAAATTGAAGTACTCTTCCATCTCTACCCACGATGCTGCTGGGGAATGATGTGCTTCGTCGATAATAATCATATCGAAAAAATCCCGCGGTACCTTTTGCAATAAAGAACTTGCATTGTGGGACTGGAGTCGATGAATATTGGTAATCACAATTTTAGCTTGTTCCAGCGTTCTTGGATCTCCTTCGTATTCAATGACTTCGGGTAAGTTGGTTGGAATATTTATGACTTTTCGATTCCACCAGAAGTTATGTTCGTATCTAGGGTCAAGGCTATCAGTAACCGTATTGCGAATTGTCCGATTTGGAGTAACAATTAGCACCCTGTGCTTGGCTATGCCATAAGGCAAAATAGCCATTAAGCCCGTTTTACCAACCCCAGTTGGTAAAGTGACCAATGCTGGTTTATGATCAACTGGAGATTCAAAATATTCTTTCACTCTCAAATAACCTTGTACTTGTGGCTCCCTTAGGTTAGGATTGCCCTCAATGTGAGCAAATGTATTTTCGAAGTACATATAAGACCCCCGGCAGTTTGTTGTAATACATATTTCCACTTAATCCCTCATATTCCTGCAAACCAAAAGTATTAAATCCAATTGAAAAGCCGAGGATCGAATGAATGATCCCCGGCTTTCATCTGGATATTATCCCTTCACAATCTCCATTAACTTCTCGTAGCTATTAACCACATCGTACTTCAGTTGATCAGAGTTGAGCTTTGCAAAATGCCTTCGTGCACATTCAATCTTCGCCTTCTCAACTTCACGTAGTTCCATCGAATCCAAGGAACCTTTCGTTTCGGCAATGAAGTAGATGTGCTTCACGCCGCCTTCTTTGAATACAATCGCCCAGTCGGGGTTGTAATCGCCGACAGGAGTTGGGATGTAGAAGCCACGCGGCAGCTTAGCGTAAATGTGTACTTCATTGCTTGTATCCAGCTCTTTCGCAAAAGCCCGCTCGATCTTGGAATCCGTCACCACATAGTCGTAGATGTGTTTCTCAACCGCTATCGCGTTTTGCCCAAGCTGTCCCTTCAATGTGTTCTTCGTGAACACATCCGTGTCGAATGTATCATTGATCACATCATACGTAATGGATTCAATGATGGTCGTTGCCTTCTGCTCGTTGATCAATCTTGAGGCCCGGATAATAAATTCCTCGGGATTTTTCTGGAACAACATGAATTTAGCCTGCTTAATGCCTTTCATAATGGCCACAATCGTTTTTCTGGTGAGCTTCGTTTCATCCATCAGTTTGCCGATCAAGTCGTATTTGATCTTCGACGGTGCAGCTTGATGAACATAATCCGCGTCCGTCTCTCGAATTACGAACGCTTCTCCCTGCTTCAATTGTTCACGGGATTCGATCTCATTCATTTCCCCATGTTTGATGGAATAACGGATAGAAGGAACGTCCAAGCTCATATCAATAGCCATGATGCTCTTCCGCACCAATTCTTCCGAGTCGAACTGAACCGTGTAAACCGATCTCTTATTGATCCGGCTCCACAATTCCTTGAATTCTTTCTTATGGAAGTTGCTGTTCACCGTGATGGATGGAATCGTATTTTTCCGGTCATCGTTCGTCATATCCGACTTGCCTTCAACGTAGATCGTTTTAACCAGTTCAATCAGCTGCTCTTGATGTGCAATCAGCTCGTCAGGCAGTTTGATGGTTTGTTCTTCTACTGCTGTAAAATAGACATCCGTCAGATTGTAGTCATCGTCGGTATAGCCGTTACGAATGAACGCATTTTGTAGCTTGGTTGCGAGTCTCTCATCGATCTTCAATTGTTCGCCGCGGGCATTAACAAGGACTTTCTCCAAGAAGAAGCCACTGTCCGCCTTGCGTGGGCGATCCGACAATGTCGCCGCAATCTCGCCCTGAAGTTGCTTGGCAAATTGCTCATAGGATTCACTTGCGACAACGGTTAGTGCATTGATCTCGTGAACGTCAATGCCTGGAATACTGGAATCGATCCGTTCACCATTCTTGTTCACACAGAGTCGCAATCCACGCCCAACTTCCTGCCGCTTCTTGATCGTAGAATCACTGTGCTTGAGCGTGCAAATCTGGAATACGTTCGGGTTATCCCAGCCTTCCTTCAACGCCGAGTGAGAGAAAATAAAACGCGTTGGTTCCTCAAAGCTGAGAAGTTGCTCCTTCTGTCGCATAATCAGGTCGTATGCATCCGCATCATCGGAGTCGGTTTCTCTGGCAGACACTTTGGAATCAACGAACCGGTTGCTCTTTTTGTCAATGGAGAAGTACCCTTTATGCGTATCCTTTACGCGAATGGTATTCAAGTATTGAACATATGGGTCATCCGCGAACAATGACAGTTGTTCGTTCAGGAGTTCCATGTACTCTTCTTCAAAGATATCTGCATAATCGCCGTTCCGTTCGTTGCCATCTTTATCGTATTGTCGATACTTAGCAACTTCGTCGATGAAGAAGAGTGAGAGTACTTTAATTCCTTTATGAAACAGCACCCGCTCCTTCTCGAAGTGAGATTTCAGCGTCTCCCGAATCTGGATTCGCCGGAAATGAAGCTCGCTGACATCACCTTGCACATCTCCGGCGAACAGCGTGACTCCATTAATAAAGCTGATGCTGTTATTCTGACCGTTAATCTCGGATACCTTGTAACCTTTATACTGCTCCAAATTCTCGGATAATTGATAGAGGTCATCGCCTGTGACGATCTTCTTGGATACTTTGGTTAATCCGGTTTTGGTTCGTTTTTCATACTCAAGTCTAGCTACGGGAGCATGCTTGTCGCTGACATCAATGCCTTCGAGGTACACGTAACTGTTCGTTCCACTTGATCCTTTGACTGAGATGCCTTTCACGCTAATTTTCTTAACCAGTTTCATGTTGTAGGCATCCAGAGCATCAAGGCGATAGACTTTGTTATAGTCTTCCCGATGAGTTGCCGAATATCGCAGTGTAAACAACGCTTTGAAATCCTTCAATGCCTCTTTCGTCTTCTGACCTTCGACGGATTGTGGCTCATCGATGATGAGTATAGGATTGGTGCTAGCGATTACGTCAATCGGTCGTCGAGATTGAAAGTCATCCAGCTCCATTGTAATTCTTCTTGCATCCTTGCCTCTCGCATTAAACGCCTGAGCGTTAATAATCATCACGTTAATGCCAGCGTCACTTGCAAACTTCTCGATATGATGCAGTTGCTTGGAATTATAAACGAAGTAACGAGCCTTCGATCCATACTCCGCCATGAAGTGGTCTTCGGTAATCTGAAACGTCTTCAGAACGCCTTCACGAATTGCGATTGAAGGAACAACGATGATGAATTTGCTCCAACCGTACTTTTTGTACAACTCGAACATCGTCCGAATATACGTATAGGTTTTACCCGTACCGGTTTCCATTTCAACCGTCAGATTGTACTTGCCTTCAAGCCGCTCCGATAGTTTTAATCCATTCTGACGTTGTATCGCTTGAATATTGCCTAGGACTTCCTGATCGACTAGCTTGATGGGGTTGTTCTTGAACCCATACTCAGACTCGTTGCTTGTTGTTTGTTGAAAGAGATCGCCGATTTCCACACTCTTTTGCCGCCGACCTTTATCAAGCGTGAAGCGAGAGGATTCGTTGGGTTGCCCTTGAAATACGTCAACAATGCTCTTTACCGCATCTAACTGGAACTGCTGATGTTTGAATTTAATCTTCATCGTTGCTCACCCTCCTTACAGCACTTGAATTTCTGTGCTAGGGGAGAGTAGCTTGAACAGTTCTTCAACATTAATGCGAGCAGAATCATCCCGGAAAGAGCTGTCACGGAATACAACTCGAAGAGGTTGATCCTCTGCGATCTTTTTGATAACCGACTCGGACACCTCGTCATCGAAGCAAGCGATTAAGGAGTTGCCTGCAACGTAGTGGACGGTCTTGCCTTCGATTTCTTTGGATTCCATCGGCAATGAAAGCTCTAGTCCACACTCCAGCATCACCTGAATCAGCAAGTCTTCCCCAGTACGGTCTTCTTTGATGTTCGACGCCATATCATCTAGATTCATTTGACCTAGCTTGTCCGGCGTGTAATAAACATCTTTCATGTTGCTAGAATCTACTCGGTACACACGGAAGCCGTAATCGATATCTGCTCCAGTTTCCTCCTTGATCTTCTTGGCAGCACGGCGAATGCGTTCTTTGCCGATTTCACAGATATTCTTGTAGCCAGCTTTGTGGGCATCTGAACTTTCATCTATTTTTTCTGGAAGTTGGACCAGTATAAATTTCCTATTACCTCTATCCTCAGCATTCAATTGCATTACAGCATGGGCAGTTGTTGCTGAACCAGAGAAAAAATCTAGTATTATTGAGTCCTGGTCACTTCCTTGCACTAGTACACTTTTTACAAGTGATACCGGCTTTGGAAAATCAAAGTACTTTCCTTCGAATAGGGCTCGTACTTCTCTGCTGCCGTTTAGGGTAAATCCAACTTCTTCCGTTAGAACGGATGATATGCCGGTGAACATACTCTCTAGTTCCGATATATATTTCTTTTCACGTGGTCTTCCATCGTCTTTGCTTGGAAAAATAATCCGACCTTCGTCTATTTTCTGCTGCATTGTTTCTTTAGAATATCTCCAACCACTATCCTCAGGAGGATCAAACCTCCTCCCCGATTTTGGCTCAAATATGGGGTAATGTAAGTTAGGTCTTTGTGAAGAATTTGCGAGCCCTAAAATACTATTACTCATCCAAGGACCTCTTGGGTCGTTGTCAGGATTTGAATACTTAGACTCGCTAATTCCTTTTCCAGTCAGTCGGAATTTATCTATATTTTTGCAAAAGACAAGAATATACTCATGATCATTCGATAGTCCTGTTTTATTACGACTATCAACAATCTGTCTGCTTTTCCAAATAAAAACCCCAATAAAGTTTTGCCCACCAAAAATTTCCGAGCAAATTCTCTTCATGTTGTCTACTTCATTATCATCAATGCTTATAAACATAACACCGTCATCTTTCAATAAATTCCGAGAAACTTTCAATCTTGAATACATCATGGTCAACCAATCACTGTGAAATCGCCCGTTCGTAACCGGGTTTGATATTAACCTGTTACCTTCCACATCAACTTGGCCTGATTCTTCAAGATATTCATCTTCTGATAAATTGAAGTTATCTTTATATATAAAATCATTTCCTGTATTGTATGGGGGATCAATGTAGATCAACTTAACTTTATTCAGATATGACTCTTGAAGTAGTTTTAGCACTTCAAGATTGTCCCCTTCGATGTACATATTTTGCGTACTATCCCAATCAATGCTATCCCCTTTGATCGGTCTTAGTGTTTTATCTATTGAACTATTTGCGGTAAGAATTGCTTCCTTCTTACCAGGCCAAGTCAACTGATATCGTTCTTTGTCACCTTCAATAAGGACATTGGAAAGCTCTTGCTTCAACAAATCAAAATCAACCGCACGCTTTATCTTTCCTTGTTCATCTCTTGCTTCCGTAATTACGTTGGGAAACAGTTCCGCAATTTTGTCGATATTAACCTGAGTTAGATCAACTGATTTCATCGTCAGTTTGTTCATGAAAGATTGACCTCCAGTTACTTAGTTGAGAAGCTGATTCAATTCTTTGCGTTTACGTTGCAGTTCCATATTCAATTCGACCTTGCGATTGAACTGCTTTTCGCCGCGAATCTTGGCTTCTAGCCGCTGGCATTCTTGTGTCAGCTTATCTATGCGAGCTTGTCGTTCCAGAATGGCTGTAAGCTCGATTTCCGGGTTCGAATCGATCGTTAGAAGCTGACGAATGATGTTCTCGTAGACAGCTTTTAGATCAAGTCCTTGAATGATGTCCAGCTTCAATTCTTCTACAGGCTGCCATTCCGATTCGTGATAGGAACGTACAACGGAGCGGTTATCATCGGTCTGATTTCGCTCCTTGTAGGCGATTGCGAGTTTTGCCTGATCTTCATATATAATGACGTGCAGTATGGGGTAAGGAATCGCCTTGTCGATGCTCCGCAACAAATCAAGTGAGTAGGTTCGCTCTTTCAAGTGAACCTCAAACACCTGAATTTCTTCAATGTCATCTTTCGGTTCAAGTCGTATCGTCTCTTTGGATAGTTTGTGCTTCCAGATGATCGACTCGACTTGCTCGGTAAACAGTTCCTTTAGATGTTGGTTGGCATGAAGCTTCTCATAGAACTTATTTTTCGGTATTTTGCGATTCACAAGTGTGCTTGATGGTAGCTTGAACATCATACACTCACCTGCCGGATGACAACAAAGGTAATGAGTTCAAAATCTTCAAGACCTTTAACGGAATCGATTAAAGCCGTTGTGCCTCCCGAACTGAACAAGCTATCCAGATCGCCTTCTTCCTTCACCTGAACAATGGAGCGGATCGCCTCCTCAAGCAGCATGGAATAGGCATCCATCTTCCTGCCGTCTTTCGTCGCTTGATTGAAGCTGCGACATGCCTCCAAGACAGGCTCAGATTGTCCTCTGCACAGGGCACGCAAAACATCGAGTGTCTTCTTGACATCCATATGATTGGTTATGACTTCACCATCGTCACTTAGGTAGACTAGGTAGAAAGGATGCAAGCGATTCTGCTTGTCCGGGTTCAGTTCTTCATTCACATTGCGAAGAACGAATATGACACCGGGCTGCACTCCATTATCTTCATCAGCAGAAACAACCGCATGCAGTCCGCTTGGAACGGTATCAAGTTCGCCATTCTCTTTGACGTAGTTCACCAAATCCATGCGGAAATCATTAAGACCTAAATCCGTTATGGATACTCCGGTATTCATGTCATCCAGATCGACTACTTCCTTCTGCAAGCGATTAAGCTGCTGCTTCCGGTATTCTAAATCGCTGGACTGATTAAACAGAACATTGTCGTCGCCAGTTGCGGTCATATCCATGATAACCATGCGGTTCTCGACCCGTTCCTTCAATTGAATGTATTCATCCAGCGTCATGTTGGGCCAGAAGTTTACTAACTGAATGGATTTGTTTTGCGAGCCGATTCGATCAACTCGTCCAAACCGCTGGATGATTCGTACCGGATTCCAGTGAATATCATAATTGATGAGAAAATCGCAGTCCTGCAAGTTTTGCCCCTCGGAGATGCAATCGGACGCAATGAGCAGATCGATCTCGCCATCTACATCAGGCATCGTCAACTTCTTCTCCTTGGATCGCGGAGAGAAGCAGGTGAGCAATGTACTGATGTCATTCCGAAGTCCGGCGGTATTCTTGTTCTCATCGCTGCCGACAATTTTGGCGGTATCGATGTTGTATTTCGACTTCATGTACACAGATAGATGATTGTACAAATACGCCGCGGTATCCGTAAATGCACTAAAGATGATCACTTTACGATTGCCCGGATTGATTGGCTGTCTGATTTTATCATCGATGACTTGTTTCAAGGCATTCAGCTTTTCGTCTCGCTCGGGCGTTACTTTCTGCATCTCTTCGTGAAGAGCAGATAGAATTTGGTGATCACTCATCAAGTCTTCTTTCCATCGAAGCACGTCCATATCGGATAGACTGATCTTGATGGTGTCCCCGATTGTAAAGTCATCGTCCAACCAATCGTCATCATCGAGACTGGCATCTTCAATCTCCGTGTATCCAACCGCATCTGATTTTCCGCTTCGCTGATAAGCCTCAATTCTCTCCAATGTCTGACCGAGCTTGGATATAATCTTAAACAGCGTCAACCGGAAGGATTCTACGGAGCTCTCCAACCGTTTAAGCAAATTGATCCGCATCAGGAGCTGCAAGCTGCCTTCCCGGTCCAATTGTTTGAAGCTCCCGCTTCCGCCTTTTACACTCGTATCATACATTTCTTCATACAGTCGCAAGCGACTCGGTTGAATGTACTTGAACGGAGCATAAATGCCGAGGTTAATTCTGGACAACTCCATAAAAATATCATTATAGCCGATGACATCCGTCCTGTCTGTCAGATTGCAGAAATTGGATAACGGCGGCAATCGCTTAGGAAATTCGCCGATCTCCTCAGCTTTGTAATACTTCTGAATGTGCTTGCGGGAGCGAGCGATGGTCAGACTGTCCAACAGCTCGAAAAAATCAAAGTCAAGCATACCTAGCAGCGTCTCTGTTGTCCGTTCAGCGGCATCAAGTTTAGACCACTGATTGAAGGCAGACTGAGCCCGTTTGAAGATGTCGTTGATGCCCCGTTCCGTGCCCAACTTGTTGTTGATCTCTTCAGGATTTCCCTCATACGCAAGAGCAAGCTGATTACGGAGATCCATGAACTTGTTATTTACTGGAGTAGCCGACAACATCAGTACTTTCGTCTTAACACCGCTCTTGAGCACTTTCCGCATCAGTTTCTGATACCGGGTCTCTTTGTCCTTCTTTGCTTCGTTATTGCGGAAGTTATGCGATTCGTCGATGACGAGCAGGTCATAGTTGCCCCAGTTCAATCTGTCGAGCGGGATGTCATTGGACTTGCCTCTCTCACGAGAAATGTCCGTATGGTAGAGCACATCGTATCGTAGACGGTCGGCGTACAAAATGTTGTTGGTCACGTTTTGTTTGTACGTAAGCCAGTTATCACCAAGCTTCTTCGGGCATAGCAGCAAGACCGACTTGTTGCGAAGCTCGTAATACTTAATAATGCCAAGAGCGGTGAATGTTTTCCCAAGACCGACGCTGTCCGCAAGGATGCAGCCATTGTATTTCTCAAGCTTGTTAATGGCACCGAGCACCGCATCTTTCTGAAAGTGATAAAGCCGCTTCCAGATTTC